>SESA01001562.1_pt1 | contig 11742 bp, 21 predicted proteins | sample 3171451 | NCBI WGS metagenome assembly SESA01 (sample SAMN06051862, study PRJNA518727) | freshwater metagenome | biome: subpolar coniferous forest; feature: holomictic lake; material: water; isolation source: holomictic Lake 227, 8 m depth | place: Canada: near Kenora, Ontario | collected...
AAAGAATTAATTAGACATTTACCAGAATCTATACAATGGAGAACTACTATATTTAAAAGAGATAATTATACTTGTCAAGAGTGTAAACAAATAGGTGGTAAATTAGAAGCTCATCATATAAAAGAAATGTATAAATTACTTAGAGAGTTTCTTAAAAAGTACTCTCTCTTTTCACCTGTAGAAGATAAGGAAACATTAGTACGCCTAGCTATTACATATAAACCGTTCTGGCGACTCAAAAATGGGAGAACTTTATGCATGAAATGCCACAAACGTGGACGAAACAAAGATTAATAGATTACGAGAATGAAATTAAAGCACTGTGGGAATCAGGAACTATCAAAGGTCCCACTCACTTAGGAGGAGATAATGAAGACCAACTCATTGAGATTTTCAAAGATGTTGGCAAGAATGATTGGATATTTGGAACGTGGCGTAACCATTATCAATGGCTTCTGTCTGGTCGTTCTCCTGACGAACTTAAGTCACAAATCATTAACGGCCATTCTATGCACGTGTTTGGCGACAAATTTTTTACTTCTGCTATTGTTGGGGGTATTGCTCCTATTGCAGTTGGCGTGGCCTATGGAATAAAGAAGAAAGGTGGTAAAGAACATGTTTGGTGTTTTCTGGGTGATATGGGAGCTTCTACTGGTATTGCTATGGAGTCTATGCGTTATGCTTGTGGTAATAAGTTACCCATTACTTTTGTTATTGAAGATAACGGTTTGTCGGTCAAAACGAATACATTAGAGTCATGGGGTTGTGAAGGTTGTGGGTTTGAAGACTGTCATTTGGTTGGTAAAAAACACGTAAAGTATGTCTACCATAGGAAATACCCTCACGCCGGTTCCGGAAAGTTTGTGCTATTTTGAGTTTTCAAAAAGGTAATAAATTACGTAAAGGATTAAGACCTTTAAATTCTTTTAATAAAGGACACATTCCTTGGAATAAAGGGCTTACGAAAAACGATAATGAGTCTATTCTGAAATCGTCTTTAAGAATGACCGTTGATAATCCTATATATAAAATTAATCAGAAAGGAGAGAATAATTTCAATTGGAAACACGGTAATGGAAGAGGTTCATATCCTAAAGAATATAAAAAAATACGTAAGTATATCATAGCAAGAGATAAACATACATGTCGTTTATGCTTTAAGAAGAAGGATTTATGTGTGCATCATATCGACTATAATAAAAAGAATAACGAAGAAACTAATTTAATTTGTCTATGTCGAAAATGTAATTTGAAAGTTAATGCGGATAGAGCATTTTGGCAAGGATATATGGAAAAATGTCGTAACTATGGATGGTACTTCTAATGCTGGCAGCGGGAAATTCGTCTTATTCTAGATGTTTAAAACCTTTGCCTTATCAGTGTAAAAAGTGCAAGAAACGGAATAGCACTATAAGAGGAATACCTTGTGGTGCTGGACAGAATAAAGAATTAATGGGTAGAGAATATCATTTAATAAATCAACACATGATTGAACAATGCCCTTATTTTACACCTAAAAACAAACGTATATGTAAAGATTGTAACTTGAGGTACGAATGCGTCACCACATAGACTGCTTACAGTGTATGCCGTATCAATGTAGATATTGTGTACACTTTGTAGTGGAGGATATTTATAAACCATGTACTCTTTGCCATACAAAGGATTCATGGAAGGAAGTTCAAGTATATAATCATTGCAGAGCCTTTAAACCAAGAACCGATAGATGTGAAGTCTGTAGTCTAAGAATAAGATGTGTAACAGGAGCCTAAAATGGAAATAAAACGTTCAGATGAAATATGCGACAAGCATTGTCCTAGGAAGTTTGAAAATCTAACTAATGCAGAGAAGTGTCCTTTTAATTTAATAGAGTGGTCTATTGAAACAGAAAGCGATATTTCTAAACTCAATACTCAGTGCTCAAAAATGGGTGCATATTTGGAAGAGATTATTATAAAGAGAATTATAGACATAACTAAAGGAGCTGTTAAAGTACTTAAAGAAACTATTACTCAAAGAAAGATACCTATTGTTGATAACACTAATTGGCCTAATACACTTATTGGGTCACCTGGAGATATTATTAAACCGATGTATCCTAGTTATCCTGGTGTATCAATTGGTCAACCGACTCATCCTTTGCCAGATATGCAAGTACCACATCCTGATCCTTGGATGACAACAGATAATACTAGTGGTCCTATGAGTACTTCAATTAACGTAAAGCTTGGAGAAATTAAAAATGACATATAAGGAGCAATTATGGAAAGAAATGCAAGAGTTAGCAAAAGACCCAAAAGTAATGTTTCTCGGACAGCAAGTAGGAGCAGAGGACTTCTATGGAACTCTTACGGGAATTCCAGCAGAAAGACGCAAAGAGATGCCGGTAGCCGAAGAATTACAGATGGGAATGAGCATTGGTTTATCCCTGGAGGGGTATACGCCTGTGTCAATCTATCAAAGAATGGACTTTCTACCACGTGCGGCGGACCAGATAGTAAATCATCTGGACTTGCTAAAGAACCTAAGCGAAGGAAAGTTCAACCCAAAAGTAATAATTAGAACCACTATTGGAGTATCTGGACCCTTAGATATAGGGTTACAGCATAAGAAAGACCTCGTTGAGGGCTTCAAGGCTTTAGTGCATTTCCCTGTAATTCGTGTAACAACTATTGAAGAGATTGCACAAGCCTACAAACAAGCACGAGAGTGCGACGGTCCAATTATGATTGTCGAGATGCAGGATTTGTACAACAGTGTCATTTAAAAAAGGTCATAAACTCAATGTAGGAAGACCGAGTAAGTATAAAGTCAACTATAGACAAAAATATTGGCGGAAGCTTATACAAGACCGTTATAGTCAGGAGTTTTAAATGGACATAGAAAAGTATTGGCAAGAACAGAACAGCTTCTTTACAGATATTAGAGGCAAGTCATTACCTCACGGTGGTATATCTTTAGATGATGCTAACGAGTTATATGCTCTTATGGGTAAGAATGCTTATAACACAAATCATAATCGTAACAATATTCAGATTGCTGAACTTGGTTGTTGGACCGGTATGTCAACGGTCATTCTTGGTAACATAGCAAAAGAGAATGGTGGACGTGTTACATCTATTGACTCTTTCAAAGGAGCAGAAACGGATAATCTTGAGGATAGTGCTAGAGTATTTAATATTCGTCTTATCTGTGAGACTAATCTTAAAAATAGTGGTGTAAGAGAACAAGTAGAACTGATAGACTCTAAAACAGAAGAAGCGGCTAGCAAGTTTCCCGATGGACACTTTGATGCTATCTTTATTGATGCTGACCATCGTTATGCGGCAGTAAAGAAAGATATTGAACTGTGGACACCTAAAGTTAAAAAAGGTGGTCTTATCTGTGGTCATGACTGCGATATTCTTCTAACTAACGGTCTGGAAAGCATTTACACTAAATGGGGTCATCAGAATTGGGTTGGCTTTCATCTAGGAGTTGCTAGAGCAGTAACAGAAGCGTTTCCTTTGGCTAAGAAAGTATCAACTGGTGTTATCTGGTATACGGTGAAACAATGACACCAAGAGAGCAATTACAAAACGTAATTAAAGGAAGAGTATGTGGACTGATTGCTCAAGGCAAGTCTCTTAATGAATTAGAAGAACGATTTGCTGAGTTTAAAGATTTAGATATCTGTTGGGTTGGTCTAGGTCAGTTCGATACAGTAGAGAAGTATATCTTCGAACCACATGGTAAGAGTCTGGATATGGTATTCGATTGTTCATCTCAGCCAGATGGGTTTCGTAAGAAGTATGAACTCACACAGCGTATACCAAGGTTAGAAGCATTTCTCTCTAAATCTATGTATAAGTTGTGGATTACGACGCATGGCATTTACAGAGACACAATTAAGAACTTTCATTTAGATGAATTCTGGGCCCGCTTTGGTGGTAAAACTATTCAAGTAGACCAGTTGTTTCCTCGTGATGAAGTTCCTCTTTATGTCGATGTTCCTAATAGTTTAACTTTAGCATGTGCGCCTTTGATTGCTGGCGGTGCTAAGAGTATCATTCTATTTGGATGTGATGGATATACTGGTTCTGTAAACACAGGTGAAGGTATTCTCTCATATTATAAACCTGAGGAAGTAAAGAAGGAAAGATTGGCCGCTTTAGGAAGTATAGAAGACCCTGGAATTAATAGAGATACTGGGGAGTTTCAAAAGAAGTTTAAACCGTGTTATTATCGTTACTCTAGTTTGTTTAATAGTTTTCCAGATGTATACAATTGTTCCCCAATAACTTTATACACTCACATTAGAAAAATAGACTATGACCAAGCACTTGAAGTAGGTAAAGGAAATGAACTCGACATCGAACGTGGCCCAGGCTGGCACTTAATCTAAAGGAGAAATCATGAGTAAAGCTTTTATTATTGCAGAAGTTGGTATTAATCATAACGGAGATATTGATATTGCTAAGAAGTTGATTATGGCCGCCAAAGCTAGTGGTGCAGATGCGGTCAAGTTTCAGAAACGTACTATTGAGAAAGTGTACACAAATGCTGAGTTGGATAAACCCAGGGATAGTCAGTGGGGCAAGACCAACCGTGAACAGAAGAAAGGTCTAGAATTCGGAGAAAAGGAATATGACATCATTGATAAACTTTGTAAAGATGTTGGAATCGAGTGGTTCATCTCCCCTTGGGATTTGGATTCCGTTGACTTTATGGATAAGTATAATCCTCGTATCTGGAAGATTCCGTCTGCACTAATCACGCATAAGGCTCTTTGTGAGAAAATCGCAAAGCAGAGGAAGTTGACCTACATCTCAACTGGTATGTCTACGATTGAGGAGATTAATGCGGTTGTTAATATCTTCACTAGCAATGACTGTCCTTTTGAATTACTCCATTGTAATGCTCAGTATCCTCTCCCTGAGGATGAACGAGTCAATCTACGAATGGTCAGAACGCTTCGTAAGTACTATAACTGTAAAGCTGGTTATAGCAGTCATGAGGCAGGTATCATTAACCCTGTAGCGGCTGTGGCTATTGGTGCTAGTTCTATTGAGAAGCATATCACTCTTGATAGGTCTATGTACGGTAGTGACCAGGCGGCATCAGTAGAACCAGGTGGCTTTTCTCGTATGGTTGATTATATCCGTACTGTTGAAAAGTGCATGGGCGATGGTATCAAACATGTGACAGAACAAGAAGAAGCTTGTAAGGGTAAATTGCGTAGAGAAGGAGATATTGAATATCAATGAGAGCACAACGTCGTCATAAGTTAGAAGTTCTTAAAGAAAAAGTTAAGAATTACTATGGTGGCTGTACTAATCAGAAAACGATAGGGCGTCTGGCTAATACCCGGACGCCTTGCTCTTGTGCTATGTGTTGCAATCCACGTAGACACGGAGAAAAAACATTACAAGAAAAGAGATTAGAAGATGGGAAAAGACTTTTACGAATGGATATTCAAGAATAGTCCGGAGAGATGGGATTGTGCTGGAGGAGTTCAGGGAGTAGATTCTTTTATCAAAGGTTCACTTGAGCAATTTACAGGCATTCCTTTAAAGATTATTGACCTAGGTTGTGGTAATGGCAGAACTCTTAGCGTTATAGCTAGACCTGAATGGGATTTAATGGGTATTGATTATGTACCAGAAGCTGTTAATCTAGCACAAAAGAAACTAGGCGACAAAGCTAGAGTAATAGTTGGTGATATGAATAGTACGGGTCTAGAAGCACATTCATTTGATGTAGTCTATTCATGCGGTTCTTTTGAGCATATGGACGTACCTAACTTCAATGAGCCGTATAGGTTACTGAAAGAAGGCGGATTGTTTCTTTGTACCGTTGCTATCGGAGATAAGGGTAAAGTTGAAACTCAGTTCTGCAAAGTAACAGGCACTGAGAATTGGGGTACTCAATGGGAATGGGAATTGCCAGTTAAGATGTGGATTAGCAAATTAGAAGACGCAGGTTTCGAAGTTATCTATTCAAATGATAATGGAGAGTTTGTATGTCAAGGTCAAGAAAAAAAATAGCTATCACTGGATGGACTACAGCGAGAAGTGAGAAGAAGGATAAGCGGATTATTAATCGCTCTCTCCGTAGACAGACCAGAAGAATATTAGAGGGAGATGCTGAGGACGCTATCTTCCCTATTCAAGATGATGTAATGTCTCTTTGGTCTATGCAGAAGGATGGTAAATGCTGGCATAGAGAAGAAAAACCACCTGATTGTGATAATTGCGGAGATAAGATGAGATGTTTAGTAGACGAACTTTATAAAGAACATAGATGCATACCTTGGATTAGACATCAGTGGTATCTTAAAGCAATGAGGAAATAATGCCAACATACGATTACAAGTGTCTCAAATGTGACAAAGTACAAGAACGATTTCACGCTATGAGTGATAACCCCACCGTCATCTGTGAAAAATGTCAAGATGTAATGATTAGAATGGTTGGAGGCGGAAGTGGTATCATTTTCAAAGGCGAAGGTTGGACGCCTAAACACTTTAAATAAAGGGAGAAGAATGAGAACTATAGCTGTTATACCTGCCAGAGGTGGCAGTAAAGGAGTACCTAAAAAGAACATTAAAGAACTAGCTGGCTACCCTCTAATTTGCTATTCTATTAATACTGCTATGCAGATATTTGGAAGAGTCTATGTTAGCACAGATTGTTCAGAGATTGCGAAAGTAGCTAGAGCATATGGGGCAAAAATTATCAATAGACCTAGTGAATTAGCTTCAGATACTGCTACTGACTTTGATTGGCTCAGTCATGCTTTTAGAGAAGTTGAATGTGAAAACATTGCAATTTTCAGACCTACTACTCCCCTCAGATGTGCTAGTACAGTTGTAGAAGGAATAGCTAGATTTGAAAAGATGGAATGCACTAGTATGCGGTCTGCTCACGAAGCACCTGAATCACCTCTCAAATGGTTCTCTTTGTTTGGAGAGCATTGGTTGATGAATATGAATGCTGATAAACCTAGACAGTCTCTTCCTACTCTCTTTATTCCTAATGGCTATCTAGATATTACAAAGAGGAAGACTATAGAGAAGGGAAGTGCATTTGGGAATGACATTCTAAGTTTTAAAACAGAACCTGTAGTAGAGGTAGATACACAAGAAGAATTCGATTATCTTGAATATATCATAAGGAGGAATCATGAAGAAAGAATTGGCTTGGCTGTTATGCCCAATCTTAGCAATAGCTAACCAGCTATCTGGTACATGGGGAAGTCCATGGGGATGGGCTAGTATATTAGCTATAGCAGTGTTTTTACAGCTATATGGGAAACTACGTACTTGGCAGGGATATACGACTCTGGCGTTGTTCTGGGTCTTGCAGACACTACCCATTACGCTTGGGGGAGACTCTGTGGTTGCGTCCTGGTACAGCCTTTTGTGGGTTTGGCTACTGGGGTACATTCAGGGGTTATGGTTCGCCATATGCAATCGTAGAACGTTTTTATATGCTCTATTCCCGATGGTACTCTATGGGGTCTGGATTACTCTTAGTAATGTATCAGCAACAGCGAACCTCTTCCCTTGGAAGTTTTGTGAGGGCATCATGGGTTTCGCTTTGGGTATTCCATTTGCGTTAGCTATTGGTGATGAAAAATGAAACTTTTAAAACAAATTCTTTACGCTCTATTAATGGTTATCGGGTGTTTTATTACAGGATTCTTTATGTATTTTGCCGCTAAATACGATGGTCATTAAATAAACTTATAAGGATACGAATTAGTTTTCTTAGCATTACATATACGGTGTGCTATTTGTAGATTATTTAAATGATGAGTTCCACCTTTAGAAATAGGCTTTTTATGGTCTATACTAGAGTTAGTTATAACGGACTCTTTTTTACATAATTCACAAGTCAGTACACCGTATTTTTTTATGTTCTTATCATAAACTTTCTTAATCTTCAACATTGAAAGATTACCAGCTAAAGTACGTCTTTTTTGAGCATAGAAACAATATATGGGTTTCAATCTCTCCCAATTCTCTTTTCTCCAAAGACCGTGTTTTTCTTTGTTATTATTATACCACTTCTTTTTACATTGAAGATACTTTTCCTTATTACCTTCTCTCCATTTTTTAGCTCTAGATACATATTCCTGAACATGTGTAGTATAATATTGTTTCATGAGAGCTTTAGCTTTCTCTTTATTTCTATGATAATACAACCTCATATATTCATTATATTTAGCTTTATCCATATTTCCTCAGATAAAATTTTTGCACATTGGGTCGGTATCTTTAATGAAGAGTTCCTGACATTGACGACAGTAAACATTAAACGTACAGCGGGTGGTGCAATTAGCTTTCCCCGTCTCAAACACTAGCTTATAATGCTCAGGACTGCCCCAGAACTTGAGGATGTTCTCAGGTGAGGGGTAATGACTACTCAGCTTGTAATCGTCTGTAAAACGCTGGTCTGGGCACAAATACGTGTTACCATCAGCACACAATTGAATGCAACAAGGAGAAGCATAGCATTGGTCAAAGTTCTTGAGAGGCTTAAAGTTCTCGTCGAACTTATGAACAATCGTATACACCCTAAAGTTCTCATCCTCTAGTTCCCTGCACTTCTCAAACTGCTCCAATACCTTCTCAATCTCATATCCACCAATCTTATCCTTCAGTTCCCCCATCCCTTGATGACTCCAGTCAGCAGGACGTGCATGGAAGTCCTTTGCTCCCAACTCTTTAGCTAACTGACAAGCTTGATAGATTTCGTGCTGATTGTAAGAGAAGATTAGAAACTTGAACGACACATCGCACTTAGACCTGGTATATTTACAATAGTCTGCAAGCTTTTTTAGATTAGTTACTGTACGAACGAACTGGTCTGATTTACGACCAACTTTATAGGTTTCCCTAGTTGCCGCATCTACAGAGATACCAATCCAACGACAAGTCTCAGCCATGGCCTTGATAAGAGGCTCATTGAAGTTAGTGCCATTAGTAGCCATTGAGGCTTCCATACCAGCTTCCTTACATGCATAAAGAGCATCTTTTAAGCCCGTATGTAGGGTTGGTTCACCACCGCCACCATAGCAAACTGCTTTAACCCCCCACTTCCCTAGAAACTTTGTTAGATTAATTAAATGCTCGTCTGGCATTCTACGAAGGTCTTTAGCAATAATCGTGTTATCCTCAAGTAAATACCTATGTGCATTACAATGGTCACACATGAGATTACACGAATGAATAGGGTCTAATGACGCTTCTACAGGCGGTAGCGGGGCAGGTCGCTTACCATCCTTCCAGTCTCTAATTGATTGATACCATGGGGCATAGAGTAGTCCCTTAAAAGAGTTGAAAGAATTTAGTTCATTTTTTTTTGACCATTCACGCATATTTTTTCTCCATTTTCTGTTGATAAAAAGATTTCCAAGTTGCTCTATTGTAATTGGCACGGATATTACAAGATAAATCTAATGTTATTAAGTTTTCATGATTACAGTTTTCTTTAATATAATCTATATGATGTATGTGTAATTTTTGTCCGTGAACTATCAAATGTTCTTCTTCGGTCATGCCGCAGTTTTGACATGTATAATTATCTCGTTTTCTTATAGTTTCTTTTAATTCATCAGTAAAATCCATAGTATATGGTAAATAACTTCTACCATCTATATAATTCCAATGATTCTCCCCTAATTTCTTAGCTCGTTGTTTTTGTCGTGTTGCCGAAGACCTTTTTACACCTAAATTAGCTTTTATAGAGGCTTCTTTCATACGTTCTGCAACTTGTTCTCCAAAAACTTCTTTTCGTGTCCACCCGTCTTTAAAGCAAGGAGATAGATGATGAGGAGGTTTAATTCCTTTTCTTTTTAAAGTCTCTGAAATTTTTCTTTTTGTTTCTTCAGAATGTTTCACTTCTTAGACCACTCTTTCATTATTTCGCTCCTTTATTTAGATAGTTAATATGTTCTGCCAATCTCTTCTGCAAGTCAGGTACTTCTTCTCCCAAGATGCGGTCAGTATTAAACTTAGGTATCATTTTTAATCTATTAAATATACTTCCAATTCGTAGACTTGTTGCATCCTCTTTACATTGATGTGTATGATAACTGATATGATTTAGAAAGTTGTCTTGATGAAAGGCTATAATGCTACCACTTGGATTCATGATTTGATAGCAGATATAGTCTACTCCCCAGTTAGGGGGAGCAGGGTGCAACCACCATCCAAAGAAGGCTCTACACTCTCTAGTGAACATGGGGAAGCAAGGGAACTTAGGCATATCGTGTCTAGGAACAGGTGTATTGTCTTTAATGCTAAGGCATAGCACATTGTCCATTCTATTACGTTTAGCCGCTTGATAACCTTCCCAAATGACTTCATCCCAGTTATACTTTACAATCTCAAGGTCATCAGCAAAAATCCAGACTAATTCACCTACAGATTGGTCAGCCGCCCAGTTATAGTAATCTCGGTTACTAAACTCAGAGCGTTCACGAAGGAGTAGACGGATATTGAGAGAGGGCCATTTCTTTTGGGCATCTTCTACATAGAGGGGAGATTGAGGGTCACAGGTGTCGCAGATTACAAGAATCTCTATATCGTTCTTGTGGGTAGTGTGGGTATAAATGGATTCCATGGCACGATGGAATAGAACAGGTCTATCCCGTGTTGGAATGATTAAACTATACTTTATCATACGTTTCCTTACTGGTTAATGAGATTAAAGTTCTTACCCCATAGATAGTTATAAACTTGTCTACGTTGAAAAGTAACTTTATCATCTTTTAAAAAGGTTCTTACATTGTAATGTGTTGTGTCTTCTAATTTCTTATCAGTACATGGATGATAATGATTAATGCGGGCAACTTCACTAAAATAGAACTTCCCTATGTCTTTAGCATGTCGCCATAACTCCCAATCTCCGTAGAAACGGTTATAGTCGGGGCACCAAACTTGCCGGTTAGGAAATCTATCAGCATACTTGGTGCCTATAACACCGAAAGCACTTTCTACTTTACGTGGGTCTGAAATATTCACCTGATTAAGTCCCAATACTCCATCTATATCAGGGAACTCTCTCTGAAAATCCTCTATTATCACATCTAAAGTATCTTCATATAACTCACAATCATCGTTAAGATAACAGAGAGCATCGGCTTTCATATCCTTCAAATAGCTATTCCAAAAGGTAGGAACTCTATATTCTTCCAGATACAGTGAATGGATATTCGTAATCCCTTGAAACAACTTCACGTAGTCTTGACGTTCCTTCTCATCACCGAAATAGAGATATAGATTCATATCCTCTTTAGCTGTCTTGAGAATGGAATTAACACATACGTCTAGTTTTTCTCTACGATTTAGCGTAGGAATTACAATATCAAGCTTCACTTATTCTTTTTCCTTCTTATCACCGATTTTCATATTCTCGTAATCTTTATACTCACTGCTCTTAACCTTATTCTCGTCCTCGTTCTTCTTATTATACGGCCAAACTGCGGGTTTCTGAGACATGCTATTTTCCTCCTTTCAGAGTACAAGCATTTGCCTGCTCTTCTAATTTCGTATATTTAATTACTTTTCTAAGCCATTCTTTCCTACCAATAGTAGGTAAGTTTTTATTACATGTTAAACACAGTATACCAAAATCACAATCTTTCCATATTTTAATATTTTTCTCTATACATTTGTTTCTTGTTAACCAATTAGCAGGTGAACCTTGTATTGGTTCATTCCCTGTTTTATGGTCAAAATTAACTCTATTATAA
>SESA01001563.1_pt1 | contig 11738 bp, 7 predicted proteins | sample 3171451 | NCBI WGS metagenome assembly SESA01 (sample SAMN06051862, study PRJNA518727) | freshwater metagenome | biome: subpolar coniferous forest; feature: holomictic lake; material: water; isolation source: holomictic Lake 227, 8 m depth | place: Canada: near Kenora, Ontario | collected 2013-06-25...
CCTCAAAGACTGGCGGCGTTTCATAGCTGGATTCTGCAGCCGCATTAAGAAAGAAACCGCTCACAGCGAAACCAAGAGCGATGGTGATGGTATGTTTTTTCATGAACTAACCTCGGGTTAAATGTGTTTGGGTTTAAAAACTGGCTTCAGTACAGTTGAACCTGACACCGATTTACTATTTCAGGCATTGCCCTATTACTTTTCACTTGTTTCCGGTGTTCCAACTAGAGTTTCACTGTGACGGCATTAATTTTTCCTTCGAACAGGAAAGGACGACGATCGAAGTAATCGAGAGACACCGGCGAGCCGAGGTCGCTACCAACGTCGAACGTCTCACTGGCGGTAAAGGCGGCGGGCACGGTGCGTTTCACAGTCGTGCGGGCTGTTTCTTGGCCGTCGACGATGAGTACCACCTCGGCCGGCGCACCGGGCTTGGCGATAGTGGTATCCACCTCGATACGATGCTTACCCGCCGCGAACTTACCCTTGGAGCGGGCGATGGTTCGTTCGATAATCATCATGTTGTACTCATAGACCAGCTCGCCCTTATCCATATAAAGCGAAAGTCCACCTGAGGCACCCCCCAGCGCATAAAGCACTCCGGAGGCGTTCTCGCCAAGCTCCGCATCAATGGTCACATGGTTGCTCTCTCGACCCAAACCCGGTGCTGTGAACTCGGGCATGCGGGTAGTGGTTGAGTCAAACTGCCAGCTTGTGTAGGGCGATTTGACCCGATCCTCCGGGTGCAGACGCGTCCAGAGAGCAGCGCCGATCGGGAACACTTTGTTAACCTTCGCTTCCTTCAGAAATTGAGCCTTCATCGCATCGAGCCGTTTGGGCTCTTTTGCCGCGAGGTTGTCAGCCTGAGAAAAATCGGTCTTGAGGTTGTAGAGTTCCCAGACATCCTTGCCCGAATCCCAGGCAGCCAGTCCCGGACTTACTGTAAGCCACGGCGTCAGCGGGCCGAAGGTGCTCGCAAACCAATCGTCCTGATAGATGCCACGGCTACCGTTATTGTCGAAGTATTGTGTGTGTTTGTGGCCGATTGCCTTGGGGTCGGCGAAGGTATAGGCCATGCTGACACCGTCAATCGGATCTTGCTTGAAGCCGTCCACCACCTTGGGCGGTGTGATGTCAAGGATATCATAAATAGTTGGCGCGATATCGTTGACATGATGGAACTGCGGGCGCGGCGTTTTGTCGTGCTTGATATTCGCGGGCCAAGAGATCGCCAACGGATTGCGCGTGCCACCAAAGTGGGAGGCGATTAATTTAGTGTACTGGAACGGCGTGCCACCGGCCCATGCCCACCCGGCATGATACATGTTGTCAACTTTGGGCCCGCCAAGCGCGTCCAAACCGCCGATCTTGTCCAGCGCTTCGAGCTGCTGCGGGATAGTGTTGGGTATCTGATTTTGTGCCAGAAGCTCGCTGATACTGCCATTCTGGCCTTCGGCACTGGAGCCGTTATCGCCGAAAATATAGATCACGATCGTGTTGTCGCGGATGCCTTGACGATCCAGTTCGTCGATCACCTTGCCTGCCTGGGTATCGACATGCTCCACGAAGCCGGCGAACACCTCCATCAAGCGCCGCTGGAAGGGCCGCTCCGATTCGGGAATGCTGTCCCACGCGGCCATGCTTTCGGTGCGCGGCGTAAGCTTTGTGCCCGCCGGGATCCAGCCCTGTTCCTGCTGGCGTTTGAAGGTGCGCTCGCGCAGGGCATCCCAGCCGTCATCAAACCGGCCTTTGTATTTGTCGGCCCATTCCTTGAAGATATGGTGTGGCCCATGTCCTGCGCCGGGAGCCCAGTACATCAGGAAAGGCTTGTCGGGCGCGAACGCGCGATGCTTGCGCATCCAGGTGACGGCCTTGTCAGCAAGATCTTCGCTTAAATGATATTTTTCGTCGTGGGGCGGTTCGATGGTGTTGAAATTCTCAACCAACCTCGGCTCCCATTGCGAGGCTTCGCCAGCCAGAAAGCCATAGAAATAGTCAAAGCCGATGCCCTCTCCAGTCGGCCATAGTGTGAATGGGCCCATTGCCGTCGTTTCAGTCGCAGGTGTGTTATGCCATTTGCCGAAAGCGGCCGTCTTGTAGCCATAAGCGCCAAGCACCTTAGGCAGGGTCGCGGATGTCCTGGGAATCACGCCGGTATAGCCGTCCCAGTCTACCGCGCGTTCCGCGATGGTACCGGACCCGACACGCTGGTGATTGCGCCCCGTCAATAATGAAGCGCGAGTCGGTGAGCAGATCGCCGTGGTATGGAAAGCGTTGTAGCTGATTCCTTCGTTGGCTATACGCGAAAGTGTCGGCGTATGGATGGGTCCGCCATAAGTGTCAGCCAAACCGAAGCCGACGTCGTCCAACAGGATGATGAGAATGTTGGGCGCATTCTTCGGCAAGTGGTTTTGTTCCACCCGCCGCTGATGTTTGGAATCCTGCAATCTCGGCGCTACCACGCTTGCCGACGGTGTCGGTTGGAACGGCAGCACTAAGCCGTCGACAGGTGTGGGCGCAGCGTTCGCTGTCGCGACGTTCAACACGCTCGCAAAAGCAGCGGCTAGGACATACTTCAGATTCATTTGATTACTCCGTTCTTTAGTGATTAATGACGGATTCGATTGCCTTGCATCTTGAGGACCGGGGGCTTCAAGAACCCTCCTGCGGGCTTTCATCCGGATATGTAGCTACTGATAAATTTTGTGTCGCATACAAGTGCGTGCTGCAACGCGCCTTAGCTCTCCAGGCACGCACAGCACGCCCTATATCAGTTCTCCTTGCACCGAAAACAGCGCGTAGCCCGTATGGAGCGAAGCGGAAGACGGGGTTGTCGTCATGATATTGTCCCGCGTTCCGCGTTGCTCCGTGCAGGCTACTATTTGCTAACTTTACGGCAGCCAGCTGTTGCTTATTTCCTGGGCAGATTCGGCTTCAGATGCGGCACGCCGCCATCATCGATGTCGAAGTCGGGATCGAACAGCGTCTTGCCTTGCGCACCGAGATAGTCCGGCTGCGCTTTCATCCATTCGCTCATCTTCTGTTCCTTGGCGTACGCGATCAGGCGACTCTCCAAATCGCGGACGACCTCCGGATTCTGCGCGGCGACATCAGTCTTCTCACCGGTATCGGCAGTCAGGTCGAATAATTCAGTCTTGCCGGGCAACAACGCAATCTTCACCAGTTTCCACTTGCCCTTGATGATCGAACCACGGAATGCCTCGACATTCACCAGGATGTCGTCATGCGGCGAGGGTTTACCCTCGGCAACCGTTGCCCAGATGTCCTTGCCATCGAGCGGCTTGTCGACGGGGTTCGGCTTGGCACCGGCCAGCGCAAGCGTGGTAGGCATGATGTCTACCATGTGCAACGGCTCGTTGACAACGCCCGGTTTGAGTTTAGCGGGCCAGTTGAAGATGGTAGGTACACGAACACCACCTTCGTACAGGCTGCCCTTACCACCGCGTAAATCACCGTTGCTTGCCGGCAATGAGCCTTCCTTGACGCCGCTGGCGGAGCGCTCTTCCTTGGAATGGGCACCACTTGCAACTACAGCATTGCGGGGACCACCGTTGTCGCTACTAAAAATGATCAGCGTGTTGTCGCGCAAACCTTTCTTGTCCAGCTCGGTGACGATTCGTCCAACCTGATCATCGACCGACGTAATCATCGCCGCATAAGTGCGGCGTGTCGGGTCTTTGATGGTGGACGCGTAGCTGTCAATGCCTGCTTTGGGTGCTTGGTAAGGTGCGTGAGGCGCTAACGACGCGAAGTAGAGGAAAAACGGTTTGTCCTTCTCCTGTTTATCGATCATCTTGACTGCCTCGTCGCCGATCAAGTCCAGGTAATACTTCTTCTCCTGAAAAAATTTGCCATCTCGCTGCCAGTCCACAATGCCGCCGCGCATCTTGGTAAAGTAGTCAACTTCGCCGACGAGATTACCGTAGAAGTGATCGAAACCACGGTTCTGCGGCCAGAATTTCTTGTCGGCATGGCCCAAATGCCATTTGCCAACCATGGCGGTATTGTAGCCCGCTTCCTTCAGCGCCTGCGGTAGCGTGCGCTCGTCGGTCGGCAAGCCGTAACTATGGTTCGGGAAGATCACCAGCGTCTGCAGGCCATAGCGCATCGGGTAGCGGCCCGTCATCAAGGCCGCGCGGGCTGGTGTGCAGACCGGCATCCCATGGAAGGATTCGAGCCGCACGCCGCCCTTGGCGAGCGCGTCGATGTTCGGCGTCCGGATGTCGCTGCCGCGATAGCCGAGATCGGCGTTGCCGAGGTCGTCGGCCAGGATGACGATGATGTTCGGCTGGTTGTTCCCGGCAGCGAAGGCCGGCTCTCCGGCCAGGATGCCCAGGCATAAAAAGGACAGGAATTTCATTCTTTGGATTGCATTCATGTTTGACTCAGCTAATTTGTGTTGATATTCGTAAATGGCAGGCCACGGCTCCAAGGCATACTTAGATACCGGCATTGCCGGCACCCAGACACCAAGTTTTATTTCACGACCTTTTTAACAGCGTCTTTGGCATGGTTAGCATTGTTCTTGCTATCGATTCCGGTTGCTTTTTTGGCCTTATCCTTGGCCGCCTCAGCGGGCGAACACCGACCGCCAACTCCGATGGTCGCTTTGGCGGCTGCACTTTTAGCCGCCTTCTCGGCAGTGCAATCCGGGTCGAGCACGCTGGCCAAAGCCTGCGGTATATACATCATTGTAGCGAGGACCACTATCGTTCCTGCAATTGCTTTCATGGCTAGTTTTTCTGCATTTTTCTTCATGGTTAGTTCTCCTGTGATGGTTTCTATGGTTGGTTGTTCAGAGCATTTCGTTGCCGTACCATGTAGGCCGTTGCTAAATATACTTACTTTTTTAAGTGTCCAGAAATTTTTTACTTCTGAAGGTGAGAATAAATTCAGATCTACAGCGCCATCAAGCAAACACCACTTGGTCAACACTTGTCTGGACATCTATACCGCCTTTTACGCGGGGATGGGTTTGCAAGCCCGTCCACAATGTTTAAGAGACGATGGACTCAAGAAAACAATTTGGACGGGGTGAATACCCCGTCCGGCTAGGGAGTTCTTTTAAATACCCCTGCTTTTTTGCCTTCTCACAGGCAAAGGCTGAACTTTCGTCAGCTAGCTGACGCCCCACCTTGCCAGTCAAATTACGCTGCCTCATAAGGGCTACTTATACATTGGTCTCCGTTGATCAACCCTACTCTGCAACGCTTATTTCTTTCCCGCTACGGCTTTCATGATAGACTGCTCGGCGTTCGGGCTGAGCAGCATCTCCTTCGTCAGCAGTCCCATCGTCTGAATGATCCGAGCGATGCAGCCGGTCCAGCCGGTCTGGTGACTGGCCCCGATACCCGCGCCATTGTCGCCGTTGAAATACTCGTAAAAGAGGACAAGATTCTGCCAATGCGGGTCACTTTGGAACTTCTCCGCCTTGCCATTCACCGGCCGCCTGCCTGTCTGCCCTGAGCCTGTCGAATGGGTCTGCAGAAAGATATTGGTCAGCCGTTGGCCAAGTTCCTGGGCAACCTCAAACAGCGTTAGAAATTGCCCCGAGCCAGTGGGACACTCCACGGTAAAGTCGTCACCGTAATACGCGTAGAGCCGCAGCAGCGATATGTAAAGGAGGAAGTTGGCCGGCATCCAGACCGGGCCACGCCAGTTGGAGTTGCCGCCGAACATGCCAGAATTCGAATCCCCCGGCAAGTAGTCAACACGGAATTCCTGTCCGCCGTGATGGAAGATGAAAGGATGCTCCCGGTGATAGCAGGAGAGGGATCGTATGCCATGCGGACTGAAAAATTCATTCTCATCCAGCATTTTTGACAGGATCCGGCGCAGTTTCTCTTCATTTACAATCGAAAGCAACCGTCGGCCATTAACGCCCGGTTCCGCCGGCATGTGGATATTGGCCGCCAAGTCCGGATGCCGGGCCAGGAATGCTTGAGCAAACGCACGGAAATTCGGCAACCGCTCCAGAATATCCTCATCGAAGATTGCCACGGCAGTCAGCGGCAGCAACCCAACCAGCGAACGCACCTTGAGGCGCCGGGACTGGCCGTCTGGGAGACGTAGCACGTCGTAAAAGAACCCGTCTTCCTCGTCCCACATCTCGTCCTGGTGCTCACCCAGGTGATCCATGGCACCAGCAATCCACATCGTGTGCTGGAAAAACTTGGAGACGAACTCCTCGTAAAGCGGTTCATGCAGCGCCAGCTCGACCGCGATTCGCAGCATTTGCTGACTAAAAAAGACCATCCACGCGGTACCGTCGGCCTGTTCCAAATAGCCCCCGGTCGGCAGAGGGGAGCTGCGATCAAAGACCCCGATGTTGTCGAGTCCCAGGAAACCGCCCTCGAAGACGTTGTTGCCGTTCCGGTCCTTGCGGTTAACCCACCAGGTAAAATTGATAAGTAACTTCGAGAAGGCATACTTGAGGAACTCTACGTCGCCCTTGCCGTTGTTGCGTTCCTTGTCCATCTGATAGATCTGAATGGTGGCGTAGGCATGAACAGGCGGGTTGACGTCGCCAAAATTCCATTCGTAGGCCGGGAGTTGACCGTTCGGGTGAAGGTAATCATTGCGCAGCATCAGGTCTAGTTGGGTCTTGGCGAAGTCGTGATCGACAATGGCCAGCGGCAGCATATGAAATGCCAGATCCCAGGCGGCGTACCAAGGGTACTCCCACTTGTCCGGCATCGAGATGATGTCGTCATTGAGCATGTGGAACCACTCGCTATTGCGTATCTGTTTGCGCTGCTCCAGCGATTCATGGTGCTCCTTCAGCCATTTGTCCACATCGTAGTAGAAATACTGCTTGCTCCAGAGCATGCCGGCAAGGGCCTGGCGCATCACGTTGACGCGATCCGTGTCCACCTTGATCGCAACCGGGGTTAGTGCCGCGAAGAATCCGTCCGCTTCAGCAATCCGGGAGCGGAACACATCATCGAAATCTGCAAAGTTTCCGCCTCCTTCGACAGGGGCGGTGCGTGACAGCCGCAGGCGGATAGTCTGCGATAAGCCTGCGTCTACAGACAGTTGATAGTGGGGGGCCGCCTTGGTTCCGGTTTGAAGTGGATTGATGGCTTCCTGCCGCTGGTGGACGAGATAGCTGTCAAAGCCGTCCTTGACATAGGGACTGGCGTTGGGGCTGTTGAACAGCCGTTCATGATTGGTCTCGTTTTCGGTGAAGAGGAGCGGCGCGTCCCCTTCGCAATACAGGTAGTAATCGTCAAGGAATTCCTGGAACAGGGCGTCGGTATGATGGGCATGGATAATGCCCTGACCATTTCCCTTGATTCCTGAAAGCAGTGGTTTGGAGCCGCCACCGGCCCAGGACCAGGTATTGCGAAACCAGAGCGTCGGCAGCAGGTGGAGTGGCGCAGTTTCCGGCCCCCGGTTGCAGACTGAAATTCTGATCAGCAGATCTTCGGCGTCAGCCTTGGCATACTCGACAAACACGTCGAAGTAGCGGTCGTCATTGAATACCCCAGTGTCCAGCAATTCGTACTCAGGTTCCTCACGGTTGCGCCGACGGTTTGTTTCCACTAGGTCAGCGTATGGATAGGCAGACTGGGGATACTTGTAGAGGTACTTCATGTAAGAGTGGGTCGGCGTGCTGTCCAGGTAGAAGTAATACTCCTTGACGTCCTCGCCGTGATTCCCCTCGCTGTTGGTCAGCCCGAACAGCCGCTCCTTGAGGATCGGATCATTGCCATTCCAGAGCGCCAGCGCAAAACAGAGCACCTGGTGGTCATCACTGATTCCGCCAAGGCCGTCTTCGCCCCAGCGGTAGGCGCGTGAGCGTGCATGGTCGTGGGGGAAGTAGTTCCAGGCGTCGCCGTTTGCGCTGTAATCCTCCCGCACGGTGCCCCACTGGCGTTCGCTGAGGTAAGGGCCCCATTTTTTCCAAGGGGTCTGGGGCATTGTGGCTTCTTGGAGACGCGTTGATTCAGCTTTTTCGTTCATAGCGTGGTTCCTATAATTCTCTCATTTTGGTTAAGGGGGCCTCCTCAAGTGTTGGAGTCCGTTTATAACGCCCGATTTCTTGGTCGGGTACTTCTTTAACATCGCTGCATACTCCTTTATTACGGCGGCAATCGAGTCCAGCCACGCGTTTATACGGCCGGTTTAGGCCTTCGCCAGCAGCCGGATTAGTACGAAACTCCCTCTGGAATGGACAGATTTGCAACTCGACGTCTCCACCGGACATAGGGGATACTCACGAGCGCCGAAGCGAACAGGTAGGTCGCTACCAGTGCCAGCGCAGTTGGTCCTTGAGCGTTGGCCGCTATTAGCAGAGCCAGGCCGATGTGCCGGGTCGCACAGGCCACAGCTAGCGAAGTGCGCTGACCCTCGTCCGGCCCTCCGAGCCAGTGTCCCGTAGCCAAGGCTGCCAAGGTGAGGCCGGCAAAAGCGAGCATTGACGGCAACCCGATTGCAACGATCTTACCCAAACTGGAAACAATGACCACTAGCACGCAAATGGTAAGCAGTATCCCGGCAATACGCATGAGCGGATCGCCAAGCTGCTCGACCAAGTCGGGATCAAATATACTGAGTAACATTCCTGCCGCGAGGGGCAGCAGAAATGTCTTCAAAATGGTAACAGCGATCCGGCCGGCATCGACATCGACCTCAATTGGAAGTAACGGTTGCAACAAAGCCAGCGAAACAGGAACAGTCAGGATTGCGGCCAGCGAAGTCGCCACGACAAGACTGAAAGCAAAGGCTGGATCGCCACCGAGCTTGATAAGTTTGCGTGGCAGAAGCGGCGCGCCGGCTGAAATGGAAAGGAAAAGGAGTCCGATTTTAGTGCCGCGTGGCAGGTCGAATGCTTGAGTGATGGCAATCGCCACGAACGGCACCAGTATATACATTGCGAGAAAGGAGCGGGTTAAAAGGGGCGGCCGTCGCCAGATCCAGAACAAATCCTCGCGGGTAGCGCTAAGACCTGTGGCAAAGACCAGTGCAGCGATGGCAAACTTTATCGTTAATAACAACAACATAATATCCTCTCAAGATTTAAAAACGGCCTTGGCTAATGCTGTTGCCGCAAGTTGCTGCATCCATCCCTGTCGGCTCGGCACTTATGCGTGGCCGGTATCTCAGCTCAAAGGGACTGGAAGAAGCTGGCCTACCTCAGAACTGATAAACTGTCTTCAACCAGAAAAAATCCCCCTGCAGCCTGTTTTTGACATCCACTTCCGGCAACCATCTGAATTCCGTAGCGAAAGTGTCCTTGCCAAGGGGCAGGATGTAGGACAAAACCGGACCGACGCCCACCGTATGACCCATAAAGTCGCCGAAGCGTGCACCCGAACCACTATCACCGGTCACCTGCCGCAGGTAGAACGCTTCGGCACCGACGCCCACGAAACCCGGGCCCAACGGCAAAAGCTGTTGTACGCTACTGTCGAAGTGCAGGGTCGAGCCGCTGCTATAGTCGGTAGCCGTGTTCTTCGTATTGGCTGTGATACCTATGTGTAATGCCGTGTTGAAGCCAATCTTTTGGTTGTTGTAGGACGCGCCAATGGTGGGATCAAAAGTCCAGTAGTTGAGGCCCGGATTAGCCAATCGCCCGACCTGATACTCGCCGGTGGGCGCAAAGATCGGAAGAAGCGCATTGAGCTGCCAAGATCCTAATTTCCATGCGAGCATGGCAGGAATCAGCGTCATGTCACCAATCCCGGAGGTGCTGTCCCTGCGGCGCACCGTTCCGAGCGGGGTGGTGACGTTCGCCTCCGCATTAATCCACACGTAAGGCAAGTAAGCGCCGACGGTATAGTGCGCGCCCAACACGGTCTGCCCGAAGGTATAAAGACCGCCAAGTAGGGCCGCGTTGCTTTCCGCTTTCAATCCGGAGCTGATAGTACCCGCTATGGGTATACTCTTGGCCGCCGATGCCTGCCCGTTGTAATTTAGATACAGGGGCTCGACAACCCAACCCGGCTTGGTCGGTGCGAGATCGATCAGTGTTGAAATGCCGCCCGGCAGGTAGTGTCCCGTACCACCCTCCGTTGCATGAGCGGCGAACGGGTAGGTGAAGGTAAAGATGAACACCAGCGCCACTGCCGTACTCCGGATAAAGGTCACAGCGATAACACATCCCGCAGTAAACGATTCACAGACTGGATAGAGTCGTCGTGCGCGAATATCCATCGACCTATTCCGCATGCTGGATCTTGAGGATCTGCGACTGGATGCCCTCAAGGGTCTTGCCCATCTGGGCACTCAGGCCAATTTGACGAACCGGAAACTCCTTGAACGTCATCAGGTGCTGCGTAGCGATGCCGACGATAGGCGTCAGAGTCCAGCCCTTATGTTCTGCATATTGCCTGTTCACGTCACCCCACTGCCGCTCGAACGGATCCATCAGCAGGTTGGTAATCACCGGTCGCCCGAGGTTTTGCAAGGGATCGTCCCAGTGCCCGTCCATCTTGGCCGAGAAGGTAAGCTTGAACTGCTTGTAACGGATGGCAGTTAGCACAGTCTCATCGTAGTAAAAAACAAAGTTCCGTGCAGACTCATTATTCTTGCCAGTAAAGAGTGCGGTTTGGTCAAACCCGTCGAGGTGCAGTTTATAATCGCGACCGCCGTAGCTCGCGCCTTTCTTTAACTTCTCGACCACATCGGGTTCGCCGGCAGCGGCGGCAAGCGTTGGCAGCACATCCGTCATATCAACAATTTCGCTGCTTATGCGGCCAGCCGGTGCGCCGGGCCAGCGAATCAGGAATGGCACGCGCACACCGCCCTCCCAGGTCGTACCCTTGTCGCCTCTGAACGGTGAAGTTCCGCCTTCCGGCCACATGTACTGGTACGCACCATTGTCGGTTGTGTAGATAACGATAGTATTTTTGTCGAGGCCGGTTTGAGCAAGCTTGTCCAGCAGCTGACCCACGTGGGCATCGTGCTCTTTGAGTCCATTGCCATACACATCTTCCTTACCCGCGCGGGACTGCCCTTCGGACTCCTTCTTCAGGTGAATGAACACATGCTGGCGTGTTGAGTTGTGCCAAAGGAAAAAGGGCTTGCCATCCTTCGCACGACGATCAAGAAAGTCCAGGGACTTGGCTGCGACTTCGTCATCAAAAGTCTCCATGCGTTTGACGGTCAAAGGCCCTTCATCCTTAGTCGGGCCGTCAGCCGTTCCCGAGATAATGCCGCGCGGGTCAAATTTCTTGCGGAACTCGGGGTTGGCCGGCCGATCTGGATCCTCCAGATCCTCGTTACCATTGAGGTGATACAGATTGCCCCAGAACTCGTCGAAGCCATGACGGTGCGGCAGGTGCTCTTCCAGGTCGCCGAGATGGTTCTTGCCGAACTGTGCAGTCGCGTAGCCACGCGCCTTCAAAATCTCGGCGAGCGTGATGTCCTCCTTCTGCAAGCCTGCAGGCGAACCCGGCGTGCCGACGGTGGTCAACCCCGTGCGCACCGGCAACTGGCCGGTGATAAAGGCGGCACGCCCGGCCGTACAGCTCGGTTGAGCATAGAACGAGCTTAAACGCAGCCCTTCATGGGCGATACGATCGATGTTGGGCGTCTGTACACCCATGATATCGCTGCCGTAGGAGGAAACATTCATCCAGCCTATATCATCACCAAAGATCACCAGAATATTGGGCTTGCTTTCTTTTGCCAGTGCCGGGGCTGTAATGCCCCAGCAGGTAATCAGGACTAACAACAACAAGGCATTGAGTACTTTCATTTTTTATTATCCA
>SESA01001564.1_pt1 | contig 11737 bp, 12 predicted proteins | sample 3171451 | NCBI WGS metagenome assembly SESA01 (sample SAMN06051862, study PRJNA518727) | freshwater metagenome | biome: subpolar coniferous forest; feature: holomictic lake; material: water; isolation source: holomictic Lake 227, 8 m depth | place: Canada: near Kenora, Ontario | collected...
GATCTATTGCCGTTTTAGGATGATTGCAGGCTATTTGGAGTTGGAGGGATCCCTCGCAAGCTCGGGATGACACGTTCGCAAACCCCATTTTCCCTTTGCCCCTTCTTCCCTGATCTTTTCCTCGGAGATTCCCGCAGGAAAAATTTTCCTACATTTTCCTTGCAATGGTGTAATACACCGTAGAGAAAAGAAATAGGCGCACGGATGGCGAAACGAAGTAATCTCCGCGCGTCTTTCACAACCATTATCACGGAAGAATCTATGCCACATGATGTTACGTTAAGGGGGCCCGTTTACACGTTCGCGTGCTACGGGGTGCACGAGGCCAAGCAACTCGGGTTGATCGACTCGTGGGAAAAGGAGGGCTCGCACGCGCCGGTTTCCACGGTGTTCGAGCATGGGGAAGGGAAGCTCCTCGCGGATTGGGTCGCCGGGGTGCCGGATGCGCTGCTGGTGGCCACGGGCCGCTACCAGATCACAGTCTACCGGCCCAAGAGCCGGCTTTGCTTCCTGCCGGAGGACGAAGCGCCGCTGCTGGAGGACGAGCCGGAGGCATCGGAGGCGGAGGAAGAGGCGTCCGCTGAAACGGAAACCCAACGGGCGCTCGCATGAAAACACTGGATCAACTCATTCGGGAGAGCCGGGAGTTTGTGTGCGAATCCTGGGGTGTCGGGGATGCCAACGTGCTGTTTTACGCGCCGGTGACGCGCTTTGACGGGCGGACGTGGATCCACCCGGCCTGGGCGCGGGAGGCGGCGTGGTCGGAAATCACGGTGCGGGCGGACCGGATATGGCGCGTGTCGGGGTCGCTCTGGAATCCGCTCGCGTTCCGGCTGATTTGGCGAGGGGACGCCGTGCTGCCCGTCCCGGCGGCAGGGGAAGGGGGTCGGCGATGACGCAGCGGCGCGCGCAGCGGGCGAAGCAACGGAAACCGGCCCCGGAGGAGCGCCAGCAGGGGGAGGGGCGCGACCGGCAGCGGGTGGTCTGTTATCAACTCCTGGAACGCTGGGTGCCGGTGGCGGCGTCGGCGGCGCTGGCGTTGCGTTCCGAGGGGAGGACGGGGCCGGTGATCGACGAGGAGCCGCTGGAGGCGGGGCTGAAGGCCGGGGCGTTCGTGCTGAAGGTGCTGGAGCGGCTGGCACGGCTGGACGGCCTGGATGCGGCGGAGAAGCGGGAGGTGACGCTGACGGAGGTGGCCGACCCGGTGGAGCTGGCCCGGCGGGTGCGGGCGGTCAGCCCGGTGCTGATGGCCCGGCTCCGGCTGGGCGGGCCCGCGCTTCCCCAGGGGGAAGCGTAGGAAGAAGGGGAGATTTACAGCGCCCAGGCGGTTTTGCCGCCGACGATGGTCCGCACGGCGCGGCCTTTGAGTTCCCACCCGTGGAAGGGGGTGTTGCGGGAGCGGGAGCGGGAGGCGGCTTTGTCGAAGGTCCACTCCGCGCCGGGGGCGATGAGGGTAACATCGGCAGGCGCGCCGGGGGAGAGGGTCCCCCGGTCGAGCTGGAGGAGCCGTGCCGGGTTGACGGTGTACATGGCGATCAGGCCCGGCAAATCCACGGCTTTCTTTTTGTGGACGAGGAGGTCGAGGAAAAGGGCGAGTTCGGTTTCCAGGCCGGTGATGCCGAAGGGAGCGAGGTCGAACTCAACTTCCTTCTCGTAGTCGCAATGCGGGGCGTGGTCGCTGGCCAGGATGGTGATGGTGCCATCGGCGATCCCTTCCAGCAGGGCGTCCACGTCGGCTTCGGCCCGCAGGGGCGGGTTCATTTTGTAGTGGGTGTCGTAGCCGCGCACGGCGGCGTCGGTGAGGGCGATGTGGTGGGGGCAGACTTCGCCGGTGAGGGGGATGCCCCTTCCGCGCGCCCGGCGCAGGATGCGAACGCTGCCGGCGGCGGAGAGGTGCTGGCAGTGGATGCGGGTGCCGGTGAGTTCGGCAAGCTGGGCGTTGCGTTGGACGATCATTTCCTCGGCGATGGAGGGCCAGCCTTGCAGACCGAGGAGGGTGCTCCAGTAGCCTTCGTGCATGACGCCGCCGCTGGAAAGGTGGGCATCCTGGCAGTGGTCCATGACGGCGAGGTCAAACATCCCGGCGTATTCGAGGGCGCGGCGCATGAGTTGGTGGTTTTGGACGCAGCGGCCGTCGTCGGTGAGGGCGACGATGCCGGCTTTTTTCATGGAGCCGATGGGGGCGAGCTCCTCGCCCGCGATGCCTTTGGTGATGGCTCCGGCGGGGAAGACGTTGACGCACGCTTCTTCCCGGGCCTTGTCCTTCACCCACGTGACGACGCTGGCATGGTCGATGGCCGGGGTGGTATTGGGCATGCAGACGACGCTGGTGAAGCCGCCCGCCGCCGCCGCTTGCGCGCCGGTGGCGATGGTTTCCTTGGCGGCCTGGCCCGGTTCGCGCAGGTGGACGTGGAGGTCGATCAGCCCGGGGGCGACGACGAGGCCCTTGCAGTCGATCTCCTCAACGTCTTCGCCAAAGGCGATGGCAGCGGGATCGGCGATGCGGCCGTCCACCAGGAGGAGGTCGGCGATTTCATCGCGCTTGTTGGCGGGGTCGATGATGCGGCCGTTGCGAAGGAGAGTGGTGCTCATGGCGGAAAATGGATTAGGGTTCGACGATGGTATGTTCTTTGAGGTTGTAGGCCAGTTTGCGCTCGATGCGTCCACCGCTGATTTTGGCACCATGGAGGGTGAAGCGGAGCAGGCCCTTTTTGGTATCCCAGGCATCGAACTCAATGCCCGTGTGATAAAGGTCGCTTTTTGAAAACTTGGTAACGTGCTCTAAAAATTCGCACGCGAGGGGACAAAGGGTCTCGCTCATACTCCAAACGCGGTGATTGGGTTCTATCAGGTAAAGAAAGCCGTTGTTGTCGCCGGAGCCTGTCTTCTGAATCTGAAGAACCCATTTCTCGTCCGGGGAGATATAAAAATCACCGGGCCAACAAATTCCATAGCTGAGTGTGACGCATTCCTGCTTACCCTTGGCAAAGCGGAGTTTGGTGGTCCAAAAGCGGGAGTCCCCGTCTTTGATTGCTTCTTGGAAAATCTGATACGTCGCTTTTGGCGAGACGAAAAGACGGTCGTCTGTCTGTGCACTCCCGCTGATGGTCAATACAACCATCACAGGGAGGAGCAAATGCTTCACGCACAGTCGAAAAGGCGCGTCGCTATTTTTAACACGAAGGCACGAAGGCACGAAGGCACGAAGGGAAGACAGGAAAAAGGAATGTCTGGAAAAAGGCTCTTTAAATGAGGCAGGCCGGCGCGGTTGGGAAAAAGAAGAAGCATTCCAAGGCTTCCTCTTCAAATCTTCGTGCCTTCGTGCCTTCGTGCCTTCGTGTGAAATCATAGAGACACTCCTTTCCCTAGAGACTTCCGATTTACACGAAGCGGGGAAGCACCCAAAGCCAAGGGACCATTAAGGATTCTTTTAACGCCTTCCTTAAAAGTTTCCCCTCCAAAGTTGATGAGGAACCCCACTGGCAGGTTCAGAAGGCGCAAATAGGTCAGCAGTTGCTTGGAATGAACCGGCAAAAGGATCTCCACCGACTTCAATTCGATGAGGAGCAATTCGTTGACCAGAAGATCGGCCCGAAATCCTTCGTTGAATTTGATGCCGTCGATCACAATGGGAATTGGTCTCTGGCGTTCGACTTTCAACCCCGCTTTTTCAAGGCGTTTTGCCAGCACCACTTCATAAACCGATTCCAGCAGTCCTGGCCCCAATTCCTTGTGCAGATGGAAGGCGCAATCGACGACAACTTGGGATACTTCTTCGGTATCCCTTTGTGTCTTTATGCCTTCGTGCGAGGTCATAAATCCATCGTTACTTTCCCCTTGCTCCGGCGCAGAGGTAGAGGACGGCCATGCGGACGGCGAGGCCGTTGGTGACTTGGTCGAGGATGACGCTGCGGCCGCTGTCGGCGATGGCGCTATCGATTTCGACGCCCCGGTTGATGGGGCCGGGGTGCATGATGAGGGCCTCCGGTTTGAGCCGCGCGGCCCGCTCCTTGGTGAGGCCGAAGAGGGCGGTGTATTCGCCCAGGCTGGGGAAGTATTCCTTGCGCTGCCGCTCGTGCTGGATGCGCAGGAGGTTGATGACATCGACGTCTTCCAGGATGTCGTCCAGGCGGTGGGTGACGGCGACGCCCATGCGCTCGAAGGCTTTGGGGACGAGGGTGCTGGGGCCGACGAGGGTGACTCTAGCGCCGAGCTTGAGGAGCGCGTGGATGTCGCTGCGGGCGACGCGGGAGAAGAGGATGTCGCCCAGGATGGCGATGTGGAGCCCTGCGATGCGCCCGAGTTTCTCGCGGATGGTGAAGGTGTCGAGGAGGGCCTGGGTGGGGTGTTCGTGCGCGCCGTCCCCGGCGTTGATGACACTGGCCGTAAGCCGCTCGGCCAGGAACTGGGCGGCTCCGGCGCAGGAGTGCCGCAGGACGATGATGTCGGAGTGGAGCGCCTGGAGGTTGAGCGCGGTGTCCTTGAGGGTTTCGCCCTTGGTGAGGCTGGAGGTGCTGGCGGTGATGTTGACGACGTCGGCGCTCAGGCGGACGGCGGCCAGCTCGAAGGAGGTGCGGGTGCGGGTGCTCGGCTCGACGAAGAAGTTGACGAGGGTCTTGCCCCGCAGGGAGGGGACTTTCTTGATGTCCCGGGTGCCGACCTGCTTGAAGGCGGCGGCGGTGTCCAGGATATGCGTGATCTCGGCGGCGGTGAGGTCCTCGATGGTGACGAGGTCTTTGCGAGTCCAGGCTGTCATGGCTTTTTGTCTCCTTTCTCCGCGTCTTCTGCCGCCCGGCTGATCCAGACGGCGTCCGGCTGGCCGTCGGTGGCCTGGAGGCGCACGAAGACGCGCTCGCCGGGGGCGGTGGGGAGATTTTTGCCGACGTAATCGGCCCGGATGGGAAGTTCGCGGTGGCCCCGGTCAATCAAGACGGCGTATTGGATGCAGGCGGGGCGGCCAAAGGAGGAGAGGGCGTCCATGGCGGCGCGGCAGGTGCGCCCGGAGTAGAGGACGTCGTCCACGAGCACGAGGGTACGCGTTTCGAGGCCCTCAGGCAGGCGGCTCGGTTCGACGAGGGCCATCCGGGGGCGGATGCCCAGGTCGTCGCGGTGCATGGAGACGTCGATGACGCCGGTCTCGACGGGGCGGCCCGCGAATTCGGCGACGTAGGCGGCGATGCGCCGGGCCATTTCGACGCCGCGGGAGGGAATGCCGACGAGGGCCAGGCGGGCGAGGTCGGGGTTGCCCTCGATCAGTTCGTGGGCGATGCGCCGCAGGATGCGCTCAATGGCGGCGGCGTTGAGGACAAGGGCGGCTCCGGGGACCGGAGGCGCGGGATTTTCTTGGGCTGGCATTTGGGGCTCCTTGGCGACCTCACGGGATCGCGGTTAAAGGAAGGGGGTTTGGGGGCAGAGGTGAAAAAGAAGGGTTATTTTTTCGGTTCGTGGGGCTCCTGCCGCCGTTTTTCGCGCCAGGCGGAGCGGTGTTTGACAATCCAGTCGAGCAGCGCGCGTTCAAAGCCGATGTCGTGACCGGCTTTTTCGCTTTCGAGCCATTTGTGGACGAGGATTTCTTCCCGCTCGGCAAGGAACTCACGATAAAGCACGGAGTTTTTGACGAGATCCGAGTTGTTGGCATTCGGATGATCCATGTTGGCGTCACTTTTCATAAGAATTCCCGCTCCGTCAATTCTGGACCTGGAAAATTTATGGAAAGCGCGATGAAGAGGTGAGGTGGGGAGAGCGTTCATCGGGAGGAAAGGAGGGAACGAATCGTGTTGGCTGTGGTTAGAAAGGCTTGGGTAACAGGGCTTTGCGCATCGGCCGCCACGATGGGCCGGCCGCGGTCCCCGGCTTCACGCGTGGGAATGTCCAGCGGGATCTCTCCCAGGAGGGGGACGCCGAGGCGCGCGGCTTCGCGGCTTCCGCCCCCCGTGCCGAAGATGTCGTAGCGTTTGCCGTTATCGGGACAGAGGAAGTAACTCATGTTTTCGAGCACACCCAGGATGGGGACGTTGACCTTGGCAAACATGGAGGCGGCTTTGCGGACGTCCAGGAGAGCCACTTCCTGCGGGGTGGTGACGAGCACGGCTCCGGCCAGGAGGACGGTCTGGACGATGGTCAACTGGATGTCGCCGGTGCCGGGAGGGAGGTCGAGAATCAGGCAGTCGAGCGCGCCCCATTCCACCTGCCTCAGGAGCTGCTGGGTGGTGCGCGTAACCATCGGCCCGCGCATGACGGCGGGGGCGGTGTCGTCGAGCAGGAACCCCATCGACATCAGTTTCAGCCCGGCGGTTTCGATGGGCAGGATCCGATCGTCGGCGGTGGCCATGGGCCGTTCGCGGCTGCCGAACAGGTGGGCGACGCTGGGGCCGTACACGTCGCAGTCGCACAGGCCAACGGTGGCCCCGGTTTGGGCCAGGGCGAGGGCGAGGTTGACGGCGACGGTCGATTTGCCGACGCCTCCCTTGCCGCTGGCGACGGCAAGGACGTGCCGGACGCCTTCAATGGGCGTGGGAGCGGGGACGCTCTGGCTGCCGGCCGGGGCGTGGGCCTCCACCCGCACGGTCACGGCTCCGATGCCGGGCACGGCGCGCAAGGCGGCTTCGGTATCTTTCTGGAGCGCCTGCGGGATGGAGGGGTCTTTGGCGGTAAGTTGCAGGGTCACGGTGACGTCGGCCCCGGAGATTTGCAGTTCCTTGAGCAGCCCGAAGGAGAGGATGTCCCGGCTGAATCCGGGGTAACGAACTTGGGCGAGAGCGGAACGGATCAGGTCTTCGGAGAGGGCGGGCATGGTGGAAGCCCTCATAGATACGCCGGAAAAGGCCGGAGAGCAACCCTGAATGCGCGGGGAAAGTTCAACTGGGCGTGATGAAAAGTGGTGCAGATTGGGAAGTTCCTTCTTTAGAGCGGTTTCGGTTTATTTTGTCGTAATGATCTGAGAGCGCCGAGGGTTGATGCGGGGCTTTTTGAGCGCAGCGGCTGTATTTGTAAATACAGCCCAAGCGCAAAAAGACGCACAGCGACTCTCGCCGCCGAAGAGCATACGACAAAATAAACCGAAACCGCTCTAGCGCCAACGGCGCGACCGCATACCAGCCTTGGCCAACGGCCAAGGTTTAGGTCGAAGCAACCCGTCAGGGCTGTAAGCCCGGCGCATCGGAATCACCTTATCCAGCAAGGAGGCGTCGGGCTTACAGCCCTGGGCCGTCTTTGGACTGGAAACCCAGCCCGTTGGGCTGGGCTGGTATGCCCCGGCCTTTGGCGCTGCAAAGGCTCACCCAGCTTGCACCACTTTTAATCGCGCCCGGAAAGATGGTATGAGAATATTTTTCTTGCTGCATCCCGGCTTATTTAGTAATCCCAGTGGCATTCAGCAATAGAGTAAGGTTTCGCTTTACCCTCCTATTCCTCCTGTCGAGGTTCCTCTATAGACCCTTTCGGTCGCAGCCCAAACAAACCACAAACATGAAGATACTCAAAACATCCCTCATTCCAGTCATCAGCCTCATTTCGCTGACTCTCAACGGCATTGTTCATGCCACACCCGCCCCCATTGTCTCCTTTGAGGAGCAGGGGCGTACGCCAAACCAGAAAGCCATCGGCGCGAATCTGGACAAATTCAAGATCAACCCCAATGACGACATGTATACGCTGTTGCGTGCCCTGGATCGAAGCGGCAACGTCGCACGCGGCTTGGAACAACTCTCGCCGCAGCGTTACCAGATCTATAGCGACATCGCCCTGGCCAACGCCAACGTGTTGACCCAGGCAATCGACCAGCGGCTTAACAACCTGCGCAGCGGCAGCGAGAGCTTTGGCCTGGGCGGGTTGAGCGTTTCCACCGGCGACTCCAAGCAAACCATCGCGCCCGCGTCGGGCAAGGACGGCAAGGCCCCCGTGGAACAGACGAGCGCCAACCGCTGGGGAGCCTTCCTGAGCGGCGACGTCGCCTTCGGCAATCTCGATGGCAGGGGGTGGCAGCAGGACAGCAACTTCACCAACTCGGGGCTCGTGGCGGGCATTGACGCGAAGCTCACCGACGCGCTGACGACCGGCGTGCTCTTCGCGTATTCGCATAGCGACGTGGATCTGGACAGCCAGAACAGCAACGCCAACGTGGACGCCTACAGCACCGGCCTCTACGGCGGCTACCATGAAGGGAACTTCTACGGCAACGGCCTGGCGACCTTCACCCGCAACATCTACGAGAGCGACCGGAACATCGATATCCCCGGATCTTCCCGCACGGCGAATGGCCGTACGGCCGGCTCGCAATACATGGTGAACCTGGACGGCGGCTACGACCATCCCGTGGCCAAAGACCTGACCGTTGGACCATTTGCCGGGCTGCAATATGTGCACATGGACGTCAACGCCTTCACGGAAAACGGAGCGGGAGCCGCCAACCTGGCCCTCAACGACCAGTCTGTCGATTCGCTCCGTTCGCGGCTGGGCGTTCGCATGGAACTGCGCAAGGAAATCACAGCCTCATGGGCGGCCGCCTCGGAAGTGCGGCTGGCCTGGATGCATGAATTCGCCAACAACGGCCGCGCCATCGTCGCCCGGTTCTCCGGCGCGGGGCTCGGATCATTCGCCGTCCGCACCGACGACCCGGAGCGCAACGCCGCCCTCATCGGCCTGGGGCTCAACGCCACCTACCGGGGTATGTTGACCATGTTTGTGGATTACGACGTCCAGGCCGGGCAGTCGCACTACATGGAGCAGATCCTCAAGGGCGGCTTCAAGTGGAGCTTCTAGGGGCGCTTCTTAAGTAGCATCAAAATGTCAGCGGAGGGGGCAAGTTTCCCCCTCCGCTTTTTTTGTGCCTTTTGCGCGGGTTGCGGTACAATCCCCTTTTTGTCCATGCCTTCCCGCCGCGAATTGCCCATCTTTGAACTCGAAGCCGCCCTCACCGCCGCCCTGGCGCGCGATGCGCGGCTGGTCTTGCAGGCCCCCACGGGATCGGGCAAATCGACGCAGGTGCCCCAGATGCTTCTGGACAACGGCTTGCTGGGCGCGGGCGAAGTCGTCGTGTTGCAGCCGCGCAGGCTCGCCACCCGGATGCTGGCTGCGCGCGTGGCGTCCGAAAGGGGCTGCCGGCTGGGCGACGAGGTCGGGTTCCAGATCCGTTTTGACAAAGTGGCCTCGGCGCGCACGCGCATCCGGTTTGTCACCGAAGGGGTGCTCCTGCGCCAGATGTTGAACGATCCGGAGTTGCGCGGCGTTTCGGCCATCCTCTTTGATGAGTTCCACGAACGGCATCTCTACGGCGACATCACGCTGGCCCGCGCGCTCGATTTGCAGGCGGCGCGGCGGCCCGATTTGAAATTGATGGTTATGTCCGCCACGCTCGACACCCTCGGGCTGGAGCGTTATCTCGCCCCGTGCGCGCTGTTGCAATCGGAGGGGCGGACGTATCCGGTGGAGATCCGCTATCTGCCGCGCCCCGTGCGCGTGGATCAGACCCCCGTGTGGGATCTCGCGGCGGAGGCGCTGGAGCAGCTTGCTCCCGCCACCCAGGGCGACGTGCTCGTGTTCATGCCGGGGGCGTATGAGATTTCGCGCACGATCGGGGCGATCCGCGCCTCGCGCGTGGGCGGGCAATTCGTGGCGCTGCCGCTGCACGGCGATCTGCCTGTGGCCGACCAGGACGCGGCCGTGGCCCGGTATCCGAAGCGCAAGGTGATCGTCTCCACCAACGTGGCCGAAACGTCGCTGACCATCGACGGCGTCCGCGTAGTCATTGATTCGGGCCTGGCCCGCATCGCCCGGTTCGACCCCTACCGGGGCATCAACACGCTGCTCGTCGAGAAGATCTCTCGGGCGAGCGCCGACCAGCGCGCGGGCCGCGCGGGCCGCACCGCGCCGGGCGTGGCGCTGCGTCTTTGGAGCGAGCGCGAGCACCTCGAACGCGTAGCGCACGAGTTGCCGGAGGTGAAGCGCCTCGACCTCGCCGAAGTCATCCTCACGCTCAAGGCGGGCGGCGTGGACGACATCGCCGCCTTCCGCTGGCTGGAAGCGCCGGAGCCCCGGGCGCTGGAGCGCGCGGAGACGCTCCTGCGCGACTTGGGCGCGCTGGACAACGAAACCGGCATCATCACCGCGCTGGGCCGCCGGATGCTGGCTTTCCCGCTTCACCCGCGCTACGCCCGGATGCTGCTGGCGGCGGAGGATTACGGGTGCGTGCGCGAGGCGGCGCTCGTGGCCGCGCTCACGCAAGGGCGCAACCTGCTCCGGCGCGGCGGCAACGAAACCGACGAGGCGCGGGAACGGGCGTTGGGCGAGGATCACGCCTCGGATTTGTTCCTGATGATGCGGGCATGGGAGGTTGCCGGGGGGAACGGCGGGATTGCCCGTGCGATTGGGGTGAACGGCATCGCCGCGCGCGAAGCGGGGCAACTCTTCGAACAATTCCTGAAAATCGCCAGGGCGGAAGGGCTCTCCGTGGCCAACCGGACGGCCCCGGAGGAGTCCACGGACGAGGCGGTGGCGAAGTGCATCCTCGCCGGGTTCCCGGACCAGGTGGCCGTGCGGCTCGACGCCGGGACGCTCCGCTGCGCGCTGGTTCACGGGCGGCGCGGCGTGCTGGCCCGCGAGAGCGTCGTGCGCGGCGCCCCACTGCTCGTCGCGGGCGAGATCCGCGAAATCAGTGGCAAGGACGGCGTGCAGACGCTCCTCTCGCTGGCCACGGCCATCCGCGAGGAGTGGTTGTATGAGCTGTTCCCCGAAGCCTTTTCCGAACATGTGGAAGTCTTCTATGATAAGACACTGCGGCGCGTGATGGCCCGGCGCGAGACGCGCTTCCACGACCTCATGCTGGCTTCTTCTCTGACGGATAAAGTCCCCCCCGGCGAAGCCGCCGCCCTGCTTGCGCGCGAGGTGCTCGCGGGCCGCTGCCCGCTGGAACAGTGGGACCACGCCGTGGATCAGTGGATCGTCCGGCTCAACCGGCTGCGCGAATGGATGCCCGAACTGGGCCTCCCGGCGTTGACGGAGGAGGACCGCGCGGAGTTGATCGGCCAGCTCTGTTACGGCGCGGCGACCTACAAGGAAATCAAGGAGCGGGCCGTCTGGCCGGTCGTCAAGGCGTGGCTGAGCCCGCAGCAGGAGGCGCTCCTGGAGAAGTTTGCGCCGGAACGGCTGGAGATGCCCAACGGCCGCCGCTTCAAGATCGCCTATGACCCGGCGGGGCCGCCCAGCATCGCCGTCCGCATCCAGGATCTCTATGGGGTTGAGCAGAGCCTCCTCCTCGCTGCCGGGCGCGTCCCGGTGACCATCCAGGTATTAGCTCCCAACCACCGGCCCATCCAGGTGACGCAGGATTTGCGCACCTTCTGGCGCGAGGCATATCCCAAGGTAAAAACGGAATTGCAACGGCGCTATCCGAGGCATGTTTGGAAATAAGAATCTCTTATTTTATATCGGGGCTTCCCGTAGGAGGGATTAACGCAAAACCTTACACGGATTTTGCTTTTCATGAATCAAAATAGGTTTACTGTGCGCCTTCGTCAGCAGTGTTGGGGCAGGGGAGTTTGCAATTGAGTTACTCAGTGGCGACTTGAGACCGATGACCGGGGACCGTCACCTCAGTGCTTGGCAGTTATCAGTATGAACAACAAACTGTACGTTGGGAATCTTCCCTTTAACGTAACGGAACCCGATCTGCAGGACCTCTTCGGTCAAGCCGGCACCGTCAGTGACGTGATGCTGGTGCAGGACAAATTCACCGGCAAAA
>SESA01001567.1_pt1 | contig 11726 bp, 16 predicted proteins | sample 3171451 | NCBI WGS metagenome assembly SESA01 (sample SAMN06051862, study PRJNA518727) | freshwater metagenome | biome: subpolar coniferous forest; feature: holomictic lake; material: water; isolation source: holomictic Lake 227, 8 m depth | place: Canada: near Kenora, Ontario | collected...
TGGGAAAGGAGATCTGCTTTATCTCCAGCTCCTCGTCCCACGCAGCCCGTCGCCTCTCTCGCAGCCGGGCCCGGATCTATGCATGTCGATCTTGACCAATGATCCGCGGGTCCGAATCCTACTTCAGCCATTCCATCTTATAGAATGCATAAATACCCACGAGCATGGAGGAGAATATAATAAAAAATATTTCTATGAATTTTATTGTAAAATTGCCTTCAACCAGGTTAACTCCAAGTAAGCCACCGACCGTTGCAGGAATAACGGCAAGACAGGTAATAACAGCAATCACTTTCATGACTCGGTTCATATCATAAGAAACAGTATTAGTATGCAATTCAATAAGAGAATCCAGACTTTCTTTGATATTCTGAGTGGTCTTATATAAGTATCCCGATTCAGCATAAAGATTGTCAAATTCATCGCTATTATCTATCCTAAATTGTTTTATATTTTTTATTTCTGTTAGTTTTTGCAGGACATTTTGGAAATGCCAAAGATTGCTATTTACCTTTAGAATCTCTTTCTTAAAATAAAATGTTTTTTCGAGAAATTTAGAGGAGGTCTCGTCTACTGGGATTTGCTCAAATTCGTTAGTCTTTTCTTCGATCTTCTGAACTACATCGCTGTAGTCTTTCAATTTTTGTTGAAGCAATGAATATAGGATTTTGTCCGTAAATTCATTATATTTGAAAGGTTTTTTTGATATTTCATTTGATAACACACTGGAGATTTTATCGAATATCTGGCTTTTTCCTCTACTCAAAGTAATTATCTTTTTTTCGTCAAATACTATGAGCATATTATTTGTGAGAATTTCTAAGGGTTCAATGCTATCAGTCCTTATTTGGGAATCCCATAAAAACATTGTCAAATATTTCTCTAATGGGTCAATCCTCGGAAAGGATGCTTTCAAAAGCTTGGTTTCCAGCAAATTGTGAGGGATATTTGAGATATCTTCGATAGTTCCAAAATTGTATTCTGTAATATTTTGAAAATCAATCCAAATCGGCGTTCCATCTGACATTTTCAAGTGGCTTCTTATGCTCGAATAATCCCTATTTATACCGCCATTTAGATCGAGATTAGCGATTTGCAGTTCTGGTGGAGGAAGAGGTGGTTCTTTCGGACCCTTAATCCTTTCAGCAGTTCTGCCTGCGAGAAAGAATGTCAAAAGCACCCGAGGCAATATGCGTGGCAGTACACGAAGTAATCTTAATACAGGGGATATTTGAGCTTGATCTGGCAAAAAAGAAACGTATCCTATTCCTGAAAAGTCGAATAATGCAAGGAGGATTATGATAAGATCAAAAATGTGCATTGGCTCAGCGATAAAGGAAGCTCTTGATTTAGCCACATACAACTTTAAGATATATTCAGCAACGAATGCCGCTATTATGAAATAGTTCAGGTACTCAAAAACAGCCTGCATACCCGCCGAGAACTCAAAGACCATCTGAAGAATAACGGTAGATGCAAGGATTCCTGCAAGAGCAATCATGAGGTCGTCATTGAATAGCCGAGATACGGTCTGCCGCAGTCTCTCGTTGTTTGTTTCTTCATTATTTTTGTGAGTCATGTGCAGCACCGCCAGATGCCCGTTGCTGACATATTTTTGTATAAGTACTTAGTGCTTTGCTCGGAATTTTAGCGCAATTAACATATGACGCCTCGCAAGATGAAGCACGATCTATCCCCCGCCAGCAGGACGCCCGCGTCCCGCTTCCACAACCGGATGCTTTTGCCGGTGGGTGTATTTGGTGAAGGCTAATGTCTTAATGCAGAGATAATACTATATACTTAGTTCACCTTTTATTAAGATAATGCGCCTGAGCGAGAACGAAGTCCGGACCCTGATCCTAATCACCAGCTCCCATGAGCCAGTGCATCCCAGCTGCCTCCAGAAGGAGCTAGGCCTCTTGAAAGGCTCCATCTCCCGCATCATTACCGGCCTGCAAGATATTGGCCTGGTGGAGCGGGCGGGAGGCGAGATCCTGCTGGCCGGCACGCCCCCAGCGGAGGCCTTCAAGCGGCTCTACTACTCCCATCGCGCCTCTCCCCTGCCGGAGATCCTCTCTGGCCGGAGGATGGAGCTGCTCTCCCGGCTGGGCCAGAGCCCCAGGAGCCTGGAGGCACTGGCTGAGGAGACAGGCATCTCCAGCGATACCGTCTACTACTATCTGCAGGGCCTTCGTTCCTTAGGCATCGTCAGCCGCTCCATGCAGGGCAAAGCTTACCTCTACTCCTTCAACTACATCATCTGGCCGGAGCTGAAGGATTTCGTGACTGCATTCCGGGAATTCCAGGTGCTGCGCCTCGTCCCCAGGGATGCCCTGCTCATCAAGAGCTATGAAAATAGCGTGCTCTTCAGAAGCCTCAGGCAGCAGGACGCCACGCCTACATCCTTCAGCGCCTATGCAGAATTCGGGATCAAGCTGGGCCTGCGGGACAACTACTACACCCTGCCCAAAAGGGAGCTTTCTATTGGGGAGGTCTTCATTCATTCCCTGGACTCCGCAGAAGACTACCGTAAGAGGCTCTTTTGCGTGTTGTTTTACCTGAAGAACCGAGATGAATTGAAAGATGCCCGGCATACCATGATGAAGAGCATAAGAGCTGTGCTGAGGGGAGTGCATATCAAGGACTACCCCCCTCAGGAAGAGATAGAAGAGCAGGCGGAGCTTTACGAAATAGACATTAAGCTTACAATTTCGCAAAGGGAGGGAAAATGAGCACTTCAGAGAAGCTTGAAGAAATTAACAGAATACTAAGAGAAAGCCTAGACAAAGATGATGTTGATCTGATTGATGCAATCTACGAGATACTGAAGCGGATCTAAAGAGCAGAGCTTTATGGAATCCCCAATATCGAGCCGTGAAGAGGTCGAGAAGATACTGAAAGGCCTGGGCGAGCGCCGCCCTCGCCCCGGTTTCCTGCTCCTTTCCAGTAGCTGCTTTAGGACAATGTTATCTTGAATAAGGATCACATTTATATAGATATTTGATCTAATTTAAAGAGAATGCCTTTAAGCCAGAACGACATCCGAGCGCTCGTCCTCATCACCGGATCTAAAGAGCCGATGAACCCCCGCATCCTCCAGGCGGAACTGGGGCTTCGCAGGGAGACCGTCTCCCGGCTCATAACTCACCTGGTGGAAATGGGGCTGGCGGAACGGAGAGGGCGCGAGGTCGTTCTGGCCGGCACGCCCCCGGCAGAGGCCTTCAAGAAGCTCTACTTCAGCCACCGGGCCTCACCTCTGCATAAGATCCTCTCCCTGCGGCGGGTGGAGCTGCTCGCCAGGCTGGACCGGACCCCCAGGAGCCTGGAAGCTCTGGCCATGGAGACCGACATCCCCAGTGATACCCTGTACGGCTATCTGAAGGGCTTTCTCTGGGTGGGCGTGGTCAGCCGTTCGAAGCAAGGCAAAGCCCATCATTTCTCCTTCAACTACATCGTCTGGCCGGAGCTGAAGGATTTCGTGACCTCCCTTCAGGAGTACCAGGTCCTGCGTCTCGTGCCCCGTGAGGCCCTGCTCATTAAAAGCTACGGGACAAGCGTGCTCTTCAAGAGCCTGAGGCCGCAGGATGCCACCTTCACCTCCTTTTCCGCCTACGAGGATTACGGGATCGAGCTGGGGCTGAGGGATAATTACTACACCCTGCCCAAGAGGGAGCTATCCATCCGGGAGGTATTCATACACTCCCTGGACTCGGCAGGGGAGTTCTCCCAGAAGCTTTTTTGCGTGCTGTTCTATCTGAAGAACAGGGATAAATTGGAGGCTATCGATCATCCTATGATGAAGGATCTGAAAGCAGTGCTGCAGGGCGAGAGGATCAAAGGCTATCCGACCATGGAAGATATCGAGGACAGGACAGATCTCTATGATATCAAGCTCTAACATGATCTCCAGGCGCGAAGAGGTCAACGAGGTGCTCGAACAGCTCGGCCAGGTTCTGAAACATAAGGTCGAGGCCCTGCTTATTGGCGGAGCCGTGATGCTGGAGCTGGGGCTCAAGGACGCCACCAAGGATATCGATGTCGTCTGCCGGAGCGAGGTGGATAAGGAGAGGCTGCTTGCTGCCGCCAAGGCCCTGGGCTTTGAGATCGTCGGCCCGGAGAAGAGGCATGAGCGGCTGGGCGTCAAGCGGCTGGCAGTGAAGGGCGGGCGCAATCTGGACGTATTCGCCGAGCGGATCTCCTACGACTTCGACCTCTCCGAGGCTATGTGGCAGAGGGCTACAAGAATCAGGTCCTTCGGCGGCCTGGTGATCAGGGATGCCTCCCTGGAAGACATCTTCATCATGAAGCTGATCGCCAACCGGCCGGGAGACGCTCCGGACTGCACCAATCTTGTCATTGCAGGCCTGGACTATGATGCAGTTTACCGGGAGATAGAGGCGCAGTACCGCAAGGCTGGCGAGGCGAAAGAGAAGATCTGGATCAACTACATCGAGGAAGGCATAGCCCGGCTGCAGGATAACGACTTGACCATTCCCATAGGCGACAAAATATCCCTCCTGGCCTCTGAATACCACGAGAAATTATGAAAGGATCCTGCCCGCCTACTCTGCCGGATCAGTCTTCCAGTAGGCGTTATACCAAAACTTGTGGCCGTCTTCTCTCTGCCTGCGCTCCAGAGCCACCAGACCCCATCTCGCTAAAGCCCTCAAAGAGCTGGACAGGCGTCTCTCTACGCGAATCCAATCGACATAGGCGGTGATTTCCAGGCCCATTTCATTGGCGATCTCCTTCAAAGATTTGGCATCATCTTTGCTATCGGGAAGCACTGCCAGAATGGCCGCCTGGTTCACAGCGTCCCCCTCAATCTGCTCGATGCGATGGTAATTCTCCCTCCCGGTGTGCGCTCAAAGCTTTGCCCCAAGAACAAATGATCACGATATTGCAAAACATTGGGCATACGTTATATTTAATATTTATTGATAAGATGATGGTTCAGATATATTACCAGAACGAAAAAGGTAAAATGCGATGGCATTGAAGGACCTGGCGGAGCTGCAAGACAGATGACTGAGCAAAATCGCAAGTACGTAACCAAGGAGATTGGCAAGCTTCTCTCCGAGATCTGGCGGATCAAGGGACTGGCAGAGCAGGAGTACGGCCCACAGCACCCGATCACCAAGAAGCTCGCCAGCATGCATGCGGATGCCCAGGCGCTGCTGCAAGAGAAGACCGGGAAGCCGTAGCGAGAGATGTGCCAGATCTATTTTCACCTGATCGCCATCATTTCAATCTCGATCTGCGCATTCTTTGGCAATGCAGCCGCCTGAATAGTTGATCTGGCTGGATAGTTCGCTTCAAAGTATCCTGCGTATATTTCGTTTACCTTCTCGAAATCTCCAATTTCCTTCAGATAAATTCGGGTCTGAACAACATCTTCGAAGCTCATGTTGGCCTGTGCTAAAATTGCCCTTAGGTTTTCCATTACCTGCTTTGTTTGAGTCTCCAGGGATGCGGAAAGGTTTCCTGATATTGGATCAATTCCGATCTGCCCGGAGATGAATAGAAGACCTTCATATTGCACCGCCTGGCTATAAGGCCCTATCACCTTTGGGGCATCTTCAGTGAAGATAATTGTTTTCCATTTGTCAGTAGCGTTTGAACAGGTTCCTGACCCTCCTAAAGAAAGGAGGATTGCAAGTGCCGTGAAGATAAAGACAGATTTAATCAGATTTATTGACATTATCTTCCACCTTGAGATTCCTTAAGGTTGTTTGCCAATTGGGGATCATTCCACCAGTCGAACTCAGATACCGGATTACTTTTTGTGGCTTCGTATATGTCTTCATATATGGCATCATATTTGCTGTAGTCCTTGTAGTTTCCATCATACGGTTTTATTGTAGAGAAGACAAAGCCGCCAGAGTTCAAGGCTGTAGGCTCCACATAGTATCTCTTGGGTGGAATGTCTATCGCAATCCAGGCATGAGATATGCTCCCGTTTGCAAATCTATCCGCAAGGCAGATTTTGCTATCAAAGCCCTGCTTCTCGAGCATCCATTCCAGATAAGCAGCCATCTCACTGCAATCGAAGACATTTGCATCATATTTTCTTAGAATGCCAGAACCGATCAGGGTTTCTATCCCGAAAATGGAATGGTCGAGCCAGGGGTCCACTTTTGCATAATAGGGACTTGGTATCGTTACTGGTGGGGTGACTGTTTTTGGGCTTTCCATGCATCCGGAAATCAATACGCATAATAAGATTAGGGCAAATATCTTTGGCTTCGCTGTGATCCCTCCTCAGTTTTTCGGTAATGTGAGACATAGCGAAAAAGCTTTTGGCCAGGTGAAACGGCGGCGGCGCACCCGCGCAGCAAGCTGCGGGGCATCCAAGGCGCCGCCGCATGAAGGTGGAACCAGGTTAAGCTGATCCAAACCTAAGCTGAATAAGCATGCCCTTTATCCCCGATGCAAGCATCGGGGTATTGCTTTAAAAATAAAAAGTCGTTGAGTTACTGATGAGGAAATGTGAGAATGCCGAGATGAATGAGCGCCGCCAGGATGACCATATTGAATGATGGAGGCCTCGGTTTGCGTTGTCTCCCGCGTCTCCATCGACTTAGATGATCCTCGATACTAGCTGCCAGGACCCCGGATGATCCCAGTCTTGCCCTGGTTCTTCTTCTTCAGCTTATCCATCAGGTCCGATATCCTCTCCTTGGTCTGCTCAGTCCCCACAACGTCCCGCTCGAAGGACATGTTCAGGATATCGCCCTCCTTGCACCCGTCCGGGAGCTGAGAGAGGGGAATGTTGAGCTTTGTGCTCTCATCCCCCAGCAAAAGGACCGCTATTTTGCCTTCGACCCGATCAATTATAGCTTTCATTTACAGCACCTCATGGTGGGTTGCATCTCCCGCAGGACACGTACCCCTGCGCCCGGGCGTCTGCAGAGCTGGAGAATGTAACCAAGTTTGCGGGTTTTATCTTTTCTGCAGAACTGCAGCTCGGGTAATGGTACTTGTCCGATTTCGCGGAGCCGACGAAAGGCCCCTGGGAAGACGTGGCGACTGTGCCAGAGGCGACAGCTGCCGTGTCTGTCCATGCGACAGCAGAGGCCGTGCTCTTTGGCGCGGTGCCGGTCGTGCTCCAGGATTGCTTCCCGGTGGAGACGGAATAGCTCTGACCGTCTGTAGTTACAACGATATTCCCGTCGAGGTCCGTCCTGTAGATCTTCGTGTCGGTATTCTGGAGAGCGCTCAACGTCGCCTGGGTCGGGTGGCCGTAGGCATTTGTCGCCCCGACTTCAATGATGCTACCGGTTGGCATAACCCTGCTCAAGAAAGACGGGCTGGAAGCGGAGGAGCTGCCATGGTGCCCGACCTTGAGAATATCGCTCTTCAGGTCATAACCCGGATGCCATGATGCTGTCCTCGGCCTGGAAGCCGGCGTCTCCCGCGAGCAGGAAGGAGACCTTGTTGTAGGTGACTCTCAAGACAACCGAGTTTTGATTGAGATCCCCCGCAAACAGCGTTGCTGGCGGAGAGAGGACCTCGATCTTGAGGCTGGGGTCGAGATCGATGGTCTGGCCCCGTTCGGCGATGTTGAATAGAATGTTCTTTTGATCGATCAGATTCAAGTAGTTCTCGAAGGTCTGCGTCGTATGCGTTTGGCCGCTGTCCAGCACTTGCTTGACGCTGAAGTCATTGAGGATCTTTAGTAATCCGCCGATGTGGTCTTCGTGCGGGTGTGTTGCGACCATGAGGTCCAGGCTTGAGACCCCGTGATTCTGCAAATAGGACTCGACTCTCGGCCCCATGTCCTGGGTGCCGGCGTCGATGAGGACGTTCTTGTTGTTAAACTGCAGCAAGATGGAGTCGCCCTGGCCGACATCCAGGAAATGCACGCTTAAATTCTCGCTCGCAGAGACTGTAGCTGCCGAGACGGCAACCAGCAAGACTGCGAGAAGGGCTACTTGCATGAGCCGCTTAAGATTGGACTTTTTCATATTCCTGTTCCCTCTGGCGGGTCCTATATCGGCCTGAGAATAAAGCGTTTGACCTGCAAACAGGGGAAAAGAAGAGATCTTCGTCTAGCCAAAAATCCATAACAACTATCCTCTCAAGAAAAAGCTGGATGGCAGGACTACTATTCCCAGCCATTACTCCAGTCTAATCCGTCCAACTAGGAGATCCAAGGATAGTATTATGCCTTTATCCGGTGAAGCCTGACAATGGTAGTTTCTGCCTTTTTACCATCCTGGAGATATATCATCTCAATCTCATCATCGGAAATTATGGTCCCCATGTCATAACCTTCATTAAATTCGGAGAGATAAAGCGTTTTGTTATCCAGACCAATAGCTCCGGAAAAACCCTCAACAATCTCTGTCCCATTTTCTGACTTGTAAGTCAGGTTTCCTGTAAATAGACGGTTCTTCTGTTCTGCGACATTGAGATTGAGGCCTTCGTTTTCTATCAGTTTGACGGATCCATTTACTTCACCATACCAACTTTCCAAACCAGTCCAGTTCCCTACAAGGTCTGGAACCTCAGCCATACAGATACCTGTAGCCAAGAAGAGCATGGCCAACATTGCAAAGCACCAAATCTGTTTCATACACATTATTACACCAAACATCTATTATAAATTATCCATGAGGTAGATGGCTCTCAGCTCCACCATGCTGAAGGAGAAGGTAGCGAAGACTGACGACATATGATCTAACGAATCTCTTCCACAATCCTGATCTCCCGTCCTGTCAATCCGCAAAGCTCGTAGACCCTGGTATTGATCTGCTCATTAGTGTCCTCAATCCAATGCTCTGAACGTATTTGCTTGACCGTTTTTGGATGTGACACAGGGAATCGATTTATACAAGCTGATCTCTTTATGCATATCGATCTTTGTGTAGGTGGGAGTTATGACAGAGAAAGAGATGAGAAATTTCGCCCTGCGGGACGAGAACGGCAATGAGATAGGAGTTTTCACGGGCAAAGCGCCTCGACAGGCGGCCCTGAAAGCGGCCAACCGGGGCCACACGGACATCAAACTCCGCGAACGGGGCACGAAGAAGGTGCACATATTCACAGGCGAGAGGGTGCAGGTGGACAAGCCCAAGGGTGCGCCGGCCTGGATGGGAGACAAGATCTGGAAACCCGTGGTCAAGAAAGTGGGCACGGAGACGCTGGAGTAGCGCTTAAGATTCGCAAAAAGGCAAAGTCAGCGGATTTCAAATCTCATCCAATCCCCACTTTTTCCGGAACTGGAGCTTCTGCTCGCTGTTCATCCAGTGGCTCCCGTCACAGTAGGGCTTGTTCTCTGATTTTCCACATCGGCAGAGGGTTACCCTGTTGCGGGATTCATACGTACTGCCATCTGCGGATTCAATCGGAACACCGCCACGAACCCATATTGGGCCTTAACAACCTTTTTGTTTGTCATGCACAAGCACCAGAGAGGGTTTAAACTCCTTCTCAAAGGGGTTGCCCGTTTTCTTATCCCATAAAACCAGCCTACCGGAGGGGCAGATCATGGCCTCTTCAATAGCTGTTCGCCGGGCTTCTGGATCATCTGATTTTTGTATGAGATCCCTTATCCCGCCAGCTCGCATACAGAAACGAGAGTGGTCGCAGAATTCGTGTGCATCGGTTAATTTCAGCTCAGGGCCTTCAATCTCTGCTTTTTCCAGGTAGGGCTTCCTGCTGGCTGTTTCACTTCCATCGAAACCGATCTCCCGGTGGGTCCCATCACAGAAAGGCTTATTTTTAGATGCGCCGCAACGGCACAGGATATAGGTCTCCTGCGGAGGGTATTCTTTTTTATCAATTAATTCCCGGGTGTGGCCCGCCTCATCAGTTACAATTACCTGTTCGTATAGAGGCAATCCACCTGTAATCCGATAGGGACCATCTTTGATTATCTTGATCCGCATTTCTTTATTCTTGGTTGCCATGCTAGCCGCCACCTAATTTACTTCTACTTATACGAGTACTTGGAGATATTAGCATATAAGATTGGCATCGACGGCTGTGTCCCTCACTGCCTCCAGTACCTTTTTCGCCGCCGAGCACCTCTCCGCTCTGGTGGCATCAGCCGCCATCTGCTCCAGGTCCTCGACGTTGATTTGGCCCATTTTAAACTTGGTAACGAGAATGCCAGTCATGACGGCATCGCTATGCTTCGCTTTCTTAGCCAATTTTGCCCAATCTCCCATCTCAGATTGTTGAATAGGGTATTAACCTCCTCGCTCCAGCGCAGTGCTAAATCCATATTTTTAGTGATGATATTACTCGCAAGTGTCTATTAATATTAGGGAACGCATCTTAGGGTCTGGAGTGCTAAAATGAGACTTAGAGTAATCAGCGCAAGAAATGAGATCCCTAATTTGAATCCAAATGAGAAGACTGTTCACCTGGCCTTCAGGGCCAGCAATGTAGATTTCCTTAACTTGATGCAGAGATGCCCCAGGCTGAGAATGATTCAGGTTCCGCCATCCTACCGCAAGACCATGTCCAATGCCATCCAGGTATTCCTGGAGATGCAGGGCATTGATATGGTGGAAGGCGACGTGTGGGGCCACAGAAAGGACCTGGATGAGTACTTCACCGTTGAAGACTCCACGATTGAGGAGATTCGCGCCCTGGCAGCAAGCGGCGCATCCGCGGACGATGTGGCTGATCAGATTCATAAGAAGGCCAGGATCGGCCCGGAACTGATCAAGTACATCGCCAAGACCAAAGTTACCGCTTGAGCCCGCGCGCTGTGCAGGCTCAATTATCTATCTATTTTCCAGCCCAGGCGGTCCTTGACCGCCAACTACAAATATCTATAATGATTATATACATAGTTTGCCGCTTCATGCCATTGAATAGGGTGGCGGGCGTGCCGTGGGCTTAACGTATCTGATGATGCTCTGATGACAAGGGTGTTTGCTTCACCATGGAGCAACATGCCGCCAGCTCCTAAAGGCTGGATGGTCTTGATCCCTTGGTACAGGAGATGCATGCCGTCGTGGCACTGCATTTGGCTACGAGCCTGTGAGGCTGATATTTCGGTGGGCTGAAAAAGTTGCGCGCTGTAACTGGCGCAGTAATCCGCCGAATCTCACGCTAATACACGGTCGGGGCATGAAGCGGCACAAATCAAGCCAAAGACGAGAGGGCGGGCAAGAGGCCCCATGAAAAGGGTTCCGGTAATTCGGACGCTGTGTGAAATTCCAGCGCATATGCTACCTTCGAGCCAGGCTTAAAGTCGAGCTTCGGGCAGGGTCAGACCATCACTTCGCGGTGATTGGCTCCTTCTAAAAGGGCGCTGTGGATCGGCGCTGGCCCGCCTGGGACTTGATATCTTATTCTCTTTGGTTATTTCTTCTTGGTGGAGAAGGGTCTTTTCTAACTTGAAGCGAAAGCCTTTTATCTCGGCAATTGACGTATAGTGTATTGGCGAAAGTCGATGGCTATTTTTCCCTCCTACATCAAATTGACTTTTGCCTCCCTCCCTCTTATCCATATTTCGTGAGATCCTACAGCATCCGGTTTCATCCATTCTCAGCTTCCCAAAGACTTATAGCCTGACTCGTCCTTCATTCTTTCCAGAACGCCAGCCATTAGGAGGAGAGAGGCAATTAAGTCGGAGTTATGGGGCTTGATGACTGGCCAGGCCCGCAGCTCCCATTTATATCATTCGCATAATCGATTTTATGTGCTCGCTGTCCTGCTCTTCTGAAATAGTTCTATGGCATTTTTAAAAGATTTTATGAAAATGC
>SESA01001568.1_pt1 | contig 11722 bp, 8 predicted proteins | sample 3171451 | NCBI WGS metagenome assembly SESA01 (sample SAMN06051862, study PRJNA518727) | freshwater metagenome | biome: subpolar coniferous forest; feature: holomictic lake; material: water; isolation source: holomictic Lake 227, 8 m depth | place: Canada: near Kenora, Ontario | collected 2013-06-25...
AAATCGCTCCATGAAATAGAGCGCCGATTTTCGGTCGTAGGCGCTATTTGCATCTACAAAGAGTTGAATGCCGGTCCCGATCGCCTCACGCGCCACTTCCACCCGATGCAGGTCGCGATCCGGTTCGCGACCGACTTTCATTTTCATCATGGTCAAGCCCTGTTCTGCCCAGTCGGTGAATTGGCGGCAAAGTTGCTCGTCGGTGTAGGAGGTGAATCCGCCGCTGCCGTACATCGGCAACGCATCCCGCACCGCGCCTAATAAGACGACTAGAGGAAGGCCGAGGAGCTTGGCCTTGAGATCCCATAGGGCATTGTCAATCGCCGAAATGGCCATGGCGCCCGGCCCGCACGCGCCCAGGTTGCGCAAGGTTGAGACCATTGTGTTCCAAACCAGCGGGAGGTTCATCGGATCAAGGCCGATGACCTGATTTGCCAGCCGATCTCTCGCCAGCACGGCAGTGGCGGTATCGGCATAAGTGTACCCTATGCCTGTTTTGTCGCCAGACCGGGCATGCACCAGAACCATGGTGGTATCGTTCCAGGCATAGGTCCCATCCGATTCCGGGGCATCGGTCGGAACGGTGTACGCCTCGACCTCGACGGATTCGATTTTCATTCAATTAAGCCACTCGCCGCCCCTTGTAGTTGCGGCGCTCTGTCGCCGCCGGGATTACGCTGTGAAGCAAAAGGCCCACATCGGCGCCCCGACAGAGCGGGGCGGCTACAGCACTCAGTGCGTGAACGTCGCAAACTCTTCCTTTACCGTCTGCTCGATAATCCCAAGCTCGTCCGTGTCGCCTTTGGCCAGCGCCTGGGAAAAGGCGACTGCCTGCTTGAAGGTGATGTGCGGCGGCAGCGTGGGCACGTTGGGATCGGTGTAAGCTTCGAAAACCACCGGGCAATCCGCTGCGAGCGCCTGATCCCAGGCGTCCCCGATCTGGTCGGGATTATCCACGCGGATTCCCTTTAGCCCGAGCAACTCCGCGTAGCGGGCATAGGGAAAATCCGGGACGGCCTGGGAAGCGTCGTAGCGCGGATCGCCTGACATGGCGCGCTGTTCCCAAGTCACCTGGTTCAAATCGCGGTTGTTCAAGACGAGCACGATGAGCCGGGGATCGCTCCACTCTTTCCAATACTTGGCAATGGTCACGAGATCGCTATTGCCCAACATCTGCATGGCACCGTCGCCCACCATGGCAATCGCAACGCGATCAGGGAAAGCGAACTTTGCGGCGATCGCATAAGGCACGCCAGGACACATCGTGGCGAGATTACCGGAGAGCGAGGCCATCATCCCGGAACGGATCTTAATATCGCGGGCAAACCAGTTTGCGGAAGTGCCTGAATCGCTGCTGAGAATGCAGTTGTCCGGCAGACGTGGCGAGAGTTCCCAGAAGACCCGCTGGGGATTGATCGGATCGGCGCCGTGCATGGCCCGCGCCTCAAGCACTTTCCACCATTTGGCCACGCCCTTCTCGATTTCTTCGCGCCAACTCCGGTCCTCTTTATAAGTGAGAAGCGGGAGGAGCGCCTGCAAGGTTTCGGCGCTGTCGCCCATCAAGTTCACCTCCATGGGGTAGCGGATGCTGAGCATCTTCCCGTCGAGATCGATCTGGACTCCCCTCGCCTGTCCTTCCTTGGGCAGGAATTCGGAATACGGGAAGCTCGAACCGACCATGAGCAGCGTGTCGCAATCCGCCATCATGTCCCAGCTTGGCTTGGTGCCAAGAAGCCCTATTGAGCCAGTGACAAATGGGAGCGCGTCGGGCAACACCGCTTTGCCAAGCAGCGCCTTCGCGATTCCCGCGCCGAGGACGTCCGCAACGGCCAGGACGGCTTCGGACGCCTGGAGCGCCCCCGCGCCGACAAGCATCGCGACTTTCTTCCCCGCATTCAGCACGTCCGCCGCGCGCCGGAGATCGACCTCTTCCGGAACGACGCGGGGCCTCGAAAAGCCGATGCCCGAATGCACCGTGCCGTGCGCCCGGGGCGGCACCTCGACCGCGGAGAGTTCTTGCACGTCATTGGGAATGATAATGCAGGTGACGGTCCGTTCGACCTTCGCTATCCGGAATGCGCGATCCACAAGATGCCGGATCTGCGCCGGATCGGAAGCCATGTGAACGTATTCGTGGGCCACATCCTTAAAAAGCGAAATGAGATCGACCTCCTGTTGATAGTCGCCGCCCATCGCGGCGCGCGCCTGCTGGCCAACGATGGCAACGACCGGCTGATGATCCAACTTCGCATCATACAACCCGTTCAGGAGATGAATCGCCCCGGGGCCCGAGGTCGCCATGCAGACTCCGACTTCGCCCGTGAATTTCGCATGCGCACAAGCCATGAACGCGGCCATCTCCTCATGGCGGACCTGGATGAATTGCATCAAGCCCTTGGAACGATTCAACGCTCCCATCAGTCCATTAATTCCATCGCCGGGATAGCCGTAAATCCGTTTGACTCCCCAATTCGACATCCGCCTGAGTAAAAAATCGCTGACATTCATGTGAATCAATTCTTGTTTTTGAAAGGGCGCAGCCATGCCCCCCACCCCCGCTTTACGGAAGAATCGTCAGTCGAAAGCCAAACGCGCTGAAACAGGGCGTTACCCGAACATGGTTTCATGCTGGCAATCACTTCGAATCTCAAAGCCAAAATCAACCCGACGCATCGACCCGACGCGGTCAATTCCGCACCGAACGTGGATGCGCTCGCCCTCGAAAAAGAATTGCGCGCAACCGTTCGGGGCGAGGTGCGCTTCAGCGACGGCGACCGGGCGTTGTATTCCACAGACAGCTCGAACTACCGGCAAATCCCCATCGGCGTCGTGATCCCCCAGGATCGAAGGGACATCGTTGCAACCGCTGCCGCGTGCCGCAAATTCGGAGCGCCGATCACCTGTCGCGGGGGCGGGACGAGCCTCGCGGGACAATGCTGCAACGTCGCGGTGGTCATCGATTTCACGAAATATTACAACCGCATCCTTGAGGTGGACGTGGAGCGAAAACTGGTGCGGGTCGAGCCGGGCATTGTGCTCGATTCGCTCAACCAGGCGATGCGTGAGCACGGGCTCATTTTCGGCCCCGATCCGGCGACTCACAACCGTTGCGCGATCGGCGGGATGCTTGGCAACAACTCGTGCGGCGTGCATTCGGTGATGGCGGAATTCTACGGGGGTGGCGCGCGGGCAAGCGACAATGTGGAGTCGCTCGAAGTGCTGCTCTATGACGGCACGATTTTGAAAGTGGGAAGGACCAGCGAAAGCGAGCTGGAGCAAAAAATCGAGCGAGGCGGGCGGACGGGCGAGATTTATGCAAAGCTCAAAGAGCTGCGCGATAGGTATGGGGAACTTGTTCGCGAGCGGTTTCCGAAAATCCCGCGCCGCGTTTCCGGCTACAATTTGGACGAGCTTTTGCCGGAACACGACTTCGATGTCGCCCGCGCGCTCGTCGGCTCCGAAGGGACGTGCGTTATCATTTTGGAAGCCACGCTTCAACTCATTGAAAACCCTCCCTGCCGTTCGCTAGTGGTGCTTGGCTACCCCGATATTTACCACGCCGGCGATCAAGTCCCGGAGATTCGCAAGTATAAACCGGTCGGACTGGAAGGCGTCGATGACGTGCTCATTAACGCCATGAAGCTAAAGCACATTCATCCGCGAGACCTGGCGTTGCTGCCGGAGGGCAAGGGATGGCTGATTGTCGAGTTTGGCGGCAACAGCACGGAAGAAGCGGATGCACAGGCAAAGCGGCTGATGGACGGGTTGAACTCGCAGTGGAACCCGCCGTCGATGAAGCTCATCGACGACCGCGTGGAAGAAGCCGTAATTTGGGAAATCCGCGATTCCGGGCTCGGCGCGAGCGCGCGCGTTCCGAACGAGCCGGACACCTGGGAAGGATGGGAGGACTCCGCCGTCTCGCCGCACGACATCGGGAACTATTTGCGCGACTTCCGCGCCCTGCTCGACAAGCACGGCTATCTTTGCACTCTCTACGGCCACTTCGGCCAGGGGCTGGTCCATACGCGGATCGACTTCGGATTGAAAACACACGACGGGGTTAAAGAGTATCTCGCGTTCACCAACGAAGCCGCCGATCTCGTGGTTCACTACGGCGGCTCACTCTCCGGCGAGCACGGCGACGGGCAATCGCGCGGCGAGTTGCTGGTGAAAATGTTCGGCCCGGAACTGGTCGATGCCTTTCAAGAGTTCAAGGCGATCTGGGATCCCGCCTGGAAGCTGAATCCGGGGAAGGTCGTGCGCCCATTTCGGCGCGATGAAAATTTGCGCTACGGCGAGCACTACGATCCGCCGCAGTGGCCGACACATTTTGCATTTCCTGAGGACGGCGGCAGCTTTTCCTTTGCGCTGGAGCGTTGCGTGGGAGTCGGCCAATGCCGGCGCCACGAAGGCGGCACCATGTGCCCGAGCTACATGGTGACTCGCGAAGAAGAGCACTCGACGCGGGGCCGGGCGCGGCGGCTCTGGGAGATGCTCCAGGGCCAGGTGATCGGGAAGAACGGCTGGCGCGACGACTCCGTGCTTGAGGCCCTCGATCTCTGCCTGGCGTGCAAAGGTTGCAAGGCGGATTGCCCGGTGAACGTGGACATGGCCACTTACAAGGCCGAGTTCTATTCGCACTACTACGCGGGTCGGCTGCGTCCGCGCTCTGCCTATGCGATGGGGCTCATTTACTGGTGGGCGCGGCTGGCTTCCATCGCTCCGAATATCGTCAATTTCTTCACGCAAACGCCCCCGTTTTCCTGGATGGCGAAAGCGCTCGGCGGGATCGCTCCGCAACGCCGCATCCCGAAATTCGCCAAGGAGACTTTTCGGGAATGGTTTGCGCGGCGCAGCGTGGTCAACCCGCACGGATCGCGGGTGATTCTCTGGGCGGACACGTTTAACAATCACTTCTTTCCGGAGGCCGCGAAAGCCGCGGTGGAGGTGCTGGAAGACGCAGGCTTTCACGTTGTGGTGCAGCGAAAATCTTTATGCTGCGGGCGGCCGCTCTACGATTTCGGCATGCTCACCACGGCGACCCATTTGCTGCGCCAGATCCTGGACACGTTGCGGGAGGAGATCGAGCTCGGCACCCCGGTCGTCGGCCTGGAACCAAGCTGCGTAGCGGTTTTCCGCGATGAACTGGTCGGTTTGTTTCCCACCGATGAAAACGCAAAGCGGTTGAGCGGGAACACCATGATGCTCGCGGAATTTCTCGAAAAACACGCCCCCGAGTACCAGCCGCCAAAGCTGAATCGAAAAGTCGTGCTGCATGGGCATTGCCACGACAAAGCCATCATGAAAATGGCGGGTGAGGAATCGCTGCTGCGCAAGATGGGGCTCGATGTGGAACTCCTCGATTCCGGCTGCTGCGGCATGGCCGGTTCCTTCGGGTTTGAACGCGAACACTACGACGTTTCAGAAAAATGCGGCGAGCGCGTGCTGCTCCCCGCCGTGCGCACCGCGCCGAAAGACGCGCTCATCGTCACCGACGGATTTTCCTGCCACGAACAAATCGAGCAGCTTACGGGACGCAAACCGCTGCATATCGCGCAAGTCATCCAGATGGCGCTGAGAGAAAACCGGCGCGGAGCGGCAGAGCGGCATCTGGAGGCGCCGCCAGCGATCCGGCTCAGAGAAGTGGCGCTTTTTGCTGGGGTCGTGGCGGTTGTGGTTTACGTTGTTCGAAGGATCAGGAGCAGATAACGGCTCGCTCTTTTCGTGTATAGAATCCGATACGTTGGTGCCATTTCATTTGTGTCAATTTCCAGCATCTTCGGTCTGGCAGCGCGGGCTTGGTTGCCCCATACTGAGACTCCGCTTTAACCCGTTTACAAACCTATGACTCAACGCTCTCTTGGAATTGCCGCCCGGTTGATTCTTGCTGCCGGACTGCTCGGTGCAAGCATCTGGCTGCTTAACGAGGCTGTTGAAAGCGGGGATCTGACCGGGACGCTACTGAACGGTATCTGTGGGGGAGTCGCTCTGATTTCATTCTCGGTTTTGGCTGTACCTCAACTGGCGGAATTCGCGGGTTTCCCGATTCGCCGTTATTTGGGCAGGGTTTTCTGGCCGGACATGTCGGAGGAAACGCCGCCGAACTACGATCATGCCCGGGAGTGTCGGCAGCTATGGCGCTACAAAGAAGCTATCGAGGCCTATTTCCGTATCGTGAAGTTCCACTCCCAGGAGGTTGAAGCTTACCGGGAAGGAATCGAAACGGCTTTTGAAGCCAAAACCCCGCAAATCGCCGAAAAGTTTTGCCGGATGGGCCTGCGCCGCTTGCGGTCCAAGGAGGACAGGGACGAAGTCCAGCGCAGCTTGAATGTTCTGGTAGAGCGGGCGGAGGCGCTGCTGACTGCGCAAAAGGAGAAAGTTTTCGATCCGCTCAGCCGGTTCGAGTGAGACTCACCGCCGGATCAGCGGTAATAATTGCTGGATGAATCCCTTGATCAAGTCGTCGGTTTCCTTCTCGGAACGGCCAAATTTTGTGAGCGATTTGGTGATAGGGCTCATCACGGTGACATAAGCCCAGCGTTGGTTGTAGCCTTGGAGCAGACGGTCGCGGATGTCGATCAGGTTCCGCGAGGTATGGGAAGGGGTCGTTTCGGTGCAGCCGACGAACCAGTAGTAGTTCAGGCTGTATTCCGAGAGCGATTGTTCGCCGGGTTTTCCGAGCGGGCGCACATCGTGCAGACGGGTCACGCTGAGTGGCTGGGGACTTAAAGGGATGGTCTCGATGCGGGAATCGACAATCGTGAAGCCTTGAGCGGGAAGACACCGCTCGGGCCGGTGAATGCTGGTGTTCATGTCCTGGCCACCGAGGACGATCGAGACATAGATCTGGTCGCCCAGGCCGTTGCTGTAAAGCTTCCGGCAAAACTCGGTTTCACGTCCCAGCACGTCCTTCTCCTTTTGCGTCACCGCCGTCGAAACGCCATACCATTGCCCAATGTAATCCGGCAGCTCCAAAACAATGCCCACGGGCTGACTTCCGGAGTGCTTGGGCAGCAGGTAGATGCAACTCAAGCCCGCGAGCAGGACCGTCAATAAAACAAGCAGCCGTTTAGTAATCATAGGTCACCGGCTTCTTCTCCTCTTTCGTGGCAGCGGTCATGGCCTTCTCTTCCACTTTGTGGGCCAGCTTCTCGTAATTCAGATTCACGAGCTTGGAAAAGAGAAGCATCGCCCCCATCGCAAAGGCAATCGAGATGTAGCCCGAGTATTCGTGATAGTCGCCCCCTGCAAACTTTGCATCGTAATATTTGGCCACCAGGACGACCGTGAAAATTCGGCAGACGTTGCCGACAATGGCGAAGAGCACTGACCCGAAAAAGATCGTCAGCTTTTTCCAGCATCGATCCTGCGTAAGGTGAACGAAGATGGCCGTGAGCATCGCAACGGCAGTGAGCGAACGGATGCCGCTGCATCCCTCGGCAACTTCAAAATTGAAGGAACCGTCGCTGGCGTTCAGGGTCGTGCCCACCGCTTGAATGCCGATCCCGACGGAATGGGTAAGGATCCCCACCAACCCGGTGATGACAAACTGGAGTTTGAAGGTCGCCTGCTGGAGGGCGGCCACCGGGATCATAAACACGAGAAAGGCGGTCGGAAACAGAACGATGCGCCCCGCAGCTCTTCCCCAGAGAAAACAGGTGGAACCGTAGAGCAAAAATGGGACGCTCATCAAGGCCAGGCGGGGTTGAAGGCAGCGCACCGAAAGCACAAAAAGCACGACGGCCAACCCGACCGAGGCGATTCCCAAGTTGGAACTCCCCTTGGGCGCGCGCCGCAATTCGTCCCGGTGAACCCAAATAAGCCAGATTGTCGCCAGCGGAACGAGCCAGCCATGGGTCAGCTCGTTTTCCTCGTTCCAGGAAAGCCAGGCCCAGTAGGCGGCGCTTTCGGATCCATTCACAAATGGCTTGATGATCCCGAAAAAGAAGACGAGCGTCGCAACGATCGCCGCTATCAAGGCGGCGGAAGCCGGATTTTTTCCGCACCATTGAACAAATGCCCGCAATTCATCAATTACCGACGACTCCGCTGCCGGCGTGGAACCGCTCGAATCGGATGAAATTTTTGAGTTGGTCGGGGGAATCTCGGCCATAGAATAGGGCGTCACTTTACCTTAGAAGCATCCCCTTGCAATCCCAGATCGACAAACCACAAACAAGCTCCGTGCTGGGCACCGCCCTGGCTATCACCGGTTATTCCGCTGCCGCGACGCTCTGCGCCGCATGGGCAACCGAGTCCGCGGGCCGGGTCTATGCGGTTGCGGCGGCCAACACCCACGTCGTCACCCTCGGGCGTCACGATCCGGCGTTCCGAGCCGTGCTCGACCGCTTTGAACTGATTGTCCCGGATGGAATGCCGCTCGTCTGGGTGATGAACCGCAGTGGCGCCGGGCTGCGCGATCGCGTTTACGGTCCCACCCTGATGCTCCATGTCCTCAAACAGCCGGGGCTGCGCCACTTTCTGCTCGGGGGAAGCGAAGAATTGCTCTCCGTGCTTGGCGAAAAATTGCGCGGACAGTTCCCCGGAATCGTGATTGCCGGAAGCTATTCCCCGCCTTTTGGAAGCTGGTCTGACGAAGAAAACCAGCGCATTTTCCAGCGAATCGCCGAGTCGGGGGCCAACTGCATCTGGGTCGGCCTCGGCTGCCCGAAACAGGAACGCTGGATCGCCGAACACAAAACGAAACTGCCGCCCGGGGTCTATTTCGCCATTGGGGCCGCCTTTGCCTTTCATGCGGGACTCGTCCGGCAAGCGCCGCTCTGGATTCAAGGGATCGGGATGGAGTGGCTCTTCCGGCTTTTGGCCGAACCGCGCCGACTCTGGAAGCGCTACGTGGTTTATAACGCTCTGTTTCTGTGGTACCTGTTCACTGACTAATGAAAAAACGGGTTCTTATCCTTTCGGCCAGCGCGGGAACCGGCCACGTCCGGGCAGCGGATGCCCTGGCCAAAAGTTTCGCCGGGGAGCCTTCCGTGGAAGCCGTCGAGCACCTGGATGCGCTCGACTTCACCAACAAACTTTTCCACAATTTCTATTCCAAGCTCTACCTCCAGTTGGTGAAATCCGCGCCCCACGTTTTGGGCTGGGTCTATAAAGCCAGTGACGAACCTTGGAAGACCGATGCGGTGCGGCTGCGACTCGACCGCCTTCAGGCGCAGAAGCTCATCCGATTTATTCAACGATTCCGGCCTGACATCATCATTTGCACCCATTTCATGCCCACGGGGATCATTGCCCACCTGATCGAGAACGGGGCGATCAGCACGCATCTCTCGGTAGTGGTCACGGACATGGATATGCATGCCATGTGGCTTTCCCGCACGTTCCACCGCTATTTCGTCGCGATCGAAGAAACCAAGGCCCATCTCGAAGCGCTCGGATTGCCCGGGGAGCGGATCACGGTTTCAGGCATCCCGATTGATCCGATCTTCGCAGAGCCTGTCAACCGTTCCGAACTGCGCCGGAGCCTGGGCCTGGACCCCGACCGCACGACGCTCCTCTTTTCCGCAGGCGCCTTCGGCCTGAGTCCCGCGGAGTTTGTCGTGGCAAAAATCATGCAAATGCGCCACCGCGTGCAAACGATCGTCATCTGTGGAAAAAACGAGGATTTGCAGCAGCGGGTGCGCAATATTGTTGGCCCCGGCAACCCCGATTTCATCATCCTCGGCTACACTGACCGGATGCACGACTTGATGAAAGTCTCCGATCTTTTTCTTGGAAAACCCGGCGGCCTGACCACGGCGGAATCGCTCGCTTGCGGGCTGCCGCTGGTGATTATCGATCCCATTCCCGGCCAGGAAGAACGAAATAGCGATCATCTGCTTGAGGACGGAGCAGCGTTGAAATGCAACGAACTGACCACCATCGCATTTAAAATCGATCGTCTGCTCGAGGACCCCGTTCGGCTCGAATCCATGCGGAGACGGGCCGCCGAACTCGGTCGCCCGCAAGCGGCAAGAACCATCGTGCAAACGTTGTTGGGCGATCATTTGCCTCCGTTGCAAATCGACGAGGAAAAGCGGGTCCAAATCGCGGGCGCAGCCGCAGGGGAAATTCTGGAGTAAGCCTTCGAATGTCTTTGTTTCTCTGGGGTGTCGCCACCTCTGCCTATCAATCCGAAGGGGGCTACAATGGACCCGGTGAGCCGGTGACGAATTGGGCATCAGCGGAAGCGGCCCGCGATGTGATGGTCGCGGGCCGGGCTGCGGAATTCTGGAATTGCTATCAGGAGGATTTCGCGCGGTGCCGCCAGATGGGGCTCAATGCCTTTCGGCTCGGGATCGAATGGAGCCGGGTCCAGCCCGGGGCCGATCCCGGCAGGCCGGCTCCGGCGTTTGATTTCGAAGCGTTGGATCACTATGCGTCGATGCTGGTCTCATGCCGCCAGCACGGTTTGGAACCCGTGGTGACGCTTCATCACTTTGTGCATCCGGCGTGGCTCGGACCCGATCCGTGGCTCGATCCTGCCGTAATCGAGTATTTCGCCGCTTACGTAACCGTCGCTGTCAGCTACCTCAACGATGCGCTCGTGAAGGTCCATGGGATGGCCCCGATTCGGTATTATATCACCGTCAACGAGCCAAACACCCTCGGGATCAGCACCTATCTGGCCAATCAATTTCCCACCAAGGCGCGGCGAGGCTTTTCTTCTTTGATCCGCAGCCTCAATCAGCTTTTGGGCGCACACATTCGCGCCTACAATATTGTCCACGATCTCTACGAGCAACGGGGCTGGGAGGAGCCCACGGTTACGCTGAACAACTACTGCTGTGATTTGTATTGGGCCGATAAGGCTCTCTTGGATCTGCTGAGTCTTCGGGAACGATGTATCGCAAAGGAAGAAATTGCTGGGCACCTCGCTTCCAAGGCGGTGGAATTCAGGGAAGCGCTCGCCGCGGCGCAAATTCCGTTTCATCGCGACCTGGCGTATTACTTCGGATCGTTGGTGAAGCGCTATTGCGAGCGATCCGGCGACCGGCTTTTTCAGGCCGCTCTTTTTGCTCCATTGCTGGATGCGATTTATGCCTCGCCGCGCACAAGGCTCTTTGATTGTGTGGCCATCGACTATTACGATCCGTTTGTGGCCCACGCCCTCAGGTTTCCCGTCCTCTGGGATCACGAGTTTAAAAACAAATCCATTCGGTCCTGGATCGAGGCCAGCGTTATCAGCAAATGGTGGGATTGGCGGGTCCTGCCTCGAGGCCTGCATTTCTTTTGCGGCTACTATTCACGGGATTTCAATGATCGCCCGGTCTTGATTGCGGAAAACGGGATGGCGCAAAGAAGACGTCCGAACAACCACCATACCAGCCGGCGCGACGGCTTGACCCGAAGCAGGTTTCTGGCGCTGCACATCGCCGAGGTGCTCAGGATCGTGAGCGAAGGCATCCCGATGATCGGCTATATGCACTGGTCGCTCTTCGATAACTACGAATGGGGTTCGTTCACGCCGCGATTCGGCCTCTTCTCGATCGACTATGCCTGCGACACGTCACGGCTTGTGCAGGATCATTTGGGTGACCGGCCCTCGGAGATGTATGCGGCGCTGATAAGAGAGGCGCGGGAGGGGGGAGGAAGACCGGGAGACGGGGGGACTCCTGTGCCGCCCCGCTCAGTCGGGGCGGCGATGAAAGAAAGGAGCGCGGGCGCAGGGCAATCGCATCAAATTTTAGTCAACTCTCTTCTTCAGCGCTGAAAGCGC
>SESA01001576.1_pt1 | contig 11695 bp, 6 predicted proteins | sample 3171451 | NCBI WGS metagenome assembly SESA01 (sample SAMN06051862, study PRJNA518727) | freshwater metagenome | biome: subpolar coniferous forest; feature: holomictic lake; material: water; isolation source: holomictic Lake 227, 8 m depth | place: Canada: near Kenora, Ontario | collected 2013-06-25...
TACAGCAGGCGGTAGAGGTCGTAGATCCCTGTATAAGTACCAACAGTGGAACGCGGATTTGATCTTAGCCCAGATTGTTCCAGGGCAAAGGTTGGCTGCAATCCCTGTATCGACTCAAAATCGGGTTTGTCTTTCATGCCTATCCTCGAACGTGCATAGGCCGGGAAATTGCTCAGGAACCTGTTCCTGGCTTCGGCGTGAATGGTATCATAGGCCAGGGATGATTTTCCGCTACCCGAAACGCCTGTAATTACGGTAAATTTATGATGTGGGATTTGTACAGTTATTCCCTTGAGGTTATGCGTGGTAACGTTTTTCAGCAATAGAGATGCAGGATGCAGGATGCGGGATGCGGGATAACTGGTGGACTGGGTCACTAGATTATTGGATAGCTGGATAGCTGGAGATAAGGCTTCCTGATCCGGCATCTTGCATCCTGTATCCTGCATCTTGCATCCTGCATCCTGCATCCTGGATCCCGAATCCTGCATCCTGCATCTTGCATCCTGCATCCCGTATCCTGCATCCTTAAAATAATCCTCCGGTTTCCCAGCAAATGCAAGCCTTCCACCTTCATCCCCGCTTCCCAGACCAAGTTCAATTATTCTCCCTGCTGATCGCATCAAGGAGTGCTGGTGCTCGATACAGATCACCGTATTGCCCTGGCTTGCGAGACGGTTCAGGCAGGCAAGAAGCTTTTTTACATCGTGGTTGTGAAGGCCGGTGGAGGGGGAGTCGAGAATGTAAAGGGATGCTGGATGCAAGATGTGGGATTTCTGGGTTGCTGGGTTACTGGGAATCTGCATCCCGCATCTTGCATCTTGCATCCCGTATCCCGGCTGCCTGAGCAACTCCGCCGCAAGCCTGACGCGCTGTGCTTCGCCCCCACTCAGGGTTGATGAACGTTGTCCGAGGGTCAGATATCCCAGTCCGAGCTCTTCAAGGGCTTCGAGGTACCGCAGGATCTTCTTCTCTCCTTCAAAAAACTGCATGGCCTCACTTACCGGCATTTCGAGCACCTCGAAAATATTTTTCCCCTTCCATTGTACTTCCAGGGTGTCATCATCGAAACGCCTGCCATTGCAGCGCTCGCAAACAATTTCGACATTTCCCATGAAATGCATCCCGGTTTGCCTGTACCCTGCGCCTTCGCAGTCAGCACAGCGTCCGCCCCCGGTATTGAACGAAAACCGCCCCTTGCCGAAACCCTTCTCAATGGCTTCAGGCAAGGAAGCAAACAGGTCACGGATATGGTCGAACAGGCCTGTATATGTAGCCGGATTGCTTCGAGGGGTGCGGCCGATGGGAGACTGATCTATTTCAATAACACGTTTAAACTGCTCCCATCCCGTGATCACCTCATGAGCACCCGGTTCAGCATTTTCCCCGTGTAATTTCTTTTTCAGAAAACTGCCGAGGGTCTGATGAACCAGGCTCGCCTTGCCCGATCCGGAAATTCCGGTTACCACATTGATGGCTCCTGCCATGAAAGCGACATCGATATGCTTCAGGTTATGATGGGATGCACCCTTAACGATGATCTCCACCTGGTTTTCCTGCACCCTCACCGGCATTTCCATCCGCTCCAAACCAAAGTAACAGGATAATGTTGTGTTACTGCGGATGACATCCCCGGGAAGATCCTTCAATTCCGAAACAGGGCAGTTCAGCAGCACATTTCCCCCGTGAATGCCTGGACCCGGACCAATGTCAATGATATGATCGGCATGCCTGATGAATTCCTCATCATGCTCCACCACGATCACGGTGTTTCCCTCGTCGCGCAACCGTTTCAGTACCCCTATAAGCTCCAGTGTCTCGGAATGATGCAAGCCGATGGAAGGCTCATCAAAGACATACAGCAATCCGCTCAAACCCGAACCCAGCTGAGTCGCAAGCTTCAGGCGCCTTGCCTCGCCGGCCGACAGGCTTCCCGATTCCCGGCTGCATGAAAGATGCCCAAGTCCAAGCTGTTTCATCACCCCCGACAAGGCTTCAATACGCGGGATGACTTCACCGGCGACCTCTTTTGCGGAGGCAGAAAAATCGATGCTTTTCAGGGTATGCGTAAGTGCAATTACAGGCAGATCCAACAGTTCAGCGATATTGAAACTCCCCAGCCTCACACTCAAAGCATGAGGGTTAAACCTGCTTCCGCCGCAGGCCGAACAGGGTGATGTTCGAACAAACCTAAGGATATTCTTATTCCGGTCACGTTTCAGGATCTCTTCCATTACCGGGATGATCCCTTTGTAAACCCCCATTTCGCGGGGTTTTGCGGTGATGCCGCTCCACTTCATCCGCGATTCAAGCGGGTGCTTGCCAAACGGGATCTCGAGTTTATCACTGCCGTAAAAGATCACCTGACGATTTGCGTCGCTCAGGTCCTTCCATGGAATATCAATATTAAATCCCTCGGCCCGGCAAACCTGGTCAAGCACATCCAGGGTCACCTGGGAGTACATGATATAACCGTTTGGAGTGGTGATGGTCATGCATCTCTGGCGGATGGACTTTTCGGAGTCTTCAATCAGAAGTGAAGGATCAAGGCGGTCTTCAACACCCAGGCCTTTGCATTGGGGGCAGGCGCCCTGGGGGGTGTTGAAGGAAAAAAGGCTTCTGTTTACGGGATGAAGGATGACGGATGAAGGATGATGGATGATGGATGCTGGATAACTGGATACCGGTTCTTGAACAGAGATGCCAGTTCTGGCGAACAAAAGCCTGAGCATATCGTGAATGCCGGTCATGGTCCCTACCGTCGACCGGGGATTGTTAACGGCAGCATACTGGTCAACAGCTACAGCAGGTGAGATCCCGGCGATCTGCTCGACATCGGGCCGCTTCATCTTACCAAGAAACTGTCGTGCGAAGGCCGAGAACGTTCCCAGGTACCTGAATTCAGCTTCCCTGTATAGCACATCGAAGATAAGGGAGGATTTTCCGGAGCCGGAAACTCCTGTAACCACCACGAGTTTATTTAAAGGAATATCAAGGCTCACCGATTTCAGATTATTCTCGGCTGCATTCACAATCCTGATCATGTTCCCTTTATCCATAAGCTTTTCAAACTTCAGAAAAAATCCCGGTCCTCATCCGCAATATATAAAGAAAGCAAAAATAATTCATTTGAATATTGACAAAGGCTTATTTCTTCGCCATCTTTGTATCAAGATATTTAGATATAACTTTTCAATCCTATGAAAAAGAGAAGATGGGCTTGGATCTTTGGAGGCCTGCTGGCATTCCTGATCCTGATCGTTGGTGGTACTATACTGTACATCCGTTTTGCTCTCCCCAACGTTCCCCTGCAGAACGTCACGGTGCAAAGCAGTGCGGAGAGGATTGCGCGCGGACAATACCTTGCGAATCATGTGACTGTGTGCATGGATTGTCATTCAACCCGCGACTGGAGCAGGTTTTCCGGTCCACCAATTCCCGGGACACTGGGAAAGGGAGGAGAACTTTTCGACCAGAAAATGGGTTTCCCGGGGGCCTATCTCTCGCCCAATATCACACCATACAGCCTGGGTAACTGGACCGATGCTGAGATCTACCGGGCCATTACCAGCGGTGAGAGCCGCGACGGCAGGGCCATGTTTCCTATCATGCCCTATTTTGCCTATGGCACGCTGGATACTGAAGATATCTGCGCGATAATTGCCTACATCCGCTCGATCCAGCCCATTCACTTTACGCCTTCGCCTTCTGATCCGGCTTTCCCGATGAACCTGGTGGTCAGGACTTTTCCGGCCATTGCCAAACCCGGCACGAAACCCCCTGAATCGGACACCGTGAAATACGGCGAATACCTGGTAAGGGCGGCAGCCTGCATAGAATGCCATACCACGGCTGAGCACGGACAGATCGTTAAGGCTCTGGCTTTTTCGGGGGGCCGGCAATTCGTGATGCCCGGAGGTATACTTAATTCAGCCAATATTACTCCCGATATTGAAACAGGCATTGGAAAAATGAGCAGGCAGGATTTTATCAGGCGGTTCAAAGGCTATGACCCGGCATCGTACACCGCTCCGAAGCTCGGCAAGAAAGACATGCCTACCATCATGCCCTGGATCATGTACGCAGGCATGGAAGAAAAGGATCTTGGTGCGATTTATGCCTACCTGCACTCGCTCCCGGCGAAGAAAAATGTTGTGGTGAAGTGGAAACCGTTGTGGTGATTGGGGATTGGGGGTTAGGGATTGGGGGTTGGATATTCGACATTCGATATTCGTTCATCCCGCATCCCGCATCCTGCATCCTGCATCCCGCATCCTGCATCCTGCATCCCGCATCCAGTGAAGCGTTTAATGTGACGCTCCGAAGATCATCCCGCTTGTCATGGGGATGAGCCAGATGATCCAGACGAAGATGCTGAATTTGTGGAAGTTTAAAATCTGCTTTTCATTTCTGCGGATGAGGACGATGGTTGCCCATACTGCGTGGAACAGCATCAGCAGGATCGCCGCATTGCCTGTGATCCCATGAAACGTGGCTTTGAACAGGCTGCCGCTTAAGATGCTCATGGCTGTCGTGCCGATGGTATCAGCTGTTAATCCGCCCCAGAAAAACACCAGGTGCCACCATTTAAGCCTTCTCTGTATGCGCTCAGCCCACACTCCTACTGTGTAAAAGAGCATGGCGAAGTTGATGAAAACGATAGCAACGACAAGGGTGGTGTTCATGCGGTAAAATTAGGAATTTATTCATTCGGCATTCGGATAACAATGCATTTTTATATATCTTTGGTATTCATATACGATTTCCATGAACCGCTTCTGGTGTTTGACATTCCTTGTCCTTCTTTTCACGGTTTCAGCCCAAGCCCAATGGAAATGGCTTAACCCCAAACCCCAGGGCAACGACCTCCGTGCTGTCTGCATTCTTGATCAGAATACATGGTTTGCGGCAGGAACCGTAGGGACCATTATCAAAACGACCAACGGAGGAACTTCATGGTCAATACAGAATCTTACCCATCGGTCCAGGTACACATCTTTCGAGGACATCTGTTTCCCCTCCGCAGATACGGGCTACCTGACCGATTATTACGGAGAGATCTTCAGGACTACAGATGGAGGGACGACCTGGGATTCGGTTTTTTATGAAGTTGATGAATCCCTGTCAGATGCATACTTTTCGGATAACATGCACGGTGTCGTGGTTGGGTCTTCCGGTCTTATACTGCGGACCACGGATGGTGGGAGCCATTGGGACAGCACTGTAACAAATCCGCCGAACAGCTGGCTGGCAGTGGATTTTACGACAGACAGCACAGGATTTGTCGTGGGCTATTCAGGTAAAATGATGCGTACGGCCGATGGCGGTATTACATGGACGGAAGTCAGTACAGGTCTGGGGGTAAATTCAGCACTGAACGGGATCAGTTTTGCAGGCTCCCTCGTCGGATATGCAGCAGGAAATGAGGGGGTGCACAGTGTAATAATGAAAACCACCGACGGGGGCAACAGCTGGATTTTTCTACAGCCTCCCGATTCTTTGCGTTTGTCCTCGATTTTTGCGATCAATAAAGACACTGTTTTTGCTGTTACCGAACGTGATTCATCCATGTCCCGTATCATCAGGATCATGCGCACAACCGACGGAGGAAACAATTGGGTAATCCTGCCCGGGGCGCCTGCATCGGCCGTTACTGCATCGGAAGACGGTAAAGTCTTTACAGCAGGGTGGGCTGGTTCACTTTTCAGGTCGGATGACCTTGGAACCTCCTGGACACCGCTTTCGGTGAACTCCACCTGGAATGAAATACGAGGCATTCATTTCCCTTCGCCCGGAGTTGGGTATCTTGCCACCGGGGGTTATGAATGCGACATGGGTGAGCTACTAAAGTCTGCCGACGGAGGAAACAGCTGGACCGTTATTCAGCATGCAGAGCCATGTGCAGTCTTCAATTCTGTTTATTTCTTTGATAACAACTGGGGGTTGATAGGAGGTTCAAAGCTGTATGCAACTTTCGACGGAGGAGCAAACCTGATCGAAATTACCGTCAACGGAAATTCCTGTTCAGTAAACGCAATGGATTTTTCTGGATCAATCGGGATTGCCGTAGGGCCAAACGGAAATATTTTCCGTTCTTCCGATAACGGTCAGAGTTGGTTAAAAATCAATATGATTTCCAGCGACAACTACCAGTCTGTGAGCTTTGCCGACCAGACTACCGTATTTATTTCGGGTTACCAGGGTCTTATTAAAAGCACAAACGCCGGGCTTACATGGTCAACAGTTTCAAATCTTACGGGGAGGGCCGTCTGGTTCACCAGCCCGCAAAGAGGGATCATGGTTAATAATTCGGTAATCTACAATTCACATGACGGTGGTGTCACATGGGCCGGCCAAAGTATTCCGGGGATCGACTCACGGTTTTATGCAATCCGTTTTTTTGATGCCGACACCGGGTATATCGTTGGCGGGATCGAGGTCATAAAAAGCGTTATACTTAAAACCACCGACGGGGGACAGTCATGGACTGAGCAAAAGGTCCCTGATAACTGTCCCTTGTATTCCATTGGTATTTCCCCCGATTATAAAATTTTTACCGGAGGATGGTATGGATTATTATTCGGCACAGGAAACGGCGGAACGACTGGAGAGAAGGAGCCTGTGATCGCGGGTTCAGGCCGGCAAACAGAAATATTTCCAAATCCGTTCAGCGGGTCTGCTACGATCCGGTACATCCTTGACAAGCCATCCGACGTAAGCCTTTACATTTATGATCCCCTGGGACGGCTGATTAAAAGCCTGCTCCGGAATGAACAGCCTGCAGGGACATATTCATATACCCTCGAAAGTTCAGGTCTCTCTCCGGGAATCTATTTTTGCACTCTGATCATCAACGGCCGCTCTGAAACCCGGAAACTGATACTGAGGGAAAATTTACAGTAAATTTGGGGAAAATAATTTCTATGCAAACGATCCTTGGAAGCGGTGGTTCCATCAGCATGTACCTGGTGCCCGCACTGAAACAATATACTGAACGTATAAGGCTGGCAGGACGCAATCCGCAGTCATACACGAATGAAGAAACGTTTAAAATGGACCTGCTGGATGCAGGAAGCACTGCGGATGCCGTTGCGGGTTCAGACGTGGTTTACCTGCTGGCCGGACTTCAGTATGACGTTCGGGTTTGGAAAGTGGCATGGCCGAAGATCATGGATAATGTGATCGCGGCATGTTCAAAACACAAGGCCAGGCTGGTTTTTCTGGATAACGTGTACATGTACGGACTGGTCAAAGGCCGGATGACCGAAGAAACGCCTTACAATCCCTGCAGCCGCAAGGGTGAAATCAGGGCAGCAATTGCAACACGGCTGACGGATGAAGTGAAGAAGGGGAACCTGGATGCGCTGATCGCACGTTCAGCTGATTTCATTGGACCGGGTGCTGTCAACACGTTTATGCACGGCATGATTTTCGGGAAATTTAAGGAAAAGAAGAGCGCCACCTGGTTGTGCAACGACAAGGTGAAACATTCGTTTTCATTCACCTCCGACCTTGGTAAAGCAGTTGCAATGCTTGGGAACACAGCTGATGCATTCGGCCAGATCTGGCATCTGCCCACAGCTGACGACCCGCTTACCGGGCAGGAGTTCATTAAGCTTGCGGCCTCGGTTATGGGAGTGGAGCCGAAATACTCTGTGATGAAGTCATGGATGATGAAGATGGGCGGATTATTCAACCGTCTGGCCCTCGAAAGCGCTGAGATGGCCTATCAGTACGAGTACGAATACCTGTTCGACAGCACGAAATTCGGGAATCGTTTCTTTAAGCCAACGCCAGCGGCTGAAGCACTCAAGCTCACTGCGAAATCATACTAAGCCCGGAAGCGTAAGTCGTGAATCGTGAGTCGTAAATGAAATCGTAAATCGTAAACCGCAAATCGTATTTTTTTTTGTCCTATTCTTTTGACACCGCCCGTGAGATCACCATTCTCTGGATTTCGGCTGTGCCTTCGTAGATCTGGGTGACTTTGGCTTCGCGCATCAGGCGTTCAACATGGTATTCCTTCACGTATCCGTATCCCCCGTGCACCTGCACTGCTTCGGTGGTGACCCACATCGCAGTATCGGCGGCATATAGTTTTGCCATGGCGCTTGCGGTTCCGTAAGGAATGTGATTGTCTTTAAGCCATGCTGCTTTATAGACCAGGTTCCTCGCAGCTTCTATCCTTGTTGCCATATCGGCGATCTTAAACCCTATGGCCTGGTGGTTGATGATCTCGGTACCAAAGGACTTGCGCTCTTTCGCATATTTCAAGGCTCTTTCATAAGCTCCTTCGGCGATCCCGAGAGCCTGGGCGGCGATGCCGGTCCTTCCACCCTCAAGAAGCTTCATGGCAAATTTAAATCCGAACCCGTCTTCACAAATCAGGTTTTCCTTCGGGACAATCACGTCGGTGAACATAACCGAATGTGTGTCGGAACTTCGCATCCCCATTTTGTCTTCATGCGGACCGAGGGTAATTCCCGGTGAGTTCCGTTCAACAATAAACGCGTTGATGCCTTTGGTCTTGATGCCCGGATTGGTTTGTGCGATTACAAGGTAGATCGATCCCTTATCGGCGCTGGTGATCCAGTTCTTCACCCCGTTTAATACATAATGGTCGCCTTTGTCAACGGCCATTGTATGCTGGGAGGAAGCATCAGATCCTGCCTCAGGTTCCGACAACAGGAAAGCTCCAATCTTTTTCCCGGTGGCCAGCGGTCTGAGGTATTTTTCTCTTTGAGCATCGGTTCCGAAGCGTTCAATCCCATAGCAGGCAAGGGAGTTATGTACCGCAAGGATCACCGCGACTGAGGCATCGCATTTCGAGATCTCCTCAATTGCTATTGCATAGGAAACATTGTCCATACCGCCCCCACCCCATTCCGGAGAAACATTCATTCCGAGAAATCCCAGTTCGGCGAGGCGTTTTACATGGGTTGCCGGATAAATGGAATTCGCATCCCTTTCAAGCACATCGGTCAGCAGTTCGCGCTGGGCGAAATCCCTGGCCGAGTCGCGGATCATTTTCTGTTCTTCAGTTAGTTCGAAGTTCATGGTTGTTGGTGATTGGTTGTTGGTTCTTGGTTCTTGGTGATTGGTTGCCGGGTTAGTGGATAACTAGATGCAGGATGCAGGATGCGGGATGCAAGATGCAGGATGCAGGATGCAAGATGCAAGATGAAGGATGCGGGATGCAAGATGCAGAAAATCGTGATTCGGCTAAGCATTACATTCAACATTCGATATTCGATATTATTCACGAAATCGTTTATTTCAATGGTGTTCATTACGGCTTCGCCGAACAATATTCGATATTCCACATTCGACATTCATTCCTTCAGTCCTTCATTCCTTCAGTCCTTTAATACAAAGTCAATCCTTTCTTCGCGTTCACGTATTCTTCAATAATTTCCTTTACAATTTCTCCTGCAGGCTGCACCCTGTCGATCAGGGCGGCGGCCTGTCCTATTTCAAGTTCTCCTTCTTCGGTATCACCGTCGAACATCCCCAGCTTTGCCCTTCCTTTGCCCAGCAAGGTAAGTAATTCTTCCGCCGCAGAGCCTTTGTTTTCAAGTTCATTTACCTTATCAAAAAACGCATTGCGGATGAGTCTTACAGGGATCAGCTTTTTCATTGCCAGCATAGTGTCTCCATCCCTTGCTTCCAGGATTTTTTTCTTGAATGCATCATGGGCGGATGACTCTTCGGCGGCTGCAAACCTGGAACCTATCTGCAAACCTTCGGCACCGAGCACCATGGCTGCAAGCATGCCCCGGCCTGTTGCGATACCACCGGCCGCTATCAGGGGTATCTTCACCGCTTTGCACACCAGCGGTACCAGGGTAAAGGTAGTCGTTTCCTCCCGGCCGTTATGTCCGCCGGCCTCAAACCCTTCGGCAACAATGGCATCCACCCCGCTTTGTTCGCATTTCACTGCCGATTTCACATTGGCAACAACGTGAACCACAGTCAAACCGCATCTCTTGAGCCAAAGTGTATATTTCGCCGGATTTCCAGCCGATGTGAACACGATCTTTACACCTTCTCTCGCAATAACCTCAAACTGCCGCTCGACATCGTGATAGATGAGGGGAACATTAACACCAAAGGGCTTTGAGGTGGCGGACTTGCACTTCCTGATATGTTCTTCAAGCACCTCCGGCGTCATCGACCCGGCTCCGATCAGACCCAGTCCGCCTGCATTACTGACAGCCGAAGCCAGCCTCCAGCCGCTGCACCAGATCATACCGGCCTGGATGATGGGGTATTCAATGCCAAAGAGGGATGTGATGCGGTTGGTCATCTGGTAGTTTATACCTGCAATTCCTTATTTGAATAATTGAATACTCGAATAATCGAATTTTGAATTAAGAATTATATAAGGTCAATTTACATTCAAAATTCAACATTCGATTATTTGAGTATTCGAGTATTCCTTTTTATTTCTTAAAAACTATCGAAACAAGCGTCTTATCGTCTCCTCCCATATTTGCCATCAGTCCGTATGGACGATCGGCGGGGATATTTACCTGGGCGGCGCCGGCTTTGCCTTTCAGCTGTTCCCATAGGGTGACAGCCATATGCACTCCGGTTCCCCCGGTGGGATGGCCCCAGCCAATCAGTCCGCCGGTGGTATTGATCGGGAACTTCCCGTCCCTGGCGGTATTGCCTGCGATCACAAATTCAGGGCCCTTGCCGGGCGCTGCAAGTCCGAGTGCTTCAACAGCCATGATACCTGCGACTGTAAAACAATCATGGATCTCGGCAGTTGCAACCTGATCAATGGTAATGCCAGCAAAATCAAGGGCATTGGCAACAGCCTGCTTCATGGTGGTAAGCGCAGTCTTATCGGGAGGAGGCTTGGTGATATCTTCCTCAACCTGTCCATACCCTACAACTTCCACTGCATCTTCCAGGGCGATGCCGCAGCGTTTCAGTCCTTCTTCGCTCATGACCGCAATAGCTGAAGCCCCGTCACTGACTTTTGAACAGTCGAGAGCGGTAAGGTTTTCGAGGAAAGCCTTGGCGTTGGGTTCAACCATTGCAGCAGCTTCCAGGTCTTTTGTGGTGTTATGATATTCCTGGGCGGTCACACAGAGCCTGGCATTTTCGATCGCATTGCGATACCAGCGGGCAAACGCTTTGCGGGTAGTTTCCCTTCCGTATTTTTCAAAATAGGCCCCTGCCCTTTCGCTGAACTGTCCGGGGAAGAAATACGCATGCCCGTCCTTGCGGTTTTTGGCCCATCCTGCCGGGGCCAGGAAATCGGCACAGTAAATTGCCTTGACGGTGTTCTGCACCTCAAATCCCAACACGAGAACCACATCCGCAGTCTCAGCCAGGATACTTTTTATACCGCTCATCAGCGCGAGTCCGCCAGTGCCGCATGCACCTTCAACACGTGTTGCAGGTTTATACCGAAGCCCTTCATCAATAAAAGGAAAAAACGCTGCCAGGTTGGCCTGCCTGTTGAAGCGTGAAGCCATGAAATTCCCGATCACACATTCATCCACATTGGCTGCGCCACCTATCTGCTTCAGCGTTCCCTGTCCGGCCTCCTTAAGATAATCTTCAAGTTCAGGGCGGGGTTTCTTGGGGTGGAACTCTTTGCGGCCGCTTCCCATAGAAATGGTATTGTACCCGGCCACCATATATACTTTTCTTCTAAGTTTTTTCATCTCAAAATCTTTTA
>SESA01001577.1_pt1 | contig 11690 bp, 6 predicted proteins | sample 3171451 | NCBI WGS metagenome assembly SESA01 (sample SAMN06051862, study PRJNA518727) | freshwater metagenome | biome: subpolar coniferous forest; feature: holomictic lake; material: water; isolation source: holomictic Lake 227, 8 m depth | place: Canada: near Kenora, Ontario | collected 2013-06-25...
GGGCATCTCTATTTTCCATCACACATGCAGCAGCAGCAATGAGGAGAGGATTTCTGTTTACGCTGAAATTTTCAAAGAGGCACCGGGTAGCTGCTGTGTAGCGGAAACCAATGGCGTTTTACCTGTAAATTTTTCTGATCTTCCTCAAAATTTCGCCCCAACTCCATGCTGTGTCAGTACCAACTCATTCCTGATCCTGCATTTTATTTCAGAGCGTCTTGATAAACTCACGGTGAAGGATGTGTCGCAGACACCGCCTTTATCGTTGCCGCTTCTGCGTGTATGTTCTATCGAAAACCAATTGGAGGTTCATTCGGTGTATTTTCAGTTTTATTCACCTCCGCTGTTTGGTAAACAGTTGATTCATTTTCTCCACCAGATCAAAATTCCCGCTCATCCGGCGCTTGCCTGATATGTTTTTCTGATTGACACGTTCGGTGATCATCAGGCATTGACATTTCTTTTCAGAAATTTTAAAAACGCAAAGGATGACGAAAATTCATAGAATTTATCTATTGATATTATTAACCGGGATGCTCACAGCCCACCGGTGCATGGCCCAAACAGTAAGTGGAACTGTTTCAGAAATGGACGGAACGGGTCATAAGGCAACACTGCCCGGTGTAAATGTTTTCTGGCTTGGGACTACAACAGGAGCATTCACGGACGAGAAGGGAAAGTTCCGGATTGGGAAGAATGGGATTAAAGATTACCGGCTTGTTTTCAGCTCATTAGGGTATAAAAAGGACACATTGACAGTTGGAAAGGATCGTACAAAGGTCGATTTTCTTATGATTCCTGATAACCAAAACCTCAATGAAGTGGAAATAAAAGGGAAGCAGGAGGATTCATTTATCTCAAAGCTGCGTGCCCAGCAAACTATTTTCATTAATACAGGAGAATTGCAGCGGGCGGCATGTTGCAATCTTGCTGAGAGTTTCGAAACGAACCCATCTGTTGATGTCTCTTTCAGTGATGCCGTAACAGGGGCAAAACAGATCCAGATGCTGGGATTATCGGGCATTTACAGCCAGGTGATGACTGAAAGTATTCCCATGCTGCGTGGACTTGCATCCACATTTGGCCTCAACTATATTCCGGGACCATGGATGGAATCGATCCAGGTGAGCAAAGGCGCTGCTTCTGTTGTAAATGGCTACGAATCGATAACCGGCCAGATCAACGTTGAATACAAGAAACCCGAGCACAGTGAAAAACTTTACGTCAATTTGTTTGGAAATAGCAATCTCCGGTTTGAAGCCAACGCGAATGGCGCTGTAAAAATCAACGACAAACTGAGTACCATGCTGTTTGTACATGTGGATGACCAGCGGCACAAGTTTGATCGCAACCACGACGGTTTCATGGATGTTCCGATGATGACGACATATAATATTTTCAACCGTTGGGATTATATCAACCCCGGTAAATGGGTTTCGAAAATCGGTATAAAATATTTAGATGAAAACCGGCAAGGTGGACAGATGGATTTTGATAAAACCACCTGGAACACCGACACCACAGGCATAACAAACGATGCAAAAAAATATGGTATGGGTATCCGTACAAAGCGGCTGGAAGCCTTCTGGAAGAATGGAATTTTCATCCCGAATCATCCATCAAGCAGTTTTGGTTTGATCATTTCGGGGGTTAACCATGAACAGCATGCCTTTTATGGGATCAATCAGTATAACGGGCATGAACAGAGCATTTATGCCAACCTTATCTTCACAACCGATGTGACAAATCCGAATCATAAAATTTCGACTGGATTCAGCTATCTGCTTGATGACTTTCATGAAAATTACAATCAGAATCAACTTTTATATCTCTACCAGCTGTATCCCGATAGCAGTTTGTTTAAACTTGTTGACGATAAGGTAGTTAATTATATCCGAAACCGCACCGAATGGGTTCCTGGCGCATTTTTTGAATATACGCTCAACGTCAGGGAGAAATTTAGTATGATTGCAGGAGCAAGGGTGGATTACAACAATCAGTACGGTTGGTATTTTACACCCCGGTTGCATTTGAGATACCGGTTCAATCCAACAACGGTCCTCAGGGCATCTGCCGGTAAAGGGTACAGAACAGCCAATGTGTTTGCTGAAAATTCAGGTATTTTCGTTAGCCAGCGTATACTTTATTTTGCAGAGGGATTAAGACAGGAAGAAGCCTGGAATTTCGGGATCAATTTCACGAAGGAATTCACGCTCTTTCACAATAAAGCGGAGTTCAGCATCGATGCTTACCGGACTAATTTTATTAACCAGGTAATCGTCGACATCGATAGCATGCCGACAGCCGTTTTCATTTACAATCTACACGGCCAATCTTATTCAAACAGCATCCAGGCACAATTCACATGTGAGCCTGTTAACCGGTTTACCATCACCTTGGCTTTTCGTGTCAATGATGTGAAAGTGACCGAGAATTCGCAACTCAGGATAAAACCGTTTGTCAATTTTTACAAAGGTTTGGTCACGTTATCTTACGCCACAAAATGGGAAAAGTGGAAATTTGATCTCACCGGGCAATTAAACGGGCCGCAACGCCTGCCTGATACACAGAAGATGCCTGCAAAACTTCAGCGTCCGGGAACATCACAGCCATACATTCAACTTCTGGCACAGATTACGAAGAAATTCAAATACATCGATGTTTACCTCGGTGGCGAGAACATAACTAATTTTACACAGTCGGACCCAATCACCGAATATTGGAAACCATATCATACTCATTTTGACGGAGCGATGGGATGGGGGCCGATTTTAGGGGCAACCGTATATGCAGGAATAAGGTTGACGATTAAATAATTCACTTCATCCCCCTGACCCCTGGCTTCAGTAAGGGGTCGGGGGACAAATTTTTCTTTCAAGAATACAGCCTCACAACATACCGCCTTTCCAGGTTACAACTTCAGGGAAACCATGAACTGGTCGAGGGGTGCCCGGGGGCCGTAAGCCCTGGCAAAGCCGAAAGAGAGGGTCGATTTAAGCAGCGAAAACATCACCAGTTCGAGGTCGAGCTGAATGCCCGACGAGAAGTAGTTGAGCTGTGGCTGATCGTTGGCGATATTGGTGAACATACCCATGCCAAAAACGGAAAAACGGGCATAGGTTGAATAAAACCCAAGTAACCCGAGTTTCCGGAACCGGATGGGGCTGAAATCTATTTCAGTGGTGAATTTACCATAATTCAGGGCTGATACCTGGTCGATCTGCAAACCCGGCAAACTCGACATATCCCTGTATTGCTGTGCCGGCCGGTATTCTATGTAGTTGTTCCGGAATCCGCCGAAATAAAAATAGGAGTTGGTCTTGTCTGATTCGCCGAATGACTGGCCAACTGAAGTCCGGAACCAGATAGCCGTATTGCGAACCGGCAACAGAAACCCAAGGTCAAAATTATTGATCAGCTGGGGATAAAATGTCTGCTTTGCGAAACTCGTAAAGGCAAATACATTCCAATCATATCCCTGCTCGGGTTCGATGGCGCCCAACGACTTCCGGAGATGGCTTTTATGGTAACTGAGTGTACCGATATATAAATTTCGGTAATCTGAGGCAATATTCTGGTAGAATGGCAGGGTTTCAAGATCGCCATAAGCGGTAAGTTTAAAATAAAATTCAGATTTCCCCGGCGACATCCGGTTAAAAACCTTGTTGTATCTTACCGAAAATGAATAGCCTGCCCTGCTGAATTTAGTAGTGCCAAAAAGGTCGTAAAAATCGGCATAGTTGTAGTTGGCGGAGAAAATCCAGTTCCAGAGGGAATAATCTAATGCAAGATGCACGGTTTGTTTCAGGGGTAATGAAGGTTGCGGACTGAAAGACCATTTCAGCGTCAGCACATTGATTCCGACGGGATCCATGAAATTAAGCCGGTACCCCACGGCAGTATAGCATTTATAACCCTGGATGATGGGGTATGCGCTGGCCAGTTTCAGCTCTTTTACCGGCCTGTACCGTGATTCTTTCACCTGCAGTGAATCAAGGTTGATCTTTGATGGCGGCGGAAGCATCCACTGCTCAACCTGCGGGTAACGTTTGTAAATCTTCTGGCCGAGAAATTCGATGGCATTGACATCGGCCAGTGTGTCAATTTTTACCATCCCTGGTGTCATTCCCTCCTGTGTATATTCAAGTACCAGCATCGAATCACTGGAAACAGGCACCGGCCGGAAGAAGCCACTGGTGGCATTGGTCAGTATCTCAGGCCGGAGAGTTTCCAGCGAAATCCTGAAAACATTGGATACCCCAGTATAATAGGAGGTCCCGACCAGGTACTTTCCGTCGGGGGTGAAAACAAAATTAGCGGCAGGATTGTCTTCAAATTCATAAATTTCTTTGAATTCCATTATACCTGCTTCAAGATCGGCAATGCGGAATAAAACCAGTTTTTGCCGTCCCTGGATGTCGGACAGGGTACCCGAAAGCCATAATCCGTCGGGCGAGATATCGAGGTCGGAGAAATCCCGGCCAAAGGGAAGCGTGTAGAGATCCTGCCATTTTGTATAGGGGGGCGGAATTCTGCCCAGGGTCGACCTGCCGCTCATGTTTTGCACTCCGTAAATTGCATGGTTTTTATGATTAAATACCAGGTTTCCAGCCCGGTCAAATTTTATCAACTCCCTCGTTCTGCCGGTTTTAACATCGATGGATTGCAGCCCACGCCAGTCGGGGTTATGTGTTGATGCAAACAGCGTCTTCGTTGAATCGTCGTAGGCGAGGCTGGTAACATAATATAAGCCCGGACTGGTCACCGGAGCGATTTTCTTCATGGCCCCGCTTTGTATGTCGATACTCACCAGGTGCGCCAGTTTCCCCGGGTAATTCACGGCCATATAAATTTTTCCATTCTCCCGGTCGTACCAGGGCCGCGATGCCGAACCCACAGGGGTGCCGGTGATCCTGCGCAGCCTGGTGGGAGGCAACTGGCTGATCCTTGACAGGTTCCCCTGCTGGAAATCGTGTTCCCATCTGATCCATTTATTCCATTCCTGTTGTATCGGGATACCGTACACATGTTTGAACTGGTTTGCATAAAACCGCCGGCTGGTATCGGTCCGGGTGTAAAATTCCTTTAGTTTCTCCATGCCGTAATGGTAGGCAAGATAACTGACAAACCTGGTTCCGTAAAGATAAGAGTTCACTCCCACCTGGAAATCGATGGTAGTTCCTTCTGTTTCAAGCCCGATAACATTGTAAAAAAAGCTGCTGTCACGAACCATTGTCCGAAAGACCATTTCATCATACCCTCCCATGACACGACCGATGCCCCCCGACATCCAGGTTTCCATGAAAACTGCAATTCCTTCGTGATACCATCGGGGTGAATACCACCGGGGTGTGGTAAAGTAGCTGTAAATCAAAGAAACCGGATCCCTGTTGTCGGGCATCACTTTACCTCCGAATATTTCCTGAATCGTGCGGTCAGCACCCGACGCCTGGTCACACATCACCTGATGTGTGAGTTCATGGCTCATGAGCCATTGCATCCGTTCATTCGAAGGCACCACTGAAAAGGTGTAATCGAAAGGAGACACTCCGATATTCAGGAAGTTCCATGGGATGACCATCGTTCCACCGTTTCCAATATCTGAAAAATCGTTGAACAGGATATTCGTAGCCCCCGACGGAGAATAACTCCAGAATTTTTGATGAAAAATCAGGGCATTTTCAAAAGACCTCACTGTGTGGGGCACCAGGTAGGAGGTGTTTTTATCCAGGAATACCAGCTTGACGTTCGGTGTTCGGAATTGCTGAAGCCTGAGTTTATGCTGCGCATATAAAAACCCGGTTGACAGTTGCAGAAGTAACAGGATGCATAGACTGTTCCGGGTAAATGTTTTAAACATAAACTCATCATTTAGTCAACCAGCGCCGGTCATCAAAGTCACTTATCCATGATTCCCATCATGTTTTGGCTGTTCAACTGACCGATTAACTCGATAAAACAAGCACCATAAGAAACTGAGTTAATTCCTTCCCGGGAACTTAATATTGCTCCCATCTGGCTTGCACTGAGAACCGATGCAAGTTCCTGCGACTGGACTGCATTTTTCAGGTCGAAGTTTGACCCAAGCACTTTTAATCCATCCTGGGAGAGAATTAAGATCCCAACCATGCTGCCAAACTTTTCAGTGCCACCCAGTGCGTTTATCAGGATACCTGAAGAAAGTGCAGCCCGAAGGTCACCCAAAATGCTAACCACCCACTGGAGGTTCGCCTTGTCATAAAGAATAACGCTGCCTATCTTTAAGCCCAAATCATCCCCTTTTGACTTTATGGCACTGTTAACCGTCTGTGCCTGGATGATGTCGGCCAGCCGATCCGCCGATCCGAAAAACAACTGGTTACCAACCACCCAGCTGCTGAATTTTTCCTGGTTCAATATGGCCAGTTTTTCCTGGTTATTAACAAGCCCCAGTTTTTGTTGTCCAAACAACATCCCCAGTCTATCCTGCGATGAAATTGCATAGGAGCATAATGTTGCACAGAGGGGTTTATCCTGCAGCATGGCCGACAACTGGATGCTGCCTATCAGGAGCTGATCGCGGATGGATTTTACTGAAGCCAGTTCCCCTTTCCTGGCCTGCAGTGTTTTACTTTGAAGCATATGGCTGTCAACACTCTTCAGTGCCAGCTCCAGAACTGAATCCCTTTCATTCAGTTTATTCACATAATTTCCGAAATCGCGCAGGTTTTTTTCAACATCGGCTGATGGGTCAGACTTGGCATTCAGATAGAACCCGGTGAGCATGCTGATGGTAGTCCCAAGCGTCTTGTTGTTATTCCTGATGAAAGCAGAATAATCTGATAAAGCAGCCAAATGCGCATATTCCGCCTGCTGATTTGTAACCCCGCTTTTAGAGAGGACAAGGACACAGGAATCCATTGTTCTGCTTAAGTTGTTCGTGAAAATAGAGAAATAGATCAGCCCCTGGATCATGGTTCTTAACTTGCCAGTATCGGCCGTGTATTCACTCCTGAGCTGAATATCTTTTTCGGTCATCTGGGCGTTATGATATTTGTCGGCCTTTCCGAAAGTACCAGATGTAATGCCTTTAAGAACTTCCGGATAGAAGATGGAAATTCCGATGATCAGGATGGCAATGGTTATCACCAGGCTGATAATAATTTTCGTTTGCTTTTTCATGGTGTGGAGATTAGTTTTGTTAATCCTTGTTAACCTGAACGGAATTCTGAAAAATGGGCGAATCGTTCAGCATAATTTTAAAATCTATATTATTCTGCAGGGCATTTTTATTGCTCAGATAGATCAGGAATTTATTTTCCCCCATGTTGTTGATCTGGATGAAGTTGCCCGCTGCCATGGCGGTCGTCTGGTTATTCACGTTCGAATTCTGGATATTCAGAACTGCAAAATTGTTGTAATCGAACAGGAAGTTGCATTTCACCGGTTCGTTGGAAGTCAGTTCAGCCGTTATCTCAACCATCGTCGTCGAATAACGAACCTTGATGATGGCCGTGGCCACTGGACTGTCATACTGGAGAACATCGGCAGTTATTATGTTGCTTGCCGATTCGTTGTCGTAAAAGGCACCTTTCATCTGGTTAGTTTGCGCAGAAGTTACGGTAAAATCAGCTTTCAGAAAGCTGAAAATCAAGAAACCCATAAAGATGCCCATTAAGAAGGTGAAGCCAAATTTCACAACAGGTCTGGACAAGAAACCGTGAACGAGGCGAACATCATGTTTCTTCTGCGGTTGTTTATATGCTTCCATAGCTATTTTATTTAAAATATTTTTTTTAAAATCCACTTCAATCATCGAGGCCTGTCCTTCATCCAGGTGCTTTTTTATCAGAGCCTGTTGCCGGTATATCTGGTGTACTTCCGGGCTCGACGCAAGGTAATCATCCAGTTCGGCTTTTTCTCCGGCGCTTAACTCTTGGTCAATGTCCTTGCATATTATTCCGATGATTTTTTTGTTATTCATTTTCAAAAAAACCATTTATAATCAATTCTTTTCTCAACATCTCTCTGGCAATGAAAAGACGTGAACGAACTTTCTTCAGCGGGACGCCAGTCGTTTCCTGAATCTCTTCATAGGAAAGATCGCAGTAATATTTCAACAGTACTAAAGCCCTGTATTTCGGATTAAGCCGCAGCAAAGCAACCTGAAGCAGATTGCTCCTGATTTCTGAATCGTTCGACACCTGGGTATCTGATAATTGGGAATCAGCCAATTCGAGCTGGCAAGTTGGTTTCCGTTTCCTGTTCCAATCAATGGCCTTATTTAACGCCATGCGGTAGATCCAGCTGAAAAACCGGAACCTGAAATTGAATCCGCCAAGTCTTTCATAAGCCTGAACGAACAGGTCCTGTGTAAGATCTTTGGCTGTTTCAGTATCATTCACCATCCGCAACATCATGTTAAAGATTGTTTTCTGGTACCTGTCGATTAAAACTTCGAAGGAGGAAGTGCTGCCATGAATGACTTCATAAACCAACTCATTATCGTCCTTGTCTATCATAATACGGCGGAAAGGTAAAAGGTTGGTTTTATATGATAACAATTATTATTGAAAGGGCCTTTTATTAATCTTTAACTATGTTCAGCCTGTTTCACTCATGCGTTTGCCAGGCATTACATTTCTTCAAGCATGGAAATTTTCCACAGATCCTTGCGGCTCATGCGTAAAATCGGTGCAATAGCAAGATATCCGCCGCGACCAATACTTTTTTTCAGGGCTTTCAGTTCCCTTATCTTCAGCGATAGTTCAGGGTCTGCAAGGATTTCAAAATCATTTTCCTTCAGCATCATCATCATTTTTGCTTTCATTGAAAGTTCCAGATACAAACTGATGAAACAATACATGTCAAGCACCACGTCCCCGGGGAAATGATCCTTCAGAGAAACGAGAAAAGCACCTGTTTTCGTTGAAGCAAACTGCCCTTTTCTGATCATCCTGAGGATTCCCGTTTCGGAATCAAATTCAAGTTCGAGCCAGTTGCGGATTGATGTCTCGTTGGCAGAAAAAATCAAGGTGATGGACAAAGGGACCAGTAGCAGGATAATAACCGTCGACATAGCCGGAGAAACCAGGAACTGGTTGAAAACCCCATGAATGAGTACCGCAGCCAAAAGCCCTGCTGCACTTGACCATCCCAGTTTTAATTGCCGGTTGAGGGCACTCATGCACAAAATACCAAATATAGCCATTGTGCCGCCGTGCATAACTGCCGTTCCAAAACCGCGTGTAATCCATACCATGATATTGCTCTGACTGTCAGCAAATCGAAACAGGTAGAAAAGATTTTCCTCAAAAGAAAAGGTCGCACCGATGGCAAAGCCGTAGATTGCACCATCGATCATGAACCCGGCTTTATTCTTTTTAATCAAAATCCACAGAAGCACGCATTTGAGCGTTTCTTCGACAATGGGAGCGACAAACCCGGAATAGGTTTCAAAACTTACATCCAGGTATTTCATCAGCAGGGTGTTCATATAAAAACTTGCTGCCGCACTCAACAGTCCCCAGCCAAAACAGAGGGCGAGCAACAGTTTACCAACCAGCTTGTAGCTGTCGAGGTATAACAGCAAAACCAGGAAGAGGAAAACAGGAATAAGGCTGACAAACATTTTAATTACCACAGATTGCAGGTTTTTTGGCTAAAACGTAAGTTGTACATGTTTTGTCAACACTATAAAGGTACTTAGACCTTTGATGCAAACCTAATTTTCGGCCCGATTTCTCAGGAATAATAATAAAACAATTTCCAATCAGCAAGAAAAGTAAAGGATCTGTAATTTGGCAGTTAACCAGAGATTACTCCAATCCGGAGAAAACCAAGCAGAAACTGATACTTAAATGGGACGCACCGCAGCATTGATTTTTTCGGTATTTTTGTCATTGCCTTAAATCCGATGGGTTTTACGATAAGAACAATAAATGGTATGCGGAGGTTTATGAGAGGGTTATTCCTGGTTTTCCTTACCGGATTATCCCCGTTTTTGTTGGCACAGGAAAACACCCATTTAGCAAATCCTGATGTTGAACAAATTTTTCGGAATCCATCAATTCCCGTTGAAATTCGTGTGAACAAACTGGTTTCTGCAATGACCCTGGAAGAAAAGTCATTGCAGATGCAAAACCAGGCACCTGCCATCGCAAGGCTTGACATTCCTGCCTATAACTGGTGGAGTGAATGCCTGCATGGTGTGGGCCGTAATGGCATAGCCTCGGTTTTTCCCCAGGCCATTGGGATGGCGGCCACCTGGAACCCTGAATTGATTGAAAAGGAGGCAGATGTGGTCTCAACAGAAGCCCGTTCCAAATACCGTGAAGCTATTGAAATGAGTCAGCATGGCGTTTATCAGGGGCTCACTTTTTACTCACCAAATATCAACATCTTCCGCGATCCCAGGTGGGGCAGGGGACAGGAAACATACGGGGAAGATCCGTTTCTTACAAGCCGCATTGGTGTTGCCTTTGTAAAAGGCTTGCAGGGAAATAATCCGAAATATTTCAAAGTAATTGCTACCGCCAAACATTTTGCCGTTCACAGCGGCCCCGAATCCTCGCGTCATAAATTTGATGCCTGGTGCAGTGACCGGGATCTTTTTGAAACATATCTTCCTGCTTTTGAAGCACTTGTCAGGGATGGTCATGTTTATTCCATCATGGGTGCCTACAACCGTTTCAGGAATGAGCCATGTTGTACCAGTGATTTTCTGCTTGGTGAAATACTTCGGAAAAAGTGGGGATTTTCCGGCTACATCACTACCGATTGTGGCGCCATCTGGGATATCTGGCATGGTCATGGTCTACAGCCTGATGAAGTGCGTGCTGCTGCAATGGGTGTCAGGGCAGGTTGTGACCTGACATGCGGAACTGAGTATGCCAGCCTGGTAGATGCAGTTCAAAAAGGTTATGTCACCGAAGCTGAAATTGATAAATCCGTGAAACGTTTGTTTACGGCCAGGTTCAAGTTGGGAATGTTCGATCCTGACAGCATGGTTGCCTGGGCAAAGAATTCAACCGGATCAGTTGACACCGTGGCAAGCCGGCAGCTTGTCAGGCAGGTTGCCAGAGAAAGCATCGTACTGCTGAAAAATGACAGCCGACTGCTGCCCTTATCCAAAAGCATTAAATCCATTGCAGTGATTGGTCCCTATGCCGATCGCACATCGGTGCTTCTTGGAAACTATAATGGAACTCCGTCTCACCCGGTAACAATTCTTCAGGGAATCAAAGACAAAATCGGTCAGTCTGCTGAAGTTAACTACGTGATGGGAGTGGCCGGGCCGGAGGATAGTACATCTTTTGGCATGAGCGATAAGTCGCGACAGCAAAATCTCATGGAGGATGCGCTTGAAGCAGCAAACAAGTCGCAGGTGGTCATTTTTGCTGGCGGAATTTCTCCCCGGTTGGAAGGAGAAGAGATGCAGGTTGAGATTACCGGTTTTTCAGGTGGAGACCGCACGAACACTGACTTGCCATCAGATCAGACAAAACTTCTTCAAAAACTTTATCAAACCGGTAAACCAATTGTCCTGATCCTGACCAATGGAAGCGCCCTATCCATCAACTGGGAAGCATTGTATCTCCCGGCAATTCTCGAAACCTGGTATCCGGGCGAGGAGGGAGGTAATGCTATTGCCGATGTGTTGTTTGGCGATTACAATCCGGCCGGCCGGTTGCCGGTTACATTTTACAGGT
>SESA01001580.1_pt1 | contig 11683 bp, 10 predicted proteins | sample 3171451 | NCBI WGS metagenome assembly SESA01 (sample SAMN06051862, study PRJNA518727) | freshwater metagenome | biome: subpolar coniferous forest; feature: holomictic lake; material: water; isolation source: holomictic Lake 227, 8 m depth | place: Canada: near Kenora, Ontario | collected...
GCCCGGATTTGGGGGCTAAGATCACCCCGAGAAGAAATCGGTCCTGCGCCCAGCAGCCGAAAGCTCGCACGTTTTTTGTTTTGTTCGCCCCGAAAATTCTTTACTGTATCAGTTGGTTGCGGGGTTTGAGGCCGCCAAGTGATTGATTCATTGATCCAAAGAATAAACTTATGCCACTGACACATACCAAAGAATTGTTCGCCAAAGCGCTGAGAGGCAGGTACGCACTGGGCGCCTTTAACGTTAACAATATGGAACTTCTCCAGGCCATCATTGAAGCCTGCGAAGAGGAGAAGGCCCCGGTCATGCTCCAGATTTCCAAGGGCGCGCGCCATTACGCAAACCCGGTTTATCTCAAGAAACTGATCGAGGCCGCTGTCAGCCTTTCCAACATCCCCATTGCGGTCCATCTTGACCACGGCGACTCTTTCGAACTCTGCAAGGACTGCATCGACGATGGGTTTACCAGCGTGATGATTGACGCAAGCCATGAGCCTTTCGACAAGAACATCGAGATTTGCCGGAAGGTGGTGGATTACGCCCAGAAGCATAACTGCGTCGTCGAAGGCGAACTCGGCCACCTCGTGGGAGCGCAGTTTGATGATGGCGAAGAGGGCGGCAAACATTCCCAGGAGGGGCACTATACCGACCCCGAGCAGGCCGTTGAGTTCGTGAAGCGCTCCGGGGTGGACTCGCTGGCGGTGGCCATCGGCAACTCGCACGGCGCGTATAAATTCAAAGGGGAACAGCACCTCGACCTCGAACGGCTCAAAGCCATCAAGACGTCGCTTAGTGACGCGGGGCTCGGCGATTACCCGCTGGTGCTCCACGGCGCCTCCAGCGTGCCCAAGGACCTGGTCGAGGAAATCAACAAATACGGCGGCAAGCTGGGCACCGACGCCGCTGGCGTCCCTGAACAGGACATCGAGGTTGCCCGGCGGATCGGCTGCACGAAGGTCAACATCGACACCGACCTGCGCCTGGCGATGACGGCGGGCATACGGAAGGCCTTTTGGGAGAACCCGAAGGAGTTCGATCCGCGCAAGTACCTCGGCCCCGCCCGCGCCCGGGTCAAGGAGTTGGTGCGGCACAAGGTTCGCAACGTCCTTTGCTCTGCGGGGCATGCCTTTGACTAAAGGCTGACCGGCAGACCGCTTATTTGGGGGCGAATGATGTGATACTTCACGGTACTAGCGGCTGATACCGTTTTGATCGGAGGGGACGTCCGCTGGGCGAAAGGGCCGCTGGATGAGCGAGTGCGCCAGGGAAAAAGCGCCGCAGGGGCGGACGCACTCCAAAACCTGGCGGAGATTTGGACACGCGTGATGGTGGCGATAGCGTCTTGGTGCGGGTTCTGAGGTGGCTGCGCAGCACGGTTTGTTGGCACAGGTTATGCTGATAATGAAGCATCACGGACAACCAAACCGATGTAATGAAAACATTATTACGCCATATATCGACTGGCCATTACTTCCAGTCGCTGGAGAAGTGGACCCTGGACGCCGACGACGCTTTCGACTTTGGACTCGTCTCGAAGGCCGTGCAGGTCGCAAGCAAGCTGCATATCCGCGACCTGGAACTCGTGCTATCGCCCGAGAACCCCGTCCAGGTAGCGGCTACGCCATTTCAGAAATTCCTGCGCGGGCTGTCGCACAACGGGAAGCATCACGTCACGGGCCGACGTGTGTCTCATTCCGCCGCGCTGGCGTAATTATTTGAGACAGCCGGCTGGCGGGAATTAGCCAGCACCGTAATCCGCAGCCATTAACCTGGCTGTATCTGTCCCGGCCATCATACCATCGAGGAGCCTGAGGCGGCAGTCGCAGATGAGTTGTTTCAATTAGCTACTGACAAGGCTGTGGGATAGACTTGCGGGTGCGTCCGATATGCGAGAGTCGGGCTTGGCCTCTGCCTCTCCCACGGGGAGTGACGTTTTGGGCGGCAGCGTCGGTCCGGCGGCTCAGTTCCCCATCACCCCGGCCCTCTGCCCAAGGGAGAGGGAGAAGTATCGGCCGCATGGCGCCAAATCGAGGCATCCAGACATCTCGCGCGACTGCCGACAGAGCACCCTCTCCTTGGGGGGCTGGGGTGAGGGGGAACGGGGCCGCCGCACTGACGCTGCCGCCCGATATGTTCTTGGCCCGCGTGAGACCGCGCTTCTATTCCTAGCGGCATTGGCGTCGAATGTCCGCGCTCCAATTACCCAGGGTGGTGGTTTTGGCAGAATCCAAGAGGCGCATGCCGGACCGTTTTATTGCCAGATAACTTGAGTTACCGCATATCCTTGCCTAGATTCATCGAATCATGAGCACACCTTTGAACGAGCAAGTGCAGGCCGCGGCTGGCTGGATCGGCCGGCTCCGCACTGAGATCGCACGGGTCATCGTCGGCCAGGAGCAACTGGTGGACCGGCTGCTGGTCGGGTTGCTGGCCAACGGCCACGTCCTGCTCGAAGGCGTGCCCGGTCTGGCCAAGACCCTTTCCGTCCGCACCCTGGCGACCGCAATCCAGGCGTCATTCCACCGTATTCAGTTCACGCCTGACCTCCTGCCAGCGGACATCGTGGGCACCTTGATTTACAGCCCCCAGGACGGCACGTATCACGCTACCAAAGGCCCGGTATTTGCCAACTTCGTGCTGGCCGACGAAATCAACCGCGCCCCCGCCAAGGTGCAATCGGCTCTGCTCGAAACCATGCAGGAGCGGCAGGTGACCCTGGGGGGCGAGACGATGCCGCTGCCCTCGCCGTTTCTGGTGCTGGCCACGGAGAACCCGATTGATCAGGAGGGAACCTATCCCCTCCCGGAGGCGCAGGTGGACCGTTTCATGTTCAAGGTGCTGCTGGACTATCCGTCATTCGAGGAGGAGCGGAAGATCCTCGACCGCATGGCGTTCACCGCACCGGAGACACAAGTCAACGCTGTTATCCCGCTCGAGGAAATCCAGCGGACTCGCAAGCTGGTGGACCAGATTCATGTGGATGAGAAAGTGCGCGATTACGTGGTACACCTCGTCTTCGCCACGCGCAAGCCGGAGCAGTACAAGCTCGATTTGAAGCACTACATCCAGTTCGGCGCATCGCCGCGGGCCACCATTTACCTCACGCTGGCGGCGAAGGCCTGGGGCCTGCTGCAGGGACGGACCTATGTTACACCGGAAGACGTCAAGAGCATCGGCCCCGACGTATTGCGGCACCGGATCATCCTCAGCTACGAAGCCGAGGCCCAGGCGGTGACGACCGATGCCATCATCAAGAAGATCTTCAACGCCGTCCCCGTGCCGTGATAGGCGGCGCCTTACCGGCATGACCATCGCGCAGTTATTGGAGTCCGTCCGCCGGGTGGAAGTGCGCACCAACCGCCTGGTCAACGACACCATGGTGGGGGCCTATCTCAGCCACTTCAAAGGGCGCGGCATGGACTTCGAGGAGTTGCGCGAGTATATGCCCGGCGACGAGGTCCGCGACATAGACTGGAACGTCACTTATCGCATGGGGCGCCCGTTCGTGAGGCGTTACCGCGAGGAGCGCGAATTGGCGATGGTGCTGGCGGTGGACATTTCGGCCTCCTCGGCATTCGGATCGGTCAGCCGCACCAAGCGCCAGTTTGCGGCGGAGATTGCCAGCACGCTGGCGATTTCCGCCACACGAAGCAGCGACAAAGTGGCCGTGCTGCTGTTCACCGACCAGGTGGAGCTGTTCCTGCCGCCGCGCAAAGGGCGGATCCATATTCTCCGGCTTATCCGCGAGATGCTCAACTTCGAGCCCAAACACCGCGGCACGAACATCCCGGCGGCCCTGGGGTTTCTGAATCGCGTGCTGCACCGGCGGTCGATTGTATTCCTGCTCACCGATTTTCTCCACAGCTTCGGCCCCACCGCCGCCCAACCCGGCGTCCGTCGCGACACGGTGCAGGAAATCGGTCTCACCAACGCACGCCACGATCTGGTATGCGTGCATCTGCATGACCCGCGCGAGAGCGTGCTGCCGGCGGCGGGGTTGCTGACGATCGAGGACGCCGAAACCGGGGAGTTGCTCGAAGTGGATTCCAGCCGCAGCGCCGTGCGTGAGAAGTTTGCCGCTATCAACGCCGCGCGCCTCGCCGAACTCGACCGCGCCCTGCGCCGCGCCGGGGTTGATACGCTGCGCTTCAGCACCGCCGAGCCTTTCGCGCAGACACTCCAGGCGTTTTTTGAGACCCGGCGCGGCAGGAGGAGAGGATGAAAGGCCGAAATCCGAAGGCCGAGGGCCGAAAGAAGGCCGAAATCCGAAATCCGAAGGGCGAAGGTCCGAGCGGTTACGGAGCGCGGCTGTGCCCAACCGCAGCACTCACGAGGCGCCTAGGCCGTGAGATGTCTTCATTCGGTGTTCGGGTTTCGGCCTTCTTTCGGCCTTCGGGTCTCGGGCTTCGGGTTTTATTGACGGCCCTTGCTGGCTTTGTTCGCGCAGACACTCCAGGTGCTTTTCGAGACCCGGCGCGGCAGGAGCAGAGGGTGAAAGGCCGAAATCCGAAGGCCGAGGGCCGAAAGAAGGCCGAAGTCCGAAATCCGAAGGGCGAAGGTCCGAGCGGTTACGGAGCGCGGCTGGCCCCAGCCGCAGCAGCCACGAGGCGCCTAGGCCGTGAGATGTCTTCATTCGGTGTTCGGGTTTCGGCCTTCTTTCGGGCTTCGGGTCTCGGGCTTCGGGTTTCATTCCCGGCCCTTGCTCTGCTCATCCCCCAGCCATCACTCCCCGCCGCCACTAACGCACTCGACCCCGACGCCATCCCGCCCCTGCGTCCGCCACATGCGGAAATACCGCTCACATTCTGGGATCAATACAGCTCGTGGGTTATCGTTTTCGGGGTCCTGCTGGTGGCTTTGGTGTGCGCTGTGGTCTGGTTCCTGACCCGGCCGAAGCCACCGGTGGTGGTGCCGCCGGAGGTTCAGGCCCGCCTGGCCCTGGAGCCGTTGCGCCAGCGGCCGGAAGACGGAGCCTTGTTAAGCCAGGTTTCCCAAGTCCTGCGACATTATTTGACTGCGGCCTTCGGTCTGCCGCCCGGAGAACTCACGACGGCGGAGTGTTGCCGCGCAATTGCCGGCCAAGGGCGGATCGGCCCCGAGCTCTCAGCGGCACTCAGCGATTTCCTTCGCCAATGCGACCAGCGCAAATTCTGTCCGCCTCCGCCCGCCCCGCCGCTCTGCGCAGCAAGCCAGGCGCTCAAGCTCGTTGAGCAGACCCACGCCCGGTGTGTCGCCCAGGCGCAGTCCGCAGCTCAAACCACCCAAGGCTCCAGCGAAAGCCTACCCAAGAAGGCCTAGAGCGATGATCCCTCTCAACCCAGCGCGGCCGGCAGTCCGGGGCTTCCGGACCTTGGACTTCAGGCATGGGACATTGGACTTTCCCGCATGACCGGCAACCTGGAGTTTCAATATCCCTGGCTGCTGGCGTTGCTGGCATTGCTGCCGATCTATGCTTTTCTGCACGGCCGCATCGGCAATCTCGCCGCACTGCGCTTTCCCAGCGCCGACATCGCGCGCGCTGCCGGCGCCGCCGCCCGGGCCGCCGCCGGCCGTCTGCTGCTCTTTCTGCGACTTCTCAGCGTGGCGATGTGCATCGTGGCGCTGGCCGGGCCCCGTTTTGCCAACGACCACACCGAAACGGAGGCCAGCGGCATCGACATCATGCTTGTGCTCGACCTCTCCTGGTCGATGATGGCCCTGGACATGGGCGCGCCGCAGGAGCGGGTATCGCGCTTCTCCATCGCCTCGCAGGTGCTGGAGGATTTCATCCGCAAACGCCCCGGCGACCGGCTCGGGCTGGTCGTGTTCTCGGCCGTGCCTTACCTGGCCAGCCCGCTCACTCTCAATCACGGCTGGCTCATCGAGAACCTCCATCGCCTGCATGTAGGTCTCATTCGCGACTTGGGCACCGCCATCGGCGATGCCACCGCCGCGGGGGCCAAACGGCTCAAGGGACTCAAAGACAGCAAGAGCCGCACCATCATCTTGCTGACCGACGGGGATAACAACAAGGGCGAGATTGATCCCGTGCCCGCCGCCCAGCTTGCCGCCGCCCTGGGGGTGAAGGTTTACACCATTGGCATCGGCATCGAGCAACCGTGCAGCTTGCCGATGTTCGATCCATCGACCGGCAAGCTGGACCTTGATCCCAACGGCAATATCAAACCCGGGATGGTATTGCAGCCCGCGAACTACGACGTGCTCAGTAAGATGTCCACGCTCTCGCACGGCAAGTTCTATCGCGCCACCAACCGCCGGGAGTTGCAGCGCATCTACGACGAGATTGACAGCCTGGAGAAGACCGAGATCAAGCTCCGGCGGTTCACCACCTACCGGCCGCTATACCAGTGGCCTTTGCTGGCCGCTTTCGGCTTGTTCGCCCTGGAGATGGCGCTGGCCAATACCAGGCTGAGGAGGGTGCCGTGAGGGGGAGTCTAAAGTCTAAAGTCCAAAGTCCAAAGTCTAAAGTCCAAGGCGGAGGGTTGGCGATCGGGGGGGGCGTATGAACTTCGCCAACCCACATTTCGCTGAACCGCACTGGCTCTGGCTGGTGGTCGCCGCCCCGCTGGTGCTGGCCGCGCTGCAACGATATTCAGCGTGGGCGCGGCAGAGGCAACTCGCGCAACTTGCGGCGCCGCACTTCGTTGAAGAGCTGATCCGTTCCTATAGCCCCGCCCGCCGCGCCATCAAGAACGTCTTGCTCGTGCTCGCCGCAGCCGGGGTGGCGGTGGCCCTGGCGCGGCCACAGTGGGGCGAGCAGGCCGAAGTGAGCCGCTTATTCGGCCAGGACACCCTCTTCATCCTGGATTGCTCGCGCAGCATGCTGGCGAACGACGTCGCCCCCAGCCGCTTGCAACGCGCCAAGCTGGCCATCCTCGACTACGTGCAACGTTCCGGCAGCGGCCGGGTCGGGTTGGTCGCGTTCGCGGGCCAGTCCTTTCTCCAATGCCCGCTCACGTTCGACTACGGCGCCTTCCACGACGCGCTCATGGCCATCGACGACAAGACCATCCCGGTGCCGGGCACAGACATCGGCCGCGCGCTCGATGAAGCATACCGGGCCATGGAAAAGAGCCAGCGCACGAAGGTATTCGTGCTGCTCACCGACGGAGAAGACCTGGAACGTGGCGGGGTTCGCACCGCGGAAGCGCTGGCGAAGCAGGGCATTGTGGTATTCACAGTAGGGATCGGCACGCCGGCCGGCGCCGAGATTCAGGTGTTGAACGAGCAAGGCAAGCCGGAATTAGTGCGTAACAACCGCGGCGAAGTCGTGCGCAGCCGGCTCGACGAACCGATTCTGCGCAGCATCGCCCAGGCTACACACGGCGCCTACTATCCCCTCGGGTCGGTGGGTGAGGGCCTCGCCAAAGTCCGGCTGGCGCTCGAAACGATGAACACCGGCTCGGGCTCCGCGCCGGCGCGCAAGTTTGGAGTGGACCGCTTCCATTGGGCCGTGGCCGGGGTGTTGGTCTTGCTGGTGTCAGAATCTTTAATTGGCACCCGGCGCCGACTGCGCGACATTGCCTCCTGAACGGTCTATGAAAGCGCCATCAACCCGGCATAGCAAACGAAGCCAGATACCCGCCAGCAGGCCCCTGAGCTCAGACTCCAGACTTTGGACTTTAGGCTTTGGACTTTGGACTGCTTTCCTGCTGGCCCTGACCACTTTCGGCGCCACCCCCGCCGCCCCCGCGCCAGAGCCGGCACCTCCCGCCACCCCACGCGAATTCTTCAATACCGGCACGCGGCAGCTTGACGCGGGCAAGCTGCGCGAGGCCGAGGCCTCGCTGGAGACTGTTCTCACCAGCCAGAAGGAACGTTTCCAGCCCCCCGCGCTTTACAATCTCGGGCTCGTGCGGTTCGGACAAGGCGTTGCGGAGCTGAAGAAAGGCCCGACGGCCAAGCCAACCGCCGCCCGTGGTCAAGCCGTGATCGAGCAGGCCGACGCTGCGATCCGCCAGGCGAGCACAGCGCTGGCGGACAACGATGTGCAGAAAATGGTGGCCGCCTATGTGCGCGGCCGGGGCCTGCGCAAGGAGTTGAAGGCCGCGGCCGAAGCAGTACGTCGCGCGTTGCAAGTGCATGGCACCGCCCTGACTAAATGGGAGCGTTCCTCGGGTGACTTCAAGAGCGCTTCCGAGCTGAACAGCGCCGATACCGACGCACCGCACAATGCCGAGGTCCTGGACCGCTGCATTGCCAAGCTGGTGGACAGCCTGCGCGAACTGCAGCAATGCGCCAACGGAATGGGGGACAAGAAGAAACAACTGGAAGACGCGATGAAGATGCTCAAGGGCCGCATTCCCGCTCCCAATATGCCCCCCGGCGCACCCGGAGACGAGGAGGAGGAAGAGGACCAACCGCACGGACCCAAACCCGGCGAGGAGGAAGGCCCTTCCAAGGACGGCCAGGAGATGCCCCTTTCCCGGGAGCAAGCCGGATGGTTGCTCGATGGGTATAAGCTCGGCGGTGATCGCCGTTTGCCCATGGGAGAAGGCGCTCCCGGTGAACGCAAAGAGCGTCCTCGGCTGCCGTGGTGAGGCCCAAGAGTATGCGCCTGCCACCGCCTAAACCCCGCCGGTCCGCACCCTTCGGACTTTGGACTTTGAACTTTGGACTTTGGGCCGCGTTCCTAATCACGCCCCGGCTCCTGATTGGGGCGCCGTCTTTGCCGGCCCAGCCGTCCCCCCCGCCGCCGCAAGACCCGCTCATGTCCCTCATGATGGCGCAGCCCAAGATAGAGATTTCCACGGTGACGAGGGCCCTCGCCGTTTTCGACCCGCCGGTGGTTCACCCGGGCGAACTGGCCTTTTTGCGCGTCGTGTTCAACGCCTTGGAAACCTCTATTGCGTGGCCTACGAATATTGCCGGCCCTCCCCAATTGGAAATACGCCCGGGCGCCCATGAGCAGATTCTGCAGATGCTCGGCCCCACCATGGAGCCGCTGACCGCGTATAACTCTCGTGTCCGCGCCTCCGGCCCGGGCTTGTTCACCGTGCCCGCGTTTGTGGTCAAGGTCGATGGCAAGCCGGTGACGGTGCCAGCCGCTCGGCTGGAGGTCGTCTCCGCGACGTCCACCTCGCTGCCACCGGCCACGCAGCTCAAGCTCGAGCTGTCCGCGACCAACCTTTTCGCCGGCCAGGCGGTTGCGGCGCGCATCATTATGCCGGGATCCCCTGCCGGCATGGTGCAAGGATTGGGGCAGCCGCAGTTGAGTGGCCAGGGAATCCTGGCGGACCTGAGCTCGGCGCGTCAGCGCATTGAGATGATGCCGCGCGGCGGAACTACCGTGCCCGCATTCATCTACGAAACCACACTCACACCGGTCATGACCGGCAAGCTAACTGTCCTGGCCCACGGATTCACCGTGGGCAATCGTTTCTCCGGTCAGATTGTGATCACAGGCCCCGCGACTTTTCCCGGCGGTCTGCCCCAATATACGCTGATGGAGTCAGATCCTATCGAATTGAACGTGCGGCCGCTCCCGCGCGAAGGTGAATTGCCGGGATTCAGCGGCGCCATCGGCAACTTAGCCGTCGGCCCGCCCAAACTGGCGACGAACGTCCTGCGCGTCGGCGATCCGGTTAAATTCAGTGTCACTATCGCGAATCGAGGCGATGGCCCCCTGATCCGCCTGGTGGCCCCGCCGCCGCCTCAATCACGTGACTGGCAGGTGTTCGCCGCGGCCGACTCCGCTCCGGGGCAGCCCGTTCCACCGCCGCAGTTAGCCACGAGACCGCGAGCCGGCCGGCCGGCTCAGCCCGGCAACTTCGAGGGTGCTGTGGTGTTCAACTACACACTCATCCCTCTGACCGAAGCCGTTCGCGCTACGCCCCCCATCCCGTTCAGTTGCTTTGACCCCAAAGCTGGCGCTTACGTTGACCTCACGATCCCAGCCATCCCCGTCACGGTCAAACCCGGCGCGGCGCCGGCGGATGTGGCGAGCCTCCTGCAAGCCAGCCCGGCGGGGGTGGAAGCGGAAAAAGAACTCGAACTGAGCGGTTTGGCGGCCACCCGCGGCCGGACGGCTGCCAGCCTGGTGCCACCACAACAGCAGGCGTGGTTTCCGCTCGTGCAACTCGCCCCCGCCGCCGTGTTCTTCGGGCTTTGGAGCTGGGACCGCCGCCGCCGTTACCTGGAATCGCATCCGGACGTCCCCCTGCGCCGGCGTGCCCGGCGCGCGTTGCACCGGCAGCAGCGCATTCTGCATCGGGCGGCGCGGGCGGCCGATGCTCCCCGCTTTGCCGCCGCGGCCGTCGATGCCATGCGCGCCGCTTGCGCACCGCATTATCCGGCCGAACCGCGCGCGCTGGTCGGGTGCGACGTGCTGCCGATTCTTTCCGAGGCCGAACGCTCCGGCCGGGCCGGCGAAGTCGTGCGGCGCTTCTTTGCCGTGACCGATGCGGCGCGGTTCGGAACGGCAACACCGAACCCCGCCGAACTGCTCCCTTTGCAGCCTGACCTCGACCGCGTGCTGCAGCGGTTGGAGGAGAAGCTATGAAGCTGTGCGAACCGGGTGTGCCGCTCCTAACGGAGCTTAAGAATCACCTTGCGGAGGCGCTGGGCTATAAACATGGCGCTCCTAGCGGAGCTGGTCCATCTGCTCAGGGGGGCGTAATGTCGAAGTCAGGAGCAGCACGTCGCTCCACAATCTCATGCGAACCGGGTATGCCGCTCCTGACGGAGCTTAAGAATCACTTTGCGGAGCTGGGCTATAAACATGGCGCTCCTAGCGGAGCTGGCCCATCTGCTCAGGGGGGCGTAATGTCGAGGCTAACCCCTCGCCCCTCGCCCCTCGGATTTCTACTCGCCCCGTTTCTCTCCCTGGCTGTCCTCGCTGCCCCAGCGGACACGTTCTTTGAAGCCGGTACCACTGCCTATCGCGCCAGCGACTATGCGCGCGCAGCCGAGACCTTTCGCCAATCCGTTACACTCCAACCCGCCTCCGGCGCGCTGCAGAACCTGGGCAATGCCGAGTGGCAAGGCCGCCGCCCCGGCGCGGCTATCCTTTCATGGGAACAGGCTCTTTGGCTGGACCCGTTCAACCAGTCGGCCCGCCAGAACCTGCGTTTTGCGCGCAAGACGGCTCAGCTCGAAGCCCCGGACCTGGCGTGGTACGAGGTTATCTCCACCTGGCTGCCCGTGAGTTGGTGGGCCTGGATCGCCGGCATCAGCTTCTGGCTGGCAGTCGCGATGGGCATGTTGCCGGGCATCCTGCGGCAACCCAAAGCCACCTGGCACCAAGCGATCGCGGCGTTGGGTCTGATGGTCTTCCTGCTGAGCGTCCCGGCGCACATCGGCGTCAAGACGCGCTCGCAGATCGGTTTTGTGCTGCAGAAGGACACGCCCTTGCGGCTGACGCCCACCCTGGAGGCGCAGGCGGTGACGCGCCTGGGCGCCGGCGAACCCGCCCGCTGGCTCCGTGCCCGCGGCAAATACGTCCTCATTCGCACCAGCCATGCGCTTGGCTGGGTTGAGCAAGACCAGTTCAGTTTGACTTGCCCGAGAACGCGCGTGAAAGCGGGTTGACTGTAAGCTCCTCTATGCAACGGTGGCGAACACAAACGAACCGCCGAGACGCGAAGAGCGCAGGCCGGCGGGGCCGAAAATCCGAAGTCCGAAGTCCGAAGGTCGAAGGCCGAAACAAATCAAATCACGGAATCTGGGGCGAATGATTTGATAC
>SESA01001590.1_pt1 | contig 11616 bp, 6 predicted proteins | sample 3171451 | NCBI WGS metagenome assembly SESA01 (sample SAMN06051862, study PRJNA518727) | freshwater metagenome | biome: subpolar coniferous forest; feature: holomictic lake; material: water; isolation source: holomictic Lake 227, 8 m depth | place: Canada: near Kenora, Ontario | collected 2013-06-25...
TCTTGAATCAGTTGAGCCCTGGTTACTGGGAAGGCATATTGAGGAGTCAAGGGACGATACTGTATCTTTTCGTGTTATGAGGAGTTCAATGTCTGAAAGATCGATCCCTTTGGTTTTTGCATACTCCATGATTCAGGGGGCTGAAAATTTATTACTGTCAGCAGCGCATACCATTCTTAAACCACAGTTTTTTCATCCTCGTTTGAATCGCAATGAAGCAAAAAAGTTCCTTGAGGCATCCCGTTTTCGGCACACTGAACCTGGCAGTTTTGTCCTGAAAATCTCTTGCCCACTGTATGCTCTTGATGATGTATCCGAAAATCAGCTTGAGTTAATAGAGCTTGAAAATAACGCTCCATTTGTCAGAAAGGCAATGGCCTTATTGAATAAATCTATCAGCTCCGTTATTGCCGCAATTGAAGCAGACACCCTGGATGCATTAGTTGAAAATGAGAAGAGAAGTTCATCTCCCTCAATTTCTTACAATTTGTGTAATGCCGTTGCAAGCTTTTATTCTGAAGGGCTGGGAAACTCACTTGAAATAAAAAACGAGTGGTCTCTCCTGAAACCGGTTAATGACCAATCGCTCAATAAACCGAATTTGATACAGCAAGAGTATTTTCCTCGCTTTGAGGAGGTTGCTCGAGAACTGAAACCTTCAGACGATCCTGTAGTGGACACATTTTATGGAACCGTTGAAGAATTATCAGGCGAAATTGGCTCTAATGGAGAACGATCAGGTGAAGTTTTGCTTCATTTGCTTTTGCCTCAAGGCGAGCAAATAAAGGTACGGGTAAATCTTGATGCTACTCAGTATCAAATAGCTGACATAGCCCACATGGCAGCACACAATGCCTATGTCAAGATCAAAGGGAAATTACTTCAGGGAAAACAGCCTCAGCGCTTAACTGAGGTGACGGAATTTGAGCCTGCAAAAAATTAAGAGCGCGAAAAACAGTAAGCTCTGTTATACATGTTGTTCAAGGATATGAATGAGGTCGATGAAGCCCCCAGCGTCAAAGTCGGTTGGGCTTGGCAATTTCATAAAGCAGAGCTTGACCAGTTGATTGACCGGCAGAAAGGCAATACATAATATTAGGGGGCGCATTGAACGCAGTAGAGATTGAGCAGGCAGTAACGATGTTGGCGGAGCAGCCGTTTGATGCGGCTACATTTCCGTATATGTTTTTGGAGGCGTTCGGGAACAAACCAGCAACACTTAAACGACTTCAATCCAACAACAAATCCGATGTAGATGGTGGTGTGCTTCATCAGAGCAACATCCATATAGCCGTATGCCCGGCAGGTGAAGTTTCTGAGATGCTCGGCAAGCTGAGAGAGAGTGCTGCAACCACCCGGCAGAAGGCAAAATTCATTCTGGCGACCGACGGCGAAGATTTTCAGGCTGAGGATATGGCAAGCGGTGAACCTGTAGTTTGCAGCTTTATAGATTTTCCTGACCATTTTGGTTTCTTCCTGCCATTAGCCGGAATCAGTACGGTCCAACAGGTTCGTGAAAACGCTTTCGACATCAGGGCAACCAGTCGCCTGAACAAGCTTTACATCGAGCTTTTGAAAGACAATCCTGAATGGGGAAGCGCCGGTCGTCGCCATGATATGAATCACTTCATGGCACGGTTGATCTTCTGTTTTTTTGCCGAAGATACCGACATCTTCACCGCCAAAAGTCTGTTTACCGACACGATTGACAAAATGAGCGCAAAAGACTCATCCAACACTCACGAAGTGATTGGTGAGATTTTTCGCACCATGAACACAAAAAATGGAGATCGAGCAGAAGCAAAGCTGCCACGATGGGCAAATGCCTTTCCCTATGTGAATGGAGGACTCTTTTCCGGCAGTAGCGAGGTGCCCCGCTTCAGTAAAATTGCCCGCTCATACCTGATGCACGTGGGGAATCTCGACTGGAAAAAGATTAACCCCGACATTTTTGGTTCCATGATTCAGGCTGTGGCCGATGATGAAGAGCGTGGCGCTTTAGGGATGCACTATACCAGCGTGCCAAATATTTTGAAAGTGTTAAACCCCCTCTTCCTTGATGATGTACGTGGTCAACTGAAAGAAGCAGGCGAAAGCTCAAGAATGTTGCTCAACCTGCGCAAGCGTCTGTCGAGGATAAGGGTTTTTGACCCTGCCTGCGGTTCCGGCAATTTTCTTGTGATTGCTTACAAGGAGTTGCGGGCCATTGAAGCTGAAATCAACCGGCGGCGAGGTGAGGCTGATCGTCGAAGCGATATTCTGATCACCAATTTTCGAGGGATTGAGTTACGCGATTTTCCGGCAGAGATTGCGCGACTTGCGCTTATTATTGCTGAATATCAGTGTGACGTTGTGTATCGCGGGCAAATGGAAGCATTGGCTGATTTTTTGCCACTGGATTCCCAGAACTGGATAACCTGCGGGAACGCCCTGCGTCTCGATTGGCTCAGTATCTGGCCACTGAAAGGGACAGAAGTCAAGATTCAAGGAGATGATCTGTTTAACACACCGCTTGATCAAGTACAGGTCGACTTTGAGAATGACGGTGGGGAAACCTATATCTGTGGAAACCCCCCATACCTCGGCTCAACCTGGCAATCAGAAGAGCAGAAATCACATCTCAAAGCCATTTTTGAGAGGCGGACAAAAAACTGGAAATCGCTTGATTATGTAACTGCTTGGTTCATGAAAGCTGCTGATTACGGGATTCATACCAACGCTGTAGCTGCTTTTGTGTCAACAAATTCAATATGCCAAGGTCAACAAGTACCAATCTTATGGCCCCTGATTTTTGATACAGGGCATGAGATTGTCTTTGCTCATACCAGCTTCAAGTGGGCAAATCTAGCCAGACACAATGCAGGCGTGACCGTTGTTATTGTAGGTATTTCAAATAATACAAATACTACAAGAAAATTGTTTTCTGTGGCTAATGACGGGTTCACAATTTTAAAAGAGGTTGATACCATCAACGCCTATTTGGTGGCAGGAACAAATATCTGGATTGAAAAAAAGTTTACACCAATAAACGGCCTTGCCAGCATGAATTTCGGCAATAAACCAGTAGATGGTGGAAATTTGCTTCTTTCTCGTGATGAGATGAAGCAATTATATTTAACCCCCGCCCAGACCGACAGGTTTATCCGACCCATTTTTGGCTCAGAGGAATTCATCAATGGAAAAGAACGATACTGTCTTTGGATAGAGGATGAACATTTGGAAGAGGCTCTTTCAAATCCTGCAATAAGTCAACGAATTGAAGAAGTTCGCCAAATGCGCCTTAAGAGCCGTGACAAAAGCGCAAACGAATTGGCTAAACGTGCCCATCAGTTTAGAGAAATGTATTTTGCTCACAATCATACAATCGTTGTTCCTGCAGTTTCATCTGAAAACAGGGATTACTTACCGAGTGGGTTATTGCCATTTGGTATGGTTATTTCTAACCGTAATTTCGCACTTTATGATGCGCCACTTTGGAATTTAGCGATTATTGTCTCTCGAATTCATTGGGTTTGGATTGATACCGTTTGTGGTAAACTTGAGACTCGTTTTAATTATTCAAATACTCTCGGTTGGAATACCTTCCCTGTCCAGCCACTGACTGAAAAAAATAAATTTGATCTTACACGCTGCGCGGAGGATATTCTTCTGGCCCGGGAAGCTCACTTTCCTGCCACCATCGCAGATTTGTATAATCCCGTAAATATGCCGGAAAATCTTCGTCATGCTCACGAACGCAATGACGAAGTGCTTGAGCGTATCTACATCGGGCGACGTTTCAAAAATGATACTGAACGCCTGGAAAAGCTGTTTGACCTTTACGCCAAAATGACCGCTGAACAGAATAAAACAAGCTCCGGAAAGCTGAAAAGAACCAAAACATGAGCATGGTTCTTTTTCAAATGGGGGAGCCCATCAGAGCACGTTTGATTCGCGGCCATAAATTCTACGTGGAGCAAGCGCAAAAGCGTCTGCTTTCACAGTTTCAAAATATTGAAGAAGAGTCAGATAAATATTCTGAGGAATGGCTCAACCTGCAAAGTGAAAATTTTGATCCTGACAGACATAGTCCTGATGATTTTTACGAGCAGGCAACGTCTGAAGGCGATGAACGCTATGAGATGCTTGAAGATATGCGAAATAGAACACGTTTAAGCGTTATTTCAGGTATGTATCATGAATGGGATAAACAGCTCCGTGGCTGGCTCACAAAAGAAATAGAGCATTGGCACCATGGTAATGAAGTCAAGAAAGTTATTTGGAGCACAAACTTCTCTGACTTGATGGATTTTATGAACGGGATTGGATGTCAAGTAAAATCACTGCCATGTTATGCCTCTTTGGATAGATGCCGTCTCATAGTGAATGCCTATAAACATGGAGATGGCGCTGCTTTTAATGATATAAAAAAGCATTATCCTGAGTTTATCCAGCAATTTGATAATCCATTAAATGCTTCTTGGTTCATTGATAGGAGTGATCATACAGACTTAGTTGTTAGCGATACTCATGTTGACGAATTTTCCAAGGCTATCATTGATTTTTGGGAAAGTGTTCCGTCGAATATCATTAATAACGATACAATTTGTGTTCCTAAATGGTTTGATGACGCCCGTCAGAAGGACTTCGCCAAATCCAAAAAAGCATAGGCGGTTAAATCATGACGCAGAACAAATCCATCCCCTCCGTCTCGGTGAATTACGCCTGCAACGGCAGCTCCACGAAGGCCAATGAAATTGGTATGCGCGTTATGCAGGAGCGCACCTATGAAAAGCGAGGTGAGCAATATCTGTTGATTAAATCACCACCCGCTTCGGGCAAAAGCCGTGCGCTGATGTTTATTGCACTCGACAAGCTGCACAATCAACATATTAAAAAAGCCATTATTGTTGTGCCTGAACGGTCGATTGGCGCAAGCTTCATGGATGAGCCTTTAACCAAGTTTGGTTTCTGGGTTGACTGGATAGTGCCCCCGCAGTGGAATCTCTGTAATGCGCCGGGGGATGATAACGGCGGAAAGGTTAACGCCGTCAAGAGTTTTCTGGAGAGTGAGGATCGCATTTTGGTCTCTACCCATGCCACGTTCCGGTTTGCCGTTGATCGTTTTGGCGTGGAGGCTTTTGATGACTGCCTGATTGCCGTGGATGAATTTCATCACGTCAGCGCCAATCCCGATAACAGACTTGGGGCGCATCTTGGCACGTTTATAGCGAGGAACAAGGTTCATATTGTTGCCATGACCGGCTCCTATTTCCGTGGTGATGCCGAAGCCGTTCTGGCACCACAAGATGAATCAAAATTTGAGACGGTAACCTACACCTACTACGAGCAACTGAACGGCTATCAGTATCTGAAACAACTCGATATTGGTTACTATTTTTACTCCGGCTCCTATCTGGACGAAATAATGGATGTGCTTGATACTGACCAAAAGACCATTATTCATATCCCGAATGTCAATTCGAGGGAGAGTACACAGCGAGGAAAGACCACGGAAGTGAGCGAGATCATGGATGCTATAGGAACATGGAAAGGGAAAGACCCTGTAACCGGTTTCGACTGTGTTCAGAGAGCCGATGGCCATATTTTGAAAATTGCTGATTTGGTGGATGATGGCCCCGAGCGGCACTCGAAAGTGCTTAATGCTCTGAAAGACCCCACTCAGAAGAATAACCGCGACCATGTGGACATCATCATTGCGCTTGGCATGGCTAAAGAGGGGTTTGACTGGATTTGGTGTGAACATGCCCTCACGGTGGGCTATCGCTCCAGCCTGACGGAGATCATCCAGATTATTGGTCGTGCTACACGCGATGCCATAGGGAAGACCCGCACCCGCTTCACCAACCTGATTGCTGAACCCGACGCTTCAGCGGAGTCGGTGACTGATGCCGTGAATGATACCCTGAAGGCAATAGCGGCAAGCCTGCTGATGGAACAGGTGCTTGCTCCCAAGTTCAACTTCACTCCCAAGAACAGCAATAACGGGCCGGTGGAAGGGTTCGATTATGGTGAAAGTGGTTACGATCCGGCGAAAGAAAATGTTGGTTTTAATGAACAAACCGGACAACTTCAGATAGAGATAAAGGGGTTGGTTGAACCAAAAAGCAAAGAGGCTGTTCGCATTTTCCAGGAAGATTTGAATGAGGTGATTGCCTCTTTTGTGCAGGATAAAACAGCACTTGAGCGTGGCCTTTTTGATTCAGAAGTAGTGGCGGAAGAGTTGACCCAGTTGCGCATGGGTAAAATTATAAAAGATAAATACCCTGAACTGAATGCGGAAGATCAGGAAGCGGTGCGGCAACACGCCATCACCGCGCTGAACCTCACCCAGCAGGCGAAGAAGATTATCAATGCAAGCGATAACCTGCAGCAAGGTGGCAACACTGCCCTGATTGACGGTGTTCGCAAATTTGCGATGGATGTTCGTGACCTTGATATTGACCTGATTGACCGCATCAATCCATTTGGCGAGGCATACGCAATTCTTGCCAAAGCGATGAATGAGGAGAGTCTTAAACAGGTGGCATCGGTGATTGCCGGTAAGAAAGTAAATCTTTCACTGGATGAAGCACGTGAACTGGCTATGCGGGCTCTGAAATTCAAACAGGAAAGAGGACGATTACCCTCTTTAACTGCTCAAGACCCTTGGGAAAAGAGAATGGCTGAAGGCGTCGCTTTCCTGCAAAAAAAGACAGCGGAGGCCAAGAATGGCTGAAATGAGTGATAAAGAGCTTCTCAAAGCTCTTGGGGTTGAAGCAAAGGTAGATACCAAATCATCTAGAACAGCTCGTGAGGAGAGGATTATTGCAGGCTTCGAGGATATCGAGCGTTTTTTTGAACAACATGGGCGCCTCCCTGCTCATGGTGAGGATAAAGAGATATTTGAAAGGCTCTATGCAGTCCGGCTTGATAAAATCCGTGCCTCTGAAGAGTGCAGGAGCGCCCTGACCGGTCTTGATAAACATGGTTTGCTTCAAGGTCAACCACTCGCAGAAAATGTAACTACTGAAACATTGGACGATGAGGCGTTGCTTGCTCAACTTGGTGTTCTGAATGCAGCCGAAAATGATATCACCAATCTGACGCACGTCAGAACACGCACTGAAATCAGGGCGGCAGAGGAGATAGCAAAGCGCACACAATGCCTTGATTTCGAGACGTTCAAGCCGTTGTTTACCCAGGTGCAGGAAGAGTTGAAATCGGGCGTTCGCATTTCACGAGAGTTCAAGGATTATGCTCAAATCCGGCAAGGTGAATTTTTTATTCTCGGTGGTCAGAAGGTTTATGTTGCTGAGATGGGAGAAGAGTTCATCACTGTTTATGAGAGAACGGATCGAAGACTTCGGGTTATTTATGACAATGGGACCGAAAGCGATATCCTGCTGCGTTCTTTGCAAAGGGCCCTACAAAAAGATGTAGCCGGTCGGCGAATTAGTGAGCCTTCTGAAGGGCCTCTTTTCTCCGGGGTGGTTGAAGATGGTGATTGCGCAAGCGGCACCATCTATGTTCTCCGCAGTAAATCCGATCACCCCTTGATTCAGGAGCACAGGGATGTTATTCACAAAATTGGCGTGACGGGTGGCGATATTGAAAAACGCATTGCCAACGCCAAACTTGATCCAACGTTTCTCATGGCGGATGTGGAAGTTATTGCGACGTACGAACTTTCAAACATCAATCGGACAAAACTGGAAAATTTGATTCACCGATTTTTTGAGCCAGCAAAACTCGATATGCAGCTCAAAGATCGTTTCGGCAACCCGGTTGTGCCCCGCGAGTGGTTTTTGGTGCCACTCTTTATCATTGATGAGGTTGTTGAAAAGATCAAAGATGGTTCAATTGTAAACTTCTGTTATGATCCGGGTTCAGGGAAGTTGTTGGAATCTCCTTTGGGAGATTTAAAATAGTTATTATCAAAAGTTTTTGGACCCTGCCTGATAAGCTTTTTATGAAAGAAATGATTTTATCATCTTATGCTCTCAAAGGGATTTCTAGTCTCGGTCTGATTGGTTCTATAATATTCGCATACTTCCGAACAATCTGATCATATAAATCCACGATATTTTTCGCCTGAACAGTTACAACAAGCGCATAGGGCAATTTCTCATCAGGTGCAAAATTTCGACCTTCAAGACGAGAATTGTAGTGAATATCAAAACAAGGATTCTTTAGTGAAGAGCCTCTTAAGCGCTTTGAAGAATGAAGGCAATTCTCCCACTTCCACGCGTCACGCCTTAATTCTTCCTCAGTTGAACCGGTGCCACACGATCCAAAAAAACTTGCCGAATTGGGGTGAACTTGGTCATCTCGAGTGAACTTATCTTCATGTGGCCTAAATGTTAACTGAAGTCCCGCTCTTGTGTAGTTTCCTGGGTGATGTGGATCGGTTTGTGACTTATAACAAATGGTCGCATTAATAGTGACCATACCGTCAATCACACCCGAAGGCAAAGGAATGGCAGCTCTGATATACTTCGCTGGTGAAATTTCTCCCTGATATACAACACGAATGGTGTCATCATCGCAAAGCACAACATCATTCAAATTCCTTGCAACGCGACCCCAACCTACCTCTTTTACATCCTGATCGTTTTTTTCCGAGGTATGAATCAACAATGTACGTATAGCAAGGTGATTAATGTTTGAGCTAAAATGTGCTCGAATAGCAGTAGCCAGACGCACAACACTCGGAGCTGAAAATGATGTGCCTCCAGTACTTGATAATGTCGGATGTACTTCTGGTCCAAGCACTATAAAAGGACGATCTACAACACCCCCAAATTCAACAAGATCAGGTTTAATTATTCCGGGGCTTCTACCAGGTCCTACAGAACTATAGAGTGCACGTTGCCAATTTGCATCGGGAGAGTCACAAGCTCCTATGGCAAGTGCATTAACGCAGTCTGCCGGCACCTGAATACGATTTAACCCAAGTAATGGATCACTTTCGCCATCATTACCAACAGCAATTATCGCAAGAGTTGAAGTACGAGAAAGACGATCATCGAGAACTGCTGTCCAAGCATGAACATCATCGTCTTCAATAGGTAGATGAGGCCCTAAGCTAAGGCTTATAAAATCATATTCTTTTGTAGACAACGCTCCTTCAATCCGATCAAGAACTTCGTATAATTCATGTGGATTACTATTAGGCGCATCATCAAGAACACGGTAGTGGCCTATAAAACTGTATGGTCTTGGGAGCGGCTCGCGCGGATTGATATGACCAAACAAAGCTGCAGATGTAACAGATACGCCATGTGATAAATACTCATCAATTGCCGGACCCATATCTGGCATTTCATATGATGTCACCCATGAATTGAGAGGATGCTCATCCGGGATACCTCCATCAAATATTGCAACACTAATATCACTGGAAATTGGAGCATCGCTGGGAAGCTGAGGTACAGCTAATGGGATAGAGGAAGAGCGGATAGGTGGGAGAAACAATCGGAGTTCAGGCATTTGACGGATGGCGCGGACCAAAGAGTACTGGGCGATTTCCTCAACACGCTCAGAAGGGGCGTCAACTTCAATAAAGCATAAACCCTTCGCAAAAAACCTGCGACCAAACTCAGCAGGTAAATTCCTATGCAATAAATAATCTGTAAACTCTTTAAGAACGTGAGTATGTGACTCCAATTCGTCTGAGTGAAGTACGATCTCCAAAGGAAAAAGACCATGATTTGGTATCACACCTTTAATTTTTTGCCGTGGCTCAAGTGCTGTAATCTCTTCAATCGAAATTAAATCATTTGCTCCTTTGCTCGATTCACGCCAGCTTGGGAGACTTTGACTCCATGCACGTATTGCGCTTCGAGAACCTCGAGCGAACAGCTCAGTCGAAAAGGTTTCAACAATCTCTCGATCTTTTGAACGCTTTTCGGGTGTAATTTTTTTTGGCCGACTACCAACAATTTCAACTCCAATCTCTTTAAGCAATTCACTTGGGTAATATGACTTTGCAAGAAATTCGGGATTAAGAACGATAGAAATAATCGCTTGATCATGTGGACACGCATCACTTGGAAGAGAATCGACAACAGTTGATGTACGAATAAGCATAGGAGCCAACCGAGCTTTTGCTTCTGTAAAGGTGTAAGGTTTATCTTTAGGGCCGCCACCCGACTTCACGATTATATCTTCTGTGAGCCGCTCACCTTTTCCAAGCAAAAAGTTTCTTTTCGTCATTTTGCAATCAGCTTTAAATTACTTGAATATCATGATTTGATCTGGATCGAATTGTATCCCGAGCAACCCCTGTGAGTTCATGGGCTTTGCGCTGCGATGCAAACCCAAAAGTAACGAGATCAATAGCTAGTTGTATTTGATCATCTTTTGAACGGGTGCTCATTCTTAGTATTTCAGGTAGTTGAGCTTCCAGATTTATGCCTTTTAAGGCTGCTGACCGACGCGCCAGATTAATTTCTCGTTCAATCTCGCTATATGATTTTCCGTAAAAAATTATTGATAATACTTTTGACCATTCAATGGATTTTTGAATTTTACCCTCAAGTAAAGATTGTATAAAGACATTAATCCCTTCTTTTGTCGGCAGAGGGAAATCAAGTGGTTGTTCGAAGCGTCGCCAAATGGCAGGATCTAATAACTCAGAATGGTTGGTGGCTGCAATTAAGAGGCCTGTAGATGGCCAATCATCTAATTGCTGAAGTAGAACTGTTACGAGGCGCTTCAATTCACCTATTTCTCCTGCATCGTCTCTGCGCTTTGCAATTGTATCAAGTTCATCAAGGAGTAAAACACAATCTAATGCCTTTGCGTAGTCAAGGACATGCCTCAGATTTGCTCCTGTTCGACCGAGATAACTGCTCATTACTGCTGATAAATCTAATATCAGAAGTGGCTTACCAAGCTCTCTTGCGATCCATCGCGCAGCGAGGGTTTTACCAACACCTGGGGGCCCAGTAAACAGTACCGTTCGAGTGGGCTGCAAGCCTGCTTCGAAAAGGTCGGTAACTCGCCGTCGCTCTTCTACTAGTCTGTCCAGCGTTTGCCTCACTTCTCCAAAATAAACTGGCTCATGAGGCATTTCCGGGTTGGCCTCAACCCGCAAAAGCTGAAAACGTGAATCGGTATCCACGGGTATAGCGGCTTCTACACTACGACGTAGTGGAGAAGAGCGAGTGGGCGCTTCTCGAAGGAGCGCAATAATGTCTTGAGCAAGCTGTGGATCGGCATCACGTCGTTTTCTGGCTACACGATGCAAGAACGCTTGAATATCCTGACTTCTTTCAGAAAGCGCCACTCGCGCCAAGTGGACGAAATCCTGAGACAATCCCTGTGACTTGTCCGCCATATATAATAAGTCCTTTATTTGAAATTTATAAAATATAAACCTATATGGAAGAAAAAACAATTATTATCTCTTCATTCTTCCACCCTATATCATTAATTGAGCAATCAACAAAGCATGACACTCTCCCCCGCCTGCATTTTTTTGCGTGTTTTTAATAGATATTTCTTATTATCTATAAAAAGATTTTGGTATATTTTTATTTGATAATTGTATCTATAATTTTAAGGGGAGTGTGGTATGAATGGTGATGGTGGTGAGGGGGGGATGATTAAAGAGGGCGGGGAGACCCCGCC
>SESA01001598.1_pt1 | contig 11585 bp, 7 predicted proteins | sample 3171451 | NCBI WGS metagenome assembly SESA01 (sample SAMN06051862, study PRJNA518727) | freshwater metagenome | biome: subpolar coniferous forest; feature: holomictic lake; material: water; isolation source: holomictic Lake 227, 8 m depth | place: Canada: near Kenora, Ontario | collected 2013-06-25...
TTTTGTAACCCCCGGCGAAGGAACCATCAATGGGGCGGATGTTAAATAGTTTCCAAACCTTCCAGGTATTAAAAACCTGGAAGGTTTGGTTTTAAAAATTAGATTAATTTTGCACCACTTCCGGCCCCGTAGTTCAATGGATAGAACGGAAGTTTCCTAAACTTTAAATGCAGGTTCGATTCCTGCCGGGGCTACAGATCATTGCATGAAAGGCTGACAATCACCAAGGTGTCAGCCTTTTTTCTTGTTGGGTACAACACAGGTACAACTAATTACGGATCAAGAGGAAAATCTGGGGATTACATTTGAAATTGAAATCGACTTAGTGAAATGAAACTGAAAAATCACTGCAATCTCAGAACCCCATAGGGGTGATATCTTTGTAGCAGGAGAATAATGAACCATTTCCAGAGCCCCATCGGGGCGACATAGTTGTTGAATCTGTAGAAGCTTAGCTATTGAGTTTATCAAACAGCAGGAAGAATAATCTATTTCGCAGCTACGCTGCTTTGTTATTCACGACCTGTTATTAGTACTACAAAGATTAGGCAGCTATGCTGCCAATTGGGGAGCAAGGGCAAAACCTCCGGATTTTTCGCTTGAACCTACCTTCCCCCCAGATTTATCTCTTGATCCCTAATTACAACTACCTGAATATTAGTTGATTACAAATAAAGATTTTCGGATAAACTACGTAATATATTGATATAATGCATGTTGGTCATTGTATGCTTGAATTCCTAGTCCCAGGCATTATTTATTAACGGGATGTTCATAACTGACCTGCTCTGACAATAACAGTTTCTCCAAGCATTTAGTTTCGCAGGGAATTCCCTACTTTTACTGTTGATTTACTAACCAACTAAGCGAATGCCTACACTCAACTGGATCGGCAAAGACAAAGTCATCAACCACCATCAGGACGTGCCCTTCCGTGTACTCGACCACCAGTACGGTTTTACACCGGATGGCCAACAAGAAGCACCTGTTAACAGCGGTAATCTCATCATCCACGGTGATAATCTCGAAGCGCTTAAAGCCCTGTTGCCTCAGTACGAAGCGAAGGTTAAGTGCATCTATATTGACCCCCCATACAACACTGGTAACGAAGGTTGGGCATATAACGATAACGTTAACGATCCAAAGATTAACAAGTGGTTGCATCAGGTTGTTGGTAAGGAGGGTGAGGACCTGAGCAGACATGACAAGTGGTTGTGTATGATGTACCCCAGACTGGTTTTACTCAATAAACTGCTTAATCCAGATGGCACGATTTTTATTTCAATAGACGAGAACGTTCACTCTTATTTGAAGATCATTTGTGACGAGATTTTTGGAAGACAACGATTTATGGCTTCCTTTATTTGGAAAGCCAGACAGAATAAAGATAATAGGAACATCAACAAAGTATCGATTGACCATGAGTATGTATTGAGTTATGGTAGACAGTTAAAAGGACTGCCCAGGATTAATGATAGCTATTCGAATCCAGATAGTGACCCCAGGGGGCCATGGACGAGTGCAAATATGGTAGGGCTATTGGATGCAACCCAACGACCAAACCTGCATTATGATATAATTGATCCAAATACTGGGGTCGTTTATAAAAAGCCTAAAATGGGTTGGAGATACGACCAGAATACAATGCGAAGGCTGATTCTGGATACCCGAATCATATTCCCAAAATCAGCAAACGGTCGTCCAAGGCGCAAGGTATACCTGTCAGAGTTACAATCAGATGTGACTGGCTTCTCTTCTATCGTAGGAGAGGATGTTTTTACCAGAGATGGGACAAACGTAATGCAGCAAATCTTTGGCGAGCGAATCTTTGAGTTCCCTAAACCTGTTGCTCTATTAGAGCAATTCATTCTCCAATCTGCTGACAAAAACGATATTGTGCTTGACAGTTTTGCCGGCTCTGGGACAACTGCACATGCAGTTCTTGGTCTAAACAAACAGGATTCGGGCAATCGTAAGTTCATCCTCGTCGAGATGGAAGACTACGCCGAAACCATCACCGCAGAGCGTGTAAAGCGTGTCATCAATGGATACGCTGACGTTGAAGGCACCGGTGGCAGCTTTGATTACTTCGAGTTAGGTCCACCCTTGTTTGATGAGAACGGCAACCTGAATGATCAGGTACCATTGAACAGGATCAGAGAGTATGTATGGTACTCTGAAACCCGGTCGGCTTTCAATGCATTGACGGAGGATCAGCTTCGCAATCCTTACTTCCTGGGGATCAAAGAGGATACCGGGTATTACTTCTACTACGAACCGCAGCAGGTAACCACCCTCGATTACGATTTTCTTAGTACCATCTGCCTCAAAGCGGAACAGTATGTAATCTATGCCGACAACTGCCTGCTGTCAAAGACCTTCCTGCAAAACAACAACATCATATTCAAGAAGATACCCCGAGACATCTCACGCTTATGAAACCAAATGGAAAATACACTGTGGCAATAAACGCATTATATGGGAATTGAACTATTCAAAATTGTCGAATGGATCAAGGTTTAATCATTTTTTTCTATCTTGCATAAACAAAAATAACCGATATGAAAACCGATGAATTAATACTCGAAATAAAAAAGCTGCCATTGAATGAAAAGCTTAAGATTATTGAAACTACAGCTCATTCGGTCAGGCTTGACGGAGAAAGAAAACAAATGGCTGCCGCTGCCAAATCCCTTGCCGGGAATTATGCAACAGATCAGGAATTAACATCGTTTACCACTTTAGACGGAGCGGCATTTTATGAAACAAGGTGAAATATGGCTTATCAGTCTTGATCCGGTGGTAGGCGCAGAGATCAACAAGACAAGACCCGCAATTATTATCAATGATGATGCGTTGGGAATTCTTCCACTGAAGATAATCATCCCGGTTACAGAATGGAAAACCAGGTATGTCAATGCTCCCTGGTTTGTAAAAATCGAACCTTTTGAAAATACCGGATTAACCAAAGAATCTGCTGCTGATTGTTTTCAAATCCGCTCGGTATCTGATTCACGGCTGATAAAAAAGCTGGGAAAAGTGGACCAGGCGTCGTTAGAAAAAATTCAGTATGCATTATCGAAAGTTCTGTCAATACAGTTATTCGAAAAATTCGAATAGCTCCCATGATCAATTCTTCGTAAAAGAAATCAAGCGCAAATCCCGGGCACCCGTAAGCAATGGAACTCAAACCCTACCAGACCAAAGTCATCAAAGACCTTGAAAACTATCTTGGCTACGTTCAACAGTACAAGCTTACCGACGTAGCCTTTAAGCGCTTTTGGGAAGATCAGGTCGGTCCTTACAACCCGATCACCGGTGAAGGTATGCGACCGTATCAGAACAATGTTCCAAATGCAGCGCATGTTTGTATTAAGGTACCGACGGCAGGTGGTAAGACCTTCATCGCCTGTAACGCATTGAAGACGATCTTTAACGCATTTGATGCCAGCCATGCAAAAGCAGTGGTGTGGTTAGTCCCCTGGAGCAACCTGTTAGAACAAACGGTTCGGAACCTGAGCAACCCTGATCATCCTTACCGGCAGAAGCTGAACACACTATTTAACCATCGTGTGGCTGTTTATGAGAAGAAAGACCTGTTGCAGGGATCGAACTTTAGTCCGTCAGTGGTTAGTGAACAATTAAGCATCTTCGTGATGAGCTTTGGCTCGATCAGAGCGACGCGCAAGGAAGACCGTAAGATTTATGATCAGAACGGCCAACTGTCGGCGTTTGTACCCACATATAATGATAGTTCCGTGGTATTGGCCAACACCGATGAGTCGGCGTTGATCAATGTGATCCGGAACCTGAACCCGATACTGGTCGTTGACGAAAGTCACAATGCTGAAACAGACCTCAGCGTGGAGATGCTGAAAGCGCTCAATCCATGCTTCATTCTTGATCTTACAGCCACTCCTAAAGACAACAGCAATATTGTCAGCATGGTTCCGGCTATTGAGTTGAAAAAACACAGCATGGTAAAGCTGCCTGTGATCGTTTATAACCATAAAGATAAACATGATGTTATCAGTAGCGCTCTTCACTTGCAGCGGAAACTGGAAGCATCAGCACTTGCAGAAGAGAAGGTCACAGGTCGCTACATTCGCCCCATTGTTCTGTTTCAGGCACAATCAGCGACCCACGAAGACAACACGACCTTTGAGAAGCTAAAAGCCGAACTGCTAAAGCTTGGCATCAAGGAAGAGCAGATCAAGATTAAAACTGCAAACAAGAACGAGCTCACCGGTATTGACCTGTCTTCAAGAGACTGTCAGGTAAGGTACATCATCACTATCAATGCGCTGAAGGAGGGATGGGACTGCCCGTTTGCTTACATCCTGGCCTCGCTTGCCGACAGGTCATCTGCAGTTGACGTAGAGCAGATTCTTGGACGAGTACTCAGACAACCTTACGTTATCCGACATGCCGATATATTACTGAATGTCTCGTATGTTCTCACATCATCCGCAAAGTTCAAAGAGACCTTGCAGAATATCGTCAAGAGCCTGCTTAATTCAGGATTCAGCGATAAAGACTACCGACAGAAGGATGACATGCCCGAAGCTGAAAAACAACAGGACACAACACAGACACTCGATAATTTCCTGTTTCCGGAAGACAAGCCGGAAGATGAAGGCATTGACGCCAAGAAGGTCAACTATAACCCTGATGGTACAGATGCACCGGCAGCAACTACGGTTATCAACACCATCGCCGGTCTTGCCGAACAACAGAACCGTGAACTGGAAGAGCAGATCAACAAACAACCTGATGTTATTGACGACAACTATTTTGCAGAGATGGGAACTAAAGTAAAGCGTTATCGAATCCGTGAAGCCTTGGTGGATCAAGTCAAGAGTATCACCATTCCACGGTTCTACATTGATGTACCACACAGCGATCTCTTTGAAACAGGTTCAGGACTTGTCCCATTAGATGACACCATTCTGCTTACTGGATTCGCCCTGGAGAAGTGCGATAAGAACATCGCCTTTGATGATGTCTCTTCTGACCTATACAAGGTTGACTTACAGGAAACACGGAAGAATGAGTACTCGCCCTCGTTCACCAAGATTGAAGACCGGATGCTTAAAGAGCCCTTGGTCGATTACATTCTCACCAAGCCAAAGGAGAGCCAGCTCAAAGACCTCGCTGATGTGGTAATCAGGCTCATAGGCGACATGTACCCGATTCCTGACAGCTCTATAAAACGGTACATTGAATCAGTCTTCAACGACTTCACTCAAGAGCAGATCGCTGATTTTTTTGCACGTAAATATACTTACGTCGACAAGATCAAACAAAAGATCAAGGTACTTGCAGATGCATACGCCGAAGAGCAGTTCAATAAGTATATCAAGGTAGGGAAGATCAAGGTTCAGCATGTATGGAAGTTTCCGGAATCTATCAGTCCTGGCAGCCTTGGTCCGTCTATCGGACAATCCCTATACGAGCGTGAAGGTTCCATGAATGGCTTTGAGGAGCGTGTGATTCTTGAATTGTCAAGCCTCTCTAACATAAACTTCTGGCACCGGAATATTGAGCGCAGGGGCTTTGCTATCAACGGTTTTAAGTCAAACCATTATCCTGACTTCATTCTCTATACAAAGACCGGTAACGTAATTCTACTGGAAACAAAAGGTGATTATCTGGATGGAACTGACAGTTCTGCTAAGTGTCGTCTCGGGAACCAGTGGCAGCAGCTCTCCGGTTCAGGATTCAGTTACTTCATGGTGTTTGATGCCAAACCCATTATCGATTCTTATACGATCACGCAGGCGAAGGATATGATCAGGATGCTTTAACCCGGTTTTTCTCCACAAAAAACCCACTTACTTACCTGTATACCCTATAGGTGTAAAGTAAGTAAGCAGGTTTCTTCTTAATCGAGACTCCCAGCATCCATTGCCCCTAAAACGGGGCCACCTCCAATTCGACATTGTAAACGTCATTCTCACGCCTTAGCACGTCCACCGCTGCAAGTGATTGTGTCATTCAATGTTGTGATTTGTTTGAGCCAATTGCCTTTGGGATCAAAACCCTGATAGATCCAAAGTCAAAAAGAGATGTCTCAGGGTATTGGTATAGCAAGACAAACACTACAGAATGCGGAATATGGTGGGAATATAAACTTACTACCCTCTTCAAAATAATCGATGCTCATGACATGGCATTAGAGAAATTTTTCAGAGAAATGGAATAACATCATGATTACGGGTTTTCTCAATGGCTATCAGCCTGAAAAACAATTATATAGGTCTTTGCCTGTAGAATTAAATACGTATTAACCTGCAATGACTATAGTTGACATGATCAAGCGATCTTCAACAGGTAAGATCAGTTAATTGATCAGGATCATTTTCTTCATTTCTGATGTGGCTGATCCTGAATTAATTTGGTACAGGTATGTTCCTGCCGGTAAATCGGTATTGTCGATATTTATATGACCGGTTTGCCCCACTACGTTTACAGATTTTCTCATATTACCCTTCAAATCGTAGAATATAATCTGACCTTGTGTTTCTCCCGGTAGCAATTGGTACTCGATTGTTGCATTACCTTTATTTGGATTTGGGTAAACATTGATTATGCATCGTCCAGAGTTTGACGATTGAATGTCAGATTGCCCATATGGCAAATGCCCCGGCAGACTATATATTTCACTTATTGATTTTCCTGTTGCAACTAACGTTTCTGACATTATCATCTTAGTCCCTGCAGCGGTATTAAATATACCCCCATAATATGCATGATTTGCTGAATCACCTCTTGAGAATAAAACCGAACCATCCTCTTTATAAACCAATACTTTGGTATTATAAAAATCCGCAACCATATATTCGATTGATGCATCCAAATCGAACAGTTTATCAGAAACATTGAAAATCCAATAATTATGATTCGGTTGGACCGGAACTATAATTGTTTTAAATGATGTATAATCAAGGTTATACAGGTAAAATATATTGCTGTCTGCAATTGGTATAAACCATTTATCTCCACCATTTTCAAAATGAATTATGGTCGGAAATGCTTGATAGTTGTTTGCAGGATAGGTGTGTTCCAATACAATTTGCGCATCCAGCATAAAATGCGTTGACAGGAACATCATTGTAATGAGAATCGATTTTTTCATACTGAATTGGTTTTTGATGATGTGTTTTTAATGTTTCAGGACGGTAGAGAAAAATCAAAAGTAAGGATATAATCTCAACCTAAACCGTAAAACACCAAACAATGATTGTTATTCCTGACAACAAAAAATCCGGGTGACTAATGGCTTTAACCAATTTTCAGGATACCAGTGAAAATATTTTGTCCAAAATATAATTTATAATCATTTCACATAATTCACAACAAGCTTATTATGTGGATTATATAAATGTTTTTAATTAAAACCCATCAAAAATCATCAAAACTCGTATTAATTATAATCACTGTGTAACAATCAGTTACAAAATACGTATAATATCTAAACACCCATGAACTATGAAAAATCACAGTATCGATGGTTTTAACCCCCTGAATATAAACACTATTCAGGGAGTTTTCTTTTAATCGGATCTGCTTTACCTGACATATAGAAATAAAAGATTGAACCGTATCAGGTAGTTTGATATTATCTCCTGTTATTTATTTTGATGTCAATTCCTGATTGTTCCTTGAACTTATTCAGCCGGTATTTAAATGAAAGCATCACATACCTGCCGATGATGTTCGAACGTGTTTCGCGCAGGTAATTCATCTCGCTCACCCTTTCAATACCGCTATTTTTATTGAGCAGGTCAAAACAGGTCAGTGTGAGCAGCGCACGGTTATTTTTCAGGAAATAGAAATTGATCTCGGCGCCGATCAGCGGGATATTGACCATGTCGTTGAAGGACTTTGCGTTGTAGTTTGTAACATCTGCCGATACTGCAAAACTCCACCGCTCACCAGGGGTAAAACGCAGTTCCCCGAAATATGCCAGGTCAAAATAGCGGTTATTCAGTGATTCCTGGATCGAATAACGTGCATCTGTAAATGAAAAGGATGCTCCGAAATTGACATCCCATTTCTCTTTTTTCCTGTTGTCGAAACTTATTGTCAGGCGGTGGGTGAGATTGGTGTTGATGTTTTCGATGCTGTTGACAAAGGTGATTCCCCTGTTCCAGTTCTCACGGAGGTTTGTGTGAAATACCAGCCCGAGTTTCCTGAACGGTGAGGAAAAATCGATTGAGGCAGAAGCGGAATAGTCATCAGGAACATTGACAAGTTTCATGACCTGCCTCAGACTGTCATTGATTGACCTGGACCAGCTGATCTTGTTTTGAGTGTAGGTAAAGTTGAGCGATGTAAAGAGCGATGTAAACGAGAACTGATCGAATAACCACCAGTTGAAGGAGAGATCGTGGCTGTATTCGGGTTTCAGGGACCTGTTGCCATAGGTAAGCATCAAAGGATTAATGTTTTCAACTACCGGCAGCAACTGGTTTGCCGAAGGGGTGTTTACAGATGATGAATAGGATAAAGTCAGTCTTCGCCCCTTGTTGTACTCATTTTCCAAGGTAAACTGCGGAGTGAAGTAACAAAGACTGGTCTGAAAATCCGGCTGATCATTCAGAATGTTCATCATCCTGCCAAGTTCGAGTTGGGCAGTTAAGAAAAAATTTGTCTTTTCGGTGTTACGCCTAAGCCTGATCCCGGGTTTCAGGCTGATGTATCGGTTTGAGAACACCGGGCTCAGCGAATCGATGATCTCTTCGGTTTCGGCGGGGACACCCTGGGTCCGGTTGATCCGTTCACCAAGATATCCTGCTGTTACCAAAGGTTCCAGGCAGAGTGTTTTTCCTATTTTCTGCGTTAAGGTAACGGATGCATCTCCGCTCAGAATGTCGGTCATTTTTTCCTGGTATTGTCGTGTGTCATCGAGGTTCTCCGGGTAATAGTACTGTGTTACATTTTGCCACTGGCTCCTGCTTAAACTATATGAACCGGCTGCACTGCCCGCAAACTTGATATTGGTCCGGCTGCCATTCAGTTTTTTAATCCAGGATCCGCTGAAATTGGCCGAAAAACGGTCGGACCGGTCTGAATTTCCACTTTTCAGGCTATTAATCAGGCTGTCATTACGATAGCTCCCGGTGGCAGATCCTCCTTTGCCACGGCCATTTGTCAGTGATGCTCCTCCGGAGAAGGTCAGGTTCTGGCTCGAATCAATCCTGTTTTTCCAGCCAAAGGTTAAGCGATGAGCCCAGTTTTCATCCTCGGTTGTTAATGACTGTTGCTGAATGAAGGAGGAGCCCGGGGTGAAATTTTGCGAAATGATCTGCTGGTCCAGCCTGACATCAGAAGCATTCCCCAGGTAACTGATGTAAAACCGGTTGTTTTTCCTGAATTCATGGGAAAAATTCACCCCGGCAGCACCCGAGGTGACATACCCGTTTACCGGTTGTCCGAAATTCACAGGATAGCTGTTTTCACTGGTCATGCCGATTTTCGTTATTCCTCCGCCCATCGCCCCGAGGCCACCGTTAAAACGCAGGTAATCGGAGAATGAGAAGCCAAACTGATTGATGTTGTTGATCATGGCCAGTGCAGCAAACTGGTCTGCCCCGGTAAAACGATATATTTTTGCGCTTCCCTGATAATGACCGCTGGTTCCGGCTCCAGCCAACACATCTCCAAAAACCGCCTTTTTTTTATCCTCTTTCAGAACCATGTTCACTGTTTTATCGTGGGAACCATCATTGATCCCGGTGAACTCGCTTTCATCCGATTTTTTATTATAGACCTGCACCTTTTTAATAGCATCTGCAGGGACATTCTTCGTAGCGACTTTCAGATCATTGCCAAAAAACTCCTTCCCGTCGACGAGCACATTTTTTACATCCTCACCTATGGCCTTGATATTTCCTGCACGGTCGACTTCCAACCCCGGCAGCTTGCGCAGCAGGTCTTCGGCAACCGCATCGGGTTTTGTTTTGAAGGCAGCTGCATTGTATTCGATCGTATCTTTTTTGATCAGCAGGGGGATATATTCGCCCTTTACTTGTAGTTCGCTGAGGTTGATTGGGGTAGGCTTCATTATAATAGCCCCGAAATTGTCATCCCCAGGCAGGGGCAGCTTTATTGTCCGATAGAGCGTTTGGTATCCCAGGTAGGCAACCTGCATGAGCCAGTTGCCCGGCCTGGTATTCCTGATTTCGAAATGACCGGTGGTTCCGGTAATCCCGAAAAATGCAAGGGTCGAATCATCCGGATTGAGTATGGCCACTGTGGCAAAACCCAATCCCTCGCCTTTTTCATCAAGGACATCGCCTGAAAGGATGTTTTTTTGTGCCATGGCAGCCAGAGGTAGCAGCATTACCAGGAACAGGATGGTTCGTTTCATTTTCATCATCAGGCTTATCGTTGGATTTTGATAACAATATGCTGTCCGCCTCCACCGCCTTCACCCCCCATCTCTTTCATCTTTTCATCAACGATCTTTTTATATTGCTCTTCCGTGACCTTTTTCCCCTCTCTGGGTTTACCAAGCAGGCTTTTGTCAACCTTCGAAAATTCGACCGAAGTTGCTGTGATCAACCGCTCACCATCATTGATATCGACTGCAAGGATCAGTCCCGGCAGGTTACCCCAATTCCGCGGACCACTTGACACGGGGATTGCCGGGGTAAACCATGCCCTGATCTTTTTTCCGTCCTCCTCGCGCATACCCTCCTGGCAAGGGAATCCGAGGATGGTCTTCTGATCCCCGGTGAGTTTCCAATCGGCTTTACCCGCATCCGATTCAATAAGAAACTGGCGTGACATGAATTCACGCTGTTCAATCCGTTTATTTTCTTTCAGATTTCGGTAAACCTTGTCATCATCCTGGTAAACCTGGTAATGAATCATCGTTCCGCCTGTCTCCTGCTCAATTGCATCGGTTGAGGGCTTTTCATTGTCGCTGTGGTATAGTGATTCATATGGGGAGAAATAAAGAACTGTCCGCTCGGTCCGCTCTTTCGGCAGCATATCGGAATATTGCGCCGATTCCCCTTCAAGCTTTATCTCAAGTTTCATCTTTTCTTCATAACGGACTGTTCCGGAGTTATTCGTTCCTGCAGCCGGTTGTCCGTGGCCTGTGATCCATATGACCATCAAGGCGGGTATTAACATCACTGTTTTCATCATTTTCGTTGTTTAATTACTGATTGTTTTATTTTAAAGGTTAATTATGAATTCCCTGCATCGTACTATTTCGCAAAAACCTGTACCGAGATCTTCGGGACCAGGCGGTAATTATTACGAGGCAAATGTAAATCCGTGATCCATCGGTCAAGGTTAAGCCCTGGCCAATTAAGGTTAATTAAGGTTAACGGATGTAAGAATCAGCCAGGATTGCCCTATTTTTGTGTCTTCAATTTCCACCATGAAGAAATCAAAACAAATTAGGCTGGCAGGCATCCTCATGATAATGAGCTGGTTGCTGCTTTTTACCTTTGTACTCCAATGGCTGTCGGCAAGGTATAAGGCCGAAAAGGAGTGGCTGCAGGAGGAACTTGACCGGCGCTTTGAGGAAACAAAATTACAGGTGGTAGACTCCACGCTGATCATCC
>SESA01001599.1_pt1 | contig 11583 bp, 10 predicted proteins | sample 3171451 | NCBI WGS metagenome assembly SESA01 (sample SAMN06051862, study PRJNA518727) | freshwater metagenome | biome: subpolar coniferous forest; feature: holomictic lake; material: water; isolation source: holomictic Lake 227, 8 m depth | place: Canada: near Kenora, Ontario | collected...
GCGACAAACTCGCCGGCGAAGTGAAAGCTTATTTGGAAGCGAGAGGGTAAGGTAGGGACGCGATGACATCGCGTCCGTTCGCTTGAGCGCCTGCGTTGAGCCGGGCAAGATCACCGACCATTCCAAAATCCGTCCGCCCACGGACGCGACGCAGTCGCGCCCCTACCTTGAGACACGCGGATGCGATGTCATCGCATCCCTACCTCTTAACCGCCAACTCTCGCTCAACCAAGTCCGCCACGCGGTCGGCGCCGCCGGCGTCGCCCAGTCCGTCGACCGAGGCTTTCCATTGTTTCCATACCGCCCAATCACCCGTGAAAGCTTCCGCGATGGTGGCGCGTGCCTCGGCGACCGTCAGGCCGTAGGCGCCGGCATGATGCTCGGCGATGAGGCGGCCATTGCCGGCTTCCTGGCCGGGTATCACCTGCGTAATGACCATCGGCACGCCCGCCGCGACGCACTCGTGCGTGGTGGCGCCGCCGGCCTTGCTGACGACGAGGTGGCTCGAAAGCATTAGCTGCGGAATTCGGTCCGTCCAGCCGAGTACTTCGGCCCGACCGTCGACCGCCCGCTCGACCGCTTCCTTAAACGAGGCGTCCTTGCCCACGGTGATCGTGAGCTCGAGTCCCAAAGTGGAAAGCGCGGTCGCCAGTTCGACGGCATCACGCTTGCCGGGATTGAGCATCAGCAAAACGCGCGGGCGTTCGCCGAACCGAGCCGATGAGCGCGGGCTGAGCTTGGCGGAGACCGGAAAGCCATAAGGCAGGACTTTCGCGGCTGGCACGCCCTGGCGGATCATGACGTCGGCCGTGGCCTGGTTCGGAGTGACATACCAATCGGAATGCGCCCGATGCCAGGCGCGGTTCACGGAGATTGAGTCGGTGACGATCGTGATGAGGCGCGGACGCGCAGGATCATCGCGGTGCCAGCGCCGAGCCATCATATAGTTATAAAGCGGGTAAGCTGATACAATCACCGGCGGCCGTTTTTCGTCCAACATCGCATTCAGGGCCGTCTCCACCGGACGCACGAACGGGAGCGAGGCGCGGACGAGCGGGAGTCGGTCGAGCGCGGTATACATGCAACCCCACAACCGCGGATACTTATTCGCGATCCCGATATAACCGTCGCGCTGGCTCCTAGCCTTCTCGGCACCGTAGGCCTCGAGGAAGAGGTCGTGCAGTTCGCCGGTCAGGCCAGGCCGCCCGGCGAGCGCCTCGATAATCGAGCGCGCGGCGGCGTTATGCCCTTCCCCAAAACCGGCCGTAAGGACGGGGATGACACTCATCAGGCGACGAAAGAGATCGTAGCGTTGGCTTCGCCGGCGGGAACCGCAGCCACCTTCGCAGCCTCGAAAGCCGCGCGGCGTTCGGCGATACGCTGCAGGAGCTCGGGGCGCTCGACCACGCGGATGCGTCCGTCGTCCTCCTCCACGACGGCGGTCAGCGATTCGACCCAGTCCCCTGAATTGATATAGCGCACATTGCCGATCATGCGGTCCTCCGCCTTGTGGATGTGCCCGCACATCACGCCCTCGCAACCGCGGCGCGCGGCCAAGGTCTGCAGGTGCTCTTCGAAACTTGAGATGAAACTTACCGCCGATTTCACCTTGGCCTTGATGGCCTGCGAGAGGGAGAAGTATTCCTTCCCGCGCCACGCGCGCCACTTGTTGTAGAAACGATTCAGATCGAGGAGAATCTGGTAGCTGATATCACCGATGACGGCGAGCCAGCGCATCTTCACCGTCACGGTGTCGAACGCGTCGCCATGGATGCAGAGATACTTGCGCCCATCCTGGGCGACGTGGATGTGTTCTTCCGCGAGCTCGATGCGATCGAGGACCAGCGGAATCAGGCGGCGGATGAAGTCATCGTGATTGCCGCGCAGGTAGATCACCTTCGTGCCATCCTTCTCCGCCATCTTCATGATGCGGCGGACCACGGCCGTGTGCGCCGGGCTCCAGTGATTCTTCCGCTGCAGCGACCAGAGGTCGATGATGTCTCCGTTGAGGATCAGCTTATCGCAACGGATGCCGCGGAGAACGTCGAGGAGCTCGCGCGCCTGGGCGTCCTTGGTGCCCAGATGGAGATCCGAGAGGATCAACGTCCGAAAATGAATCTTGTGCTGCCCAGGTACCTTGGTGGTTTCTTCCATGGAGCAGGAAATTAACACCTCCGCGTGACAGTCCCGCGTCAGATTAGCCCCCAGAGTGCAACAAGCCGACGCGCCGATTAGACACACAATCGTAACAATCGTAACGGTTTGATGTTACGGATGTTACAGATATGTGTCGAACTGGGCTTGCACCCCCTTCCGAGCGAACCTTGAAGCGTATCACCCAATACACCCATGAAAGACTTCCTGAAGAAGGTTCTCGGTAAGGATGAAAAGTTCTACGAACTGCTGGAAGCCAGCGCCGACGAAGCCGCGAAGAGCGCCAAGTCGCTATCCAAACTCTACGCCCAGGTCGGCAAGCCGGACTTCGAGCAGCGCTTCACCGAACTGGTCGTCGCGCGCCGCGTCGACAAGCGCATCGGCCTCTCGATCACCCAGGAACTCTGCAAGACCTTCGTGACCCCGCTCGAGCGCGAAGACATCGAAGCCCTCGCCAACGCCCTTTATAAGATTCCGAAGACCTGCGAAAAGATCGGCGAACGCCTCGCCATCTGCCCTTCCCAGTTCTCGACCGACATCGTCGACAAGCAGGTGCGCATGCTCGAGCAGGCCACCGAAGTCACCGCCAGCCTCGTCCGCAAGCTGCGCAAACTGTCGAACGTCGAGGAGATTCAGGATGACTACGAGACCCTGCAGACGATCGAAGGCGACGCCGACCGCCTCATGGTGGGCCTTCTGCGCGACCTCTATCAGGGTAACGTCGACGCCAAGGAAGTCGTCGTGCTCAAGGACATCTATGAACTCCTCGAGCGCGCGATCGACCACTGCCGCGATGCCGGCAAGGTCGTGTTCCAGATCGCCCTCAAGTACGCCTAAGCCCGCGCCCCGACCCCGGCTATGGATCCATTCGTCCTGATGTTGGTGGTCATCCTGGTGGCCGTGGTGTTTGAATACATCAACGGTTTCCATGATGCGGCCAACGCGATCGCCACCGTCGTCTCGACCCGTGTCCTGACGCCCCGGCAAGCGATCATGCTGGCGGCCTGCACCAATCTTCTCGGCGCCTTCTATGGCACTGCGGTCGCCGCCACCATCGCGAAAGGATTCGTCCACGACCCCTCCGGCGTGACCCAGATGGCCATCGCCTGCGGACTGATGGGCGGAATCGTCTGGAATCTGATCACCTGGTGGTTCGGCATCCCCTCCAGCTCCTCGCATGCACTCATTGGCGGCCTCTGCGGCGGCGTACTCGGCCAGACCCACATGAACTGGGGTCGTCTCATGTGGAACGAAATCCCCAAGCTCGCGGACGGCACCCTGGACCACGCCCATGCGACCGGCCTCTGGCCGAAGCTCATCAAGCCCATGGTGCTTTCGCCGCTGATCGGCTTCACGCTGGGCGTGATCTTCATGGCCCTGCTGACCGCGATTATCGTCCGCCTATCCTTCCGTCCCAGCAAGGTCCAGAAATGGTTTGGCAAGCTGCAGTTGATCTCGGCCGGCATGATGGGCTTCTCCCACGGCATGAACGACTCTCAGAAGACGGTCGGCATCATCATGCTCGCGCTGACGGCTGGCGCCGCGAACCACGCCTTTGACAGTGCGCCCACCTGGATGCAGTTCATGCAGCCCGCCAAGGACGGACATGTCCCCTTCTGGATCATCGCCCTCTGCGCCGCGACCATGGCCGCCGGAACCGCCGCCGGTGGTTGGCGCATCATCCGCACGCTCGGCCATAAGATGGTCAAACTCCAGCCCGTGCACGGCTTCGCCGCCGAAACCGCCGCCGCGCTCACCATCGGCGGAGCCTCTCTCATCGGCATGCCCGTCTCCACGACGCACGTCATCTCGACCTCCATCCTCGGGGTCGGCGCAACCAAGCGTTTTGACGCCGTGAAATGGGGCCTCGTGGGCCGCATCGTCTGGGCCTGGGTCCTCACGTTGCCCATCACCATCACCCTCGGCTACCTGTTCTATCGCGGCGCCCTGATGATCGGCTGGGCTGGCTGAGTGCTCTTCAGCGCGGGGCGAGGAGCTGTAGGCGCTTAGTCGGGCTGTCGGCGTATTCCTTCAGGAGGCTCTCGTAACGTTCATCACCATAGGCGATGCCGGCCGCGCGCAAGGCCGGCAGGACCTCCTCGGGCTTGCTTTCGTGGATCTGCTGCATGGTCCAAGGTTTGGGATTCTTGCCGAGATACGGGACGAGAAAATCGAGCGCGGTCCGAATCGAGCGGCCGTCCGAAGTCTTATAATGCCAGAGATCAAAGCCGGCGTGCTCGCTCAGGCCAGCGAGCGTCGCGAGCGCGCGCAAGTTAAAGCAGGAATAGCCGAACGAGGTCGTACGCGCGAGTTCGAGCGGCTGCTTGCCGTCGGCCTGAATCTGGACGCCGATGCGGCCAGGTCCGGCGGCGAGACAGATCTCACGGGCCTTGTCCTTGCGTCCGAGGATCAGCGCCCAATGCGCGGACTGCACGTCATACCAAGTGCCATGGTTGTTCTTGGCGGCATGCTCGTCCTGGCCGTTCTTGCTCTTGAGCAACCAGTCCAGGTAGATGTTGCCCCATTCATCGAGGGCCTTCTGGTCGGCCGCCGGCCAATGTATTGAGCCGGCGAGCAAGCTCGCGGCGTCGGCCGCCTGGGCGAGTTCACGGGCTTCGAGAATGCCCGTACCCCGGCCGTCATTCACCCCGGGGACGGCTTGGGCGAAGCGGAAATTGGGATTCATCTTGGTCGCGGGATCAAGGAACCAAGTGCGCAGAACCTTGGCCGCGTGTTCGGCATATTTTTCTTCGCGGGTGAAGTAATAACCCAAGGCGAGGGATTCGACAATCGTGCCGACCTCGCGGGCGCGCAGCGTATCATTGGCGGCTTCATCGCGCGACTCGGGGTTCACCTTGCCGTCCTTGCGCTGATAGGGGAGGCCGTCCTTGGACGCCGGATTAGGCCAGTAATAAGGCGCGATGCTCATGTAGTCATGCTTGTCGCCACTCGGCGGGACCTTGCCCTTGTCCATCACCGAGGGCGGGGCCGCTGCGAGAGCCTTATCCGCATCGGTGATCAGTTTCTTCAGGGCCTTCTTGGCGACCTCATCCCCCGCCGAGACCTGGGCTTTGGCTTTCTCCAACGCACCTGGGCGGGCGCCGAAGTAAGGGCGGGCCGGCTCGGCGGCGAAACCCGCCAGCGAGATAAAGGCCAATAGCAAGAGGGCGTAAGCACGCATGATATTTCAACGAGACGTGAAGGAGAGTTCCGAAATCGCACCCTGCAGCGGCGTCAACGGCGCGTAGATTCCGACGGGCTTGCCGTTGTCGCCGCCTAGGCAGAAATCCTCGGCCGGCTGACGGGTAAACAGCCCTTGGGTCTTGCCCGTGACGGTTTCCTGTCCCGCGACCAACAAGCTCATCGTACCATCAGCCGCGAGCCCGACGCTGACCCCGAACTTCCCTTTCACTTCGGCGGGCGAGGAGATTTCCGTGACGCGGTCGGCGCTCTGCCGCACCGTGAAGACCACATGGCCTGCGCGGACATGGAGCGCATACCCCATCAGGCCGCCTTGGGCAAGAATCACGGCATCGCGCTGCTCGGTCTCGACCTTGCACTCAATGTTGAAAGCCTTGCCGTTGACCTGCGGCGCGGAAGCGGAGGATAGATTGTCGCCGAGTTTGAGCTCCCTCAGCGGCACGGACTTGGCCGCGTCTTTCTTGTTTTCAGCTTTGCCCTTCTTGGCCGCCGCCTTGGCGCCCGGGGCGTAATCAACCATCGGATAAAGGGTCTGCGGATTCTTCACCTCCCCGGCCGGTCGGCGGGCCGTCGGCGTCTTGCCGCCGATCTCGGCCGACATCTTGTCGGCCAACGCCTTGAGTTTCGCGACGACTTCGGGGTGCTGCGCAGCGACGTCGGTCTGCTCGCCGATCTCGGCGTCGAGGTCGTAAAGACGCAGGCCGGCGGCTACTTTGGGACTCTTCTTGACGTTGCTACCTTCCGGCTGGGGCGCGATCGCGAGCTTCCAGCGCCCTTGGCGGACGGCCTGCAGATCGTAGCCGGAAAAATAATAATGCGCTTCACGCGCCGACTCCTTGGACTGGCCCAGCAGAAGCGACGTGATGTCACGGCCATCGATCACCGGCGTCCCGGGCAGGTTACCGCCGGCGAGGGAAACGAACGTCGGCAAGAGATCAATTGTGCCAGCGACAGCGTCGTTGACGGAACCGGCAGGCACATGGCCCGGCCACCAGGCAATCGTTGGTTCGCGCACACCTCCCTCCCAGGTCGAACCTTTGCCGCCGCGGAGCGGACCGGCACTGCCGCCATCGCTCCCCTTGATTAGCCACGGACCGTTATCACTCGTGAAGATCACCAACGTGTTCTGGTCTAACTTCAGTTCGACAAGCTTGTCGAGAATCCGCCCGACGCTCCAGTCGACCTCTTCGACCCAGTCGCCAAACCGACCATTCTGCGACTTGCCGGCGAAGGCCGCGCCGGGGTGGATGGGCGTGTGCACGGCGTTATGCGCCAGGTAGAGGTAGAACGGGTGATCCTTATTTCGATCAATGAAATCAGTGGATTCCTTCGTGTAGACCTCGACTAGCTTGCTCTGCCCGTCGTTGTCGATCAGCTCTACCACCTTCTCATCGCGCAGCAACGGCACCACGGGCACCTGGGTGTCGGCGAACTTCTTCAGCATGTCATTCGAATACGGAATCCCGAGATAATGGTCGAAGCCCTGCCGGGTCGGCAGGAACTCTGGCTGGTCGCCGAGATGCCACTTGCCGACCGCCTGGGTGGCATACCCGCGCTCCTTCAAGCGTTCCGCGACCGTGAACTCGGCGGGATTGAGCCCGAAGCGCTCACCGGGGAAATAGACGCCGGGCACGGAAACCCGGGCGCCGTAGCAGCCGGTCATCATCTGGGCGCGGGAGACGGAGCAAACCGGGGCCGCGTAGAAACTGGTGAGCTTCATCCCCTCTTTCGCCATGCGCACAAGGTGGGGGGTCCGCTGCTTGGTGGCCCCGTAAGGCTCGATGTCCCCGTATCCCATGTCATCAATAAAGATCACCACCACGTTCGGAGCTCGGGCAGCGGGTTGGGCGGCGGCCAAGAAGGCAGCCGACAGCACGACCAGCAGGGTAAGCGGATTTTTCATCAGGGGTATGCCCATAGAACAAAGCCCAGAGGGCAGAGTTGCAAGGAAAGCAGGTAAAACCCCGACGGACCCACGCTCGGTCTACCGACCTCGATTAGAAGCGATAAAAACGGCGTTTTTGCCCCTTCCCGCTTGCTCCTATGGGGGGCTGTCCTAACTTGCGGCCAACGACCATGGTCAAATCCGATTTCGGTTATAACAGCAAGGTGGAGGGCGAGGTCATCGTGACCCGCGCCGATGCCGTCGTGAACTGGGTGCGCAGCAACTCGGTCTGGCCGATGCCGATGGGCCTCGCCTGTTGCGCCATCGAGCTCATGGCCGCCGGCGGCTCCCGCTTCGACATCTCCCGCTTCGGCATGGAGGTCATGCGCTTCTCCCCCCGCCAGGCCGACTGCATGATCGTCGCCGGCACGGTCACCTACAAGATGGCCGAAGTCGTCCGCCGCATCTACGACCAGATGGCCGAACCGAAGTGGGTCGTCGCCATGGGCGCCTGCGCTTCCACGGGCGGCATGTATCGCTCCTACGCCACGCTGCAGGGTGTCGATAATATCGTCCCGGTGGATATCTATATTTCCGGCTGCCCGCCCCGCCCCGAGGCCCTCCTCGACGGCATGATGCTGCTCCAGGAAAAGATCCGCCAGGAAGGCGGCTCGTTGCGCCGCACCTTCCGCGGCCGCACGATCGAAACCAAGATCGTCAGCTAAGCACGGACATGGACGCCGCCGCGCTCACCTCCCGTTTCCCTGCCACGCAGGACCTCGCCGGCAAGGACATGCCGACCTACCGCGTCGCCGGCAGCGACCTCCTCGCCGTCGTCAGCGCGCTGCGCGACGAACAGGGCTTCGACCTGCTCGCCGACCTCTGCGGCCTCGAGCTGCAAGGCCGTCCGGTCCGCTTCGGCGTCGTCATCCATCTCCTGAGCACGACGCACAAGGAATACGTCCGCCTGCACGTCGACGCCGTCAACGACCGCGTCCCGAGCGTCTCTTCGCTCCACCCCGGCGCCAACTGGCACGAGCGCGAAGCGTTCGACATGTTCGGCATCGTCTTCGAAGGCCACCCGGACCCGCGCCGCATCCTGATGTGGGATGCGTATCCCTATCACCCGCTCCGCAAGGACTTCCCTCTCGCCGGCATCGAAGTCCCCTTCCCCGCCGCCGACGTCGCGGAAGTCACCGGCCAGAAGGTCGAGCCCGCGCCGATGATGGGCGGACCGTTCGTCTCGCACGGCGGCAAACTCTCCGAAGGCGAACCCTCCGCGCTCGACCAGTCCTGGACCGAGGAAAAACCCAAAGCCTGATTTAACGTGAAGATCACCAAGGAAATCTCCATCGGCGACGTCGCCGCCCGTTCGGAAGAACTGCGCGGAGAGAACATGACCCTGAACATGGGTCCGTCCCACCCGGCCACGCACGGCGTGCTCCGCCTGAGCCTCGAGCTCGACGGCGATAAGGTCGTGAAGTGCGACCCGGTCATCGGCTACCTGCACCGCGGCGACGAGAAGATCGCCGAGAACATGACGTATAACCAGTTCGTCCCGTATACGGACCGCCTGGATTACCTCGCCCCGCTCGCCAACAACGTCGCCTACGCGATCGCCGTCGAAAAACTCGCCGGCCTCAAGCTGCCCGCCCGCTGCGAAGCGATCCGCGTGCTCACCTGCGAGATGGCCCGCATCTCGTCCCATCTCCTCGGCATCGGCGTCTACGCGATGGATACCGGCGCGTGGACGGTGTTCATGTACACCTTCAACGAGCGCGAGAAGCTCTACACGCTCTTCGAAGAACTTACCGGCGCCCGCTTCACCACGAGCTACACTCGCATCGGCGGCGTGACGCGCGACATCCCGGACGGCTGGCTCGCCAAGGTCTCCGCGTTCTGCGACGGCGTCGAACGCACGATCGACGAGGTCGACAAGCTCCTCACCCGCAACGGCATCTTCCTCGAGCGCACCGAAGGCATCGCCACCATCACGAAGGAGATGGCCCTCGCCTACGGTCTCACCGGCCCGAACCTCCGCGCTTCCGGCGTGCCGTTCGATCTCCGTAAGGACAAGCCTTACTCGGGCTACGAGCAGTATGACTTCGACGTCCCGGTGGGCGTGAAGGGCGACTGCTTCGACCGCTACCTCGTCCGCATGGAAGAGCTCCGCCAGTCCGTGCGCATCATCCGCCAGGTCGTGAAGACAATGCCCGGCGGCGCCTGGTACGCCGAAGACGCGAAGAAGATCTTCCTCCCGCCCAAGGCGAAGGTGATGACGAAGATGGAAGAGCTCATCCAGAACTTCATGCTGGTCACCGAAGGCCCGCAGATCCCGGCCGGCGAAGTCTACTTCGAAGCCGAGAACCCGAAGGGCGCGCTCGGCTTCTACGTCGTCTCCAACGGCGGCGGCGTCCCGTATCGCTTGCGCATCCGCGGACCGAGCTTCGTCTCGCTCTCCATCCTTCCCGCCATCGTCCCCGGCAACTTCCTCACCGACGTCGCTTCCATCCTCGGTTCGCTCGACTTCGTCATGGGCGAATGCGACCGCTAAACAACATGCACGAATCTCCTTCTTCCTCCGCCCCCGCCCGCGCGCTCAAGCCTGAGACGCTCGCCCAGGCTCCCGCCATCATCGCGCAGTATCCGCAGAAGCGTAGTGCGACGATGCCCCTCTTGCACCTCGTGCAGGAAGACCGCGGTTACATCACCCAAGAAGACATGACCTGGGTCGCCGAGCTCGTTGGCGTGACCCCGATGCAGGTGCTCGAAGTGGTGACGTTCTACCCGATGTACCGCCAGTCGCCGATCGGCCGCCGCCACGTGCGCGTCTGCCGCACGCTGTCCTGCGCCCTCCGCGGCTCCTACGCGCTGATGGAGAACCTCGAGCAGTCCCTCAACTGCAAGCGCGGCGAGACCTCGCCCGACGGCGACTTCACCTTGGAGTTCGTCGAATGCATCGCCGACTGCGGCTGCGGCCCGGTCGTCCACGTCGACGCCTCGATGCACGAGAACGTGAAGCCCGAAGACGCCGGCAAGTTCGCCGCCCAACTTAAGGCCACGCTCAAGGATCCGTCCTACGGCCTGAACCCTCCCGTCCCCGGCACGCCCGAGTGGAACGGTTAATCTCTAAACCTTAAGCGACATGCCCGCCGTCGAACGCCCTCTCATCTACGCCAACCTCCGCAAGCCGGGGTACACAGTCGATATCGACTGCTACCTGCGCAACGGCGGTTACGAAGCCCTCAAGAAAGCCGTCGCCCTCAAGCCCGACGAAGTCTGCAAGGAAGTCGAAGTCTCTGGCCTGCGCGGCCGCGGCGGCGCCGGCTTCCCGACCGGCATGAAGTGGAAGTTCCTCGACCGTAAGTCGGGCAAGCCCGCCTACCTCGTCGTCAACGCCGACGAATCCGAACCCGGCACCTACAAGGACCGCCAGATCATCTACAAGGACCCGCACCAGATGCTGGAAGGCATCGCGATCACCGCGTGGGCCATCCAGGCCAAGCAGGCCTTCATCTACATCCGCGGCGAGTTCATCCATGGCGCCAAGATCCTCGAGCGCGCGATCGCCGAAGCGAAGGCCAAGGGCTTCCTTGGCCAGAACATCCTCGGCTCGGGCTATTCTTGCGAAGTCGTCATCCACCGTGGCGGAGGTTGCTACGTCTGCGGCGAAGAAACCGGCCTGATCGAATCCCTCGAAGGCAAGCGTGGCTACCCGCGCATCAAGCCCCCGTATTTCCCGGCCGTCCTCGGCCTCTACAACTGCCCGACCATCGTCAACAACGCGGAGACGATGGCGCAGGTGAAGCACGTGCTCGCCTTCGGCGGCGCGGAGTTCGCCAAGATCGGCATCCCCGGCGACAGCGGTACGCACATCTGGGGCGTCAGCGGCCTGGTGAAGCGTCCGGGTCTCTACGAGATCGAAGCCGGCAAGGCCACCTTCGGCGAACTGCTCTACGACCTCTGCGGCGGCCCGCTCGACGGACGCAAGATCAAGGCGATCATCCCCGGCGGATCTTCCACCAAGATCCTCAAGGTCGGCGAACGCTTCAAGGGCAAGCTCGCCAACGGCACCGAGTTCGACTGGGCGCTCGAAGATATCCCGCTCGATTCCAACAGCATCGCCGCGTGCGGCACGGGCCTCGGCACCGGCGGCACCATCGTCATCGACGACTCCGTCGAGATGATCCAGGCGCTCTCCAACCTCAACGCCTTCTACGCCCACGAGACCTGCGGCCAGTGCACGCCCTGTCGCGAAGGTTCCCTCTGGCTCTCCCGTGTCTCGAAGCGCATCACGACCGGTGGCGGCATGGAGACCGACGTCCCGCTGCTGCTCGACATCG
>SESA01001605.1_pt1 | contig 11540 bp, 5 predicted proteins | sample 3171451 | NCBI WGS metagenome assembly SESA01 (sample SAMN06051862, study PRJNA518727) | freshwater metagenome | biome: subpolar coniferous forest; feature: holomictic lake; material: water; isolation source: holomictic Lake 227, 8 m depth | place: Canada: near Kenora, Ontario | collected 2013-06-25...
CCGCGCCTCCGCGCCGCGCTAGCTATCGCCTTCATCGCGGGGCTCTTTTGCGTGCTGATCCTCGCCACGGTCGTCTTCCATCACGCCACGGCAGTCAACAACGATCCGTGGAAATCGCCGCAACTGCTGGCGCTCAAAGCCCAACTCCAGTCGGCCCCCAGGGACGAGCAGCTCAAGACGCAAATCCGCGAACTCGATTTGAAATACCGCCAGCGCTTCTTCCATCGGCTCGCGACCGACCGCACTGCGGGATGGCTGCTGCTTGGCGGCATGGCGGTTTTCCTGGTCGCGGCCAAACAGGTTGCCCGCGCGCGGAAACCGCTGCCCTCCCCGACACTTCATCCGGACGCATCCGCTCAGACCAAGCGCCAGGCCGCCAGCGCACGCCGGGCGGTTTCCATGGCCGGACTCGGACTCTGCGGGGCGTTCGCCGTTGTGGCTTTCAGAACTCCGACTCTCTTGCCGTCAACGTCCCTCGGCCTCCAAAAACCTTCCACTGCTTCCGCCACGAACCCCGTTAGCGATCTGCCGCCGCTCGCCGAGTTCCAAAAAAACTGGCCCCGATTCCGCGGGCCTGATGGCAGCGGCTTCACCAAAGACGGAAACCTTCCGCTTTCCTGGGATGGCAAAACCGGTTCGGGCATTCTCTGGAAATCGCCCATCCCTGCCCCCGGCTTCAACTCGCCCTTGGTCTGGAACGATCGCGTATTCATCTCCGGCGGCACGGCGGAAAAACGCGAGGTCTTCTGCTACGCCGCCGCTGATGGCAAGCTCCTCTGGCAGCGCGCCATTGACAACGTGCCGGGCAGCCCGGCGAAAGCGCCGGAAATCTCAGACTCCACAGGTTATGCGGCTCCGACGATGGCTGCCGATGGGCGGCGCGTGTATGCGATCTTTGCCACGGGCGATCTCGCAGCGGTAGCCTTCGATGGCACGCTGGCTTGGTCCAAGCATCTTGGCGTTCCCAAAAACCAGTATGGCCACGCCACATCCCTAGGCATCTGGCAGGGAAAAGTCCTCGTGCAGCTCGATCAGGGCGAAAGCGAGCCGGGCAATTCCAAGCTGATCGCGTTCGATGGCGCGAGCGGAAAAGTGGTTTGGGAAAAATCGCGGCCCGTGGCGAGTTCGTGGGCCTCGCCGATCGTGATCGAAGCGGCGGGAAAAACCCAAATCATCACGCTTGGCGTGCCGTGGGTGACGGCTTACTCCATGACGGACGGGGCCGAACTCTGGAAGGCGGCACTGCTCGAAGGCGAAATTGCCCCATCGCCGATTTATGCCGGAGGCTTGGTGTGCGTGATCTGTCCGTCTTCGAAAATGATCGCGATCCGGCCGGACGGTTCCGGCGACGTGACCAAGACCCATGTGGCCTGGACCAGCGAAGAAAACCTGCCTGACGTCACCACGCCTGCGACCAACGGCAACCGCATTTTCTACGTGACGAGCAGCGGACAGGTGACCTGCCTTGACGCGAAGACCGGCAAGAAAGCGTGGGACCACGACGTGGCGATGGAAGTGCAATCCTCACCGGTGATCGCGGGGGAGCGGGTCTATATCATGGGAACCAGCGGCGAGACGCTAGTCATCGATGCCGCCGGGCCTGAATACAAGGAAATCGGCAAAGGGAGCATCGGGGACAAGTTCTACGCGAGCGCAGCGTTTGCGGGCGGCAGGATTTATCTGCGTGGAAACGGCTTCTTATATTGCATCGGGGTGAAGGAGAGCGCGGGAGTCCAGCCCCAAAGCGGCGGAGCACCGCACGCACTACAAGACGCTGGCGCGCGAAACGAGGGGTCCTCTGCCGCGCGAAGCGCCTTGGAGTGCGGCGGCCCTCCGCCGCCTTGGGAGGGGACGCCGACATCCGTTGCGCCTCCGATCAGTCCTCGTCCCCCATTAATGCGCTCGTTCCAAAACTCACCCGACGGAACGAGGGTGGAACGCACTTGCAACGGCAATTCCATTGCGGGAGGTGACTCTCGTTTGCAGCTCCAATCGATTGAGCACACCGTCGGCGCAATAGAGTTGCGCAGACAATTGCGTTCCCTCCTCCTTCCGTCGGAGGAGTTTGGGGACGAGCGCAGAAACGAGAGCAACGAGAACAGGGAACGAGGACAAACAGGAAGGGGGGCATCGGACCATGCCTGACTTCGACCTCACCTTCACCGACGAAGCCGTGGCGCGGATTGGGCGGAGTCCGGAGTCGCTCATCCCGACGTTGCAAACGTTGCAGGATCGATATGGCTACCTGCCGGAACAGGCGTTGCGGCGGGTCTGTGAAACAACGGAAATCACTCCGGCTGCGATTGCTGGCGTCTCGACCTTTTACGACATGTTCCGCCACAAGCCGGCGGGCAAGTCGATCGTGCGCGTCTGCCGCGGGACGGCGTGCCATGTCTCGGGTGCGGACCGCGTCGAAGACTCGCTGCGCCGCCATCTGCATATCCCGGCTGGCGATGACACCGATGCCGATCGCCAGTTTACGGTGGAGCCGGTCGCATGCCTTGGCTGCTGCACGCTGGCGCCCGTGGTTAAAATCGACGAGATGGTGGTTGGCCATGTCAGTGCCGAGAAAGTGCCGGAATTGATTCGTGAATTTCAAGCGGCTCAGGACGCGAGCAGCGCGGAGAAATCCACCGAGTTGCCCGGCCAACCCAGCGAGAATGACACGCCCTTGCCCGCCATTCATGTAGGCCTGGGTTCCTGTTGTATCGCCAAAGGGAGCGACCAGCTCTTTCACGCGCTCCACGATTCCGCCAAAGCGTCCGGCGCGGAAGTGATCGTCAAGCGCGTCGGCTGCGTCGGGATGTGTCATCGAACGCCAATGATCGAGGTGCTCATTCCCGGCAAGCCGAGCCTGTTCTACGCGGATCTGACTCCGGCGGAAGCGCCCGCCCTGATCGCGAGACATTTCCCGCCGCGCAACGTGTTCAAGCGCGCCTCGCAGCTCTGGACCCGCACGCTCGATGCCATTCTTTTGGATAGCGAGCAAAACGTGGAAGAGAACGCCATTACTCGGCTCGACGCGCCGGTGAAGGCGTTCCTCGGCAAGCAGGTCCACATTGCCACCGAACACTTTGGAAAAGTCGATCCGCTCGACCTCGAAGAATACCTCGCTCAAGACGGCTTCAACGCGCTTCGGCGGGTTCTGAACGAGTTGCAACCGGCGGCGACCCTCGATATTATTGAGAAATCAGGCCTGCGCGGACGCGGCGGCGCAGGGTTCCCGAGCGGCCAGAAATGGCGGATCGTTCACGGCCAGCCTGGCCCTGAGAAATACGCGATTTGCAACGGCGACGAGGGCGATCCCGGCGCGTTCATGGATCGGATGATTTTGGAGTCGTTCCCGTTCCGAGTGCTGGAGGGACTGGCCATTGCCGCGGTCGCTGTGGGCGCCCACGAAGGCATTTTCTACATCCGGCACGAATACCCGCTCGCCGTCAAACGCGTGCGCGCGGCCATTGCCGAACTCGAAAAGCGGGGCTGGATCGGTGAGAAGCTGCTCGGCAGCGACTACCCATTGCGACTCACAATCATGGAGGGGGCGGGCGCGTTTGTCTGCGGCGAGGAGACCGCGCTCATCGCCTCCATTGAGGGCAAACGCGGGATGCCCAAACTGCGGCCGCCGTTTCCGGCAGTATCCGGGCTGTGGGGCAGGCCGACGCTGATCAACAACGTCGAGACTCTGGCGCTGGTGCCTTGGATCATACGAAATGGCGCGGAGAGTTTCGCGGCGATCGGCACGGCGAAGAGCAAGGGGACCAAGGTGTTCGCGCTTGCGGGTCACGTTTCGCGCGGGGGCCTGATTGAGGTGCCGATGGGCACCACCATTCGCGAAATCGTAGAGGAGATCGGCGGTGGCGTTCCCGAGGGGCGGCACTTCAAGGCGGTGCAGATCGGCGGGCCTTCGGGCGGATGCGTTCCTGCGCGGCTGGCAGATACTCCGGTCGATTACGAATCGCTCCGAGACGTTGGCGCGATCATGGGTTCGGGCGGGCTCGTGGTGCTCGATAGCTCGGCCTGTATGGTCGATATGGCCCGGTATTTTCTTCAGTTCACGCAAGAGCAGTCGTGCGGCAAATGTACGTTCTGCCGCGTCGGCACCAAGCGGATGCTGGACATCCTTGAACGGCTCTGCGCCGGAAAAGCGCAACGCCAGCATTTGGAAGAACTGGAGCGGCTCGCCGCCCAAGTCGGCGCGGGAAGCCTTTGCGGGCTCGGCAAGACGGCGCCGAATCCGGTGCTCACCACGCTTCGCTATTACCGTGACGAATACGAAGCGCATCTCCGGGGCGAGTGCCCGGCGGGCAAGTGTTCCGCCTTGGTAAGCTACTTGGTCACGGAAGAATGCACCGGCTGCACCCTTTGCGCTCAACATTGTCCCGTGGACGCCATCGCGATGACGCCTTACGCCCGGCACACGATCAATCTGGACCTCTGCACGCGCTGCGATACGTGCCGCAAAGTCTGTCCGCATCAAGCAATCGAGGTCAAATGAGGATCACCATCGACGGCCAGGAAGTGGAACTTGAGCACGGTCAAAGCGTGCTGGAGGGTGCGCGCAAACTCGGCATCGACATCCCGACGCTCTGTCATTTGGAGAAATGCGGGTCGCTCACGACGTGTCTTGTTTGCCTTGTGAAGGTGAATGGGCGGCTCATTCCATCGTGCGGGACCCAAGCGGTCGAGGGAATGATTGTCGAGAGCGAGATCGACGAAGTCCATGAGGCCCGCCGCACCGCGCTCGAACTTCTCTTTAGCGATCACGTCGGCGACTGCCTCTCGCCCTGCCACCGGCTTTGCCCGTTGCAACTCAACATCCCGGTGATGATCCGGCAGATCGAGTCGGGAACTCTGGATGCGGCTGCGGCGACCATCCGGCAATCGCTCCCACTCGCTGCGGTTTTGGGTCGGCTTTGTCATCACCCTTGCGAACAAGGTTGCCGACGCGCGCCCGCCGACGGTTCCGCGGCCATCCGCGAGATGGAACGCTTCGCGGCAGACCACGATCTGGCACAGCCCGAGTCCCAGCTCCCTTCCCGAAAACCTTCCACGGGGAAATCGGTGGCCATTGTTGGCGCGGGGCCGGCTGGATTATCAGCCGCGTACCATCTTGCCCGGCAGGGGCACGCGGTCACGGTGATCGACCGGAGGGAACGCGCCGGAGGCTCTCTGCGCGGGGTTTCGGAAACGCAGCTCCCAAGTGCGGTGTTGGACAACGAAATCGCGCAGCTTGAGCGGCTCGGAATCACCTTTCGGCTCGGGACCGAGCTTAGTGTTGAAGAAAGGAGCGTGGGCGTCCCGCCCGCGCCGGCGAGCGGCCAAGATGGCCACTCTCCTATTGAAAGGAGCGTGGGCGTCCCGCCAGCGCCGGAAAGCGGCCAAGATGGCCACTCTCTTATTGAAAGGAGCGTGGGCGTCCCGCCAAGTGTGTTCGGGTTGATATGTGCTGAGGACCAAAGGTCCGTCCCATACCAGCCTGGGGCATCGCCCCAGGAAAATCCGCAAAACGAAGCAGGGCTGAAGGCCCGCCCCATTTCGGGCGCGGAACAATGGGTCGGGCCTTCAGCCCTTGAGGTTTCTCCCTCGAAAACCTGGGGCGCTGCCCCAGGCTGGTATGGGGCCGCGCCGTTGGCGCTGAGCATCCAAGACCTGACCCGCGAGTTCGATGCCGTCTTGCTGACCGTTGGCGAAGTGGCCGTTCCCGAACGCGACAAGCTTGGCGTTGCCGCCAGTCCCACCGGCATCAAAGTCGATCCCAATACTTTCCAAACCAGTCTGCCGTCCGTCTTTGCCGCAGGCAGCGCCGTCAAGCTGGCCAAGCAACTTATCCGCGCCATGGCCGACGGAAAAAGCGCAGCGGAGTGCATGTACCGTTTTCTGCTCGGCCAGGAAATCCGGCGCGCTGAAAAGCCGTTCTCGAGCGTGATGGGGCGGATCGAGCCCGGTGAATTGCAGGTTTTTCTGCGCGGGCTTACGATTGGCAGCCAACTCGCTTCCAAGCAACCGCCCACGCCGCAAGATGCGGCGGCAGAAGCGGCTCGCTGCCTGCATTGCGATTGCCGCTCTGCGGGAAATTGCGCGCTCCAGCATTACGCCCAAACCTACGGAGCGGATGCAAACCGGTTCCGCTCAAAGCGGGCGGCATTCGAGCAGCAAGTTCAGCCCGGCGGGGTGATTTTCGAGCCGGGGAAATGTATCCTTTGCGGCATCTGCGTGAAGCTGACCGAGATGGCAGGCGAGCCGTTGGGACTCACCTTCATCGGGCGCGGTTTTGAAGTCCGACTCGCAACGCCGTTCAACCACACCATCGAGGAAGGGCTGCGGAAGGTCGCTCAGGAGTGCGTGAAGCATTGCCCCACCGGGGCGTTGGCGATATTGTAGCCGGGGTATCGAGTCGGCTATAACACCTCCGCTCTGAGTTCCGGGATGGCGGTGAAGGTAGCGTGAATTGGGTTTATAGGTTTGACGATCGGGCTCTGAAGGAACTCAAAAAGCTTGATCGCCAAGCCCAAAGGCAGATCATTTCCTATCTTGACGAGCGAGTCGCTGGAACCGAAAGCCCGCGACGGTTTGACAAGCCACTGAAGGCGAATCTGGCTGGCCTTTGGCGTTACCGCATTGGCAATTACCGTATCCTTTGCCAGATTGTCGACGGCCAGTTGCTGGTGGTCGTGGTTGCCGTTGACAATCGGAAAAATATCTACGAATAGCGGACGAGACGGCATCTGCCTGCATCTCAAAATCCCGGATTGCGCTGCACTCCCCTTTGGCGCGATGCTCCGGGCATTCCCAAAATGCAAACTCTCGATCGAAACCTAGGGGAGAGATTCGCTGCCGCGCGCGATCAGGCGGTTGCCGCGCTTTTGGAGGAGCGCGACCCGGCGGGACACTGGACGGGGGAGCTTTCCAGCAGTGCGCTAGCGACCGCGACGGCGGTTTGCGCCCTGGCAATGGTTGCGCGGAATTCGGCGAGGCCACGCCCGGAACTCGGGCCATTGATTCGTGGCGGGCTCGCCTGGCTGGCTGCCCACGTCAATGCCGATGGCGGCTGGGGCGATACCGTGCGTAGCTTTAGCAACATCAGCACGACCACCCTGGTATGGGCTGCGTTCGGAGCGGCGCGGGAAGCGGCAGAGCACTACCTTGACACGGTAGGGGTCGCTGAGAAGTGGTTGGTAACCAACGGCTGCTGCACCGCAGAATCCTCTGCATCGGGAACATTCCGCGGTGCGCGGATTTGCCCGGCCCGGCTCGCCCGACAAATCGCCGCCCGTTATGGAAAAGACCGCACTTTTTCAATTCCGATTCTGACCATGTGCGCCATTTCGGGCCGCTTGGGGGAAGATAAGTCGGCATGGCGTCACGTCATCCAATTGCCGTTCGAACTGGCGGCGCTTCCGGCACAGTGGTTCGGGGCGATTCGACTGCCGGTGGTCAGTTACGCGTTGCCGGCGTTGATTGCCATCGGGCAGGTGCGCCATCATTTCCGGCCAACCCGAAATCCGCTGACGCGGCTTTTTCGCGAGGCCGCTCGCAAGCGCACGTTGCGGATCCTTGCGTCGATCCAGCCTAAGAATGGCGGATTTCTGGAAGCGACGCCGCTCACCGCTTTTGTGACCATGAGCCTTGCGGCGATGGGGCTGAGCGAGCGCTCGGTGGCGGTCCGCGGGACCGATTTTCTCGTCAAATCGGTCCGCTCAGATGGGAGCTGGGCGATCGATTCGAACCTGAACACCTGGGTTACGACGCTCGCGGTCAATGCGCTGGGGGAAAAGCGGTTCAGCCAAGGGGAGGCGGGCACGATTCGCGATTGGCTGCTCGCTCAGCAATATCGGCAGGTTCATCCGTACACCAACGCCGCGCCCGGAGGCTGGGCTTGGACGAGCCTGCCGGGCGGCGTGCCGGACGCCGACGACACGGCCGGGGCACTGCTGGCGCTTCGACGGCTCGGGCCAGCGGATGAGGCGACCCGCAGGGCGATCGCCGATGGAGCGCGCTGGCTGATGGATTTGCAGAATCGCGATGGCGGGATTCCGACCTTTTGCAAGGGTTGGGGCGCTCTCCCTTTCGACCGGAGCAGCCCCGATATCACCGCTCATGCGCTCCGGGCGTGGGTAGAGTGGATGGATGAGTGCCCCAGTATTTTGGAGCCAGCGATTTCGCGGGCATTGCGGTTTCTTGCCGGCAGCCAGAAAGCGGACGGTTCCTGGATTCCGCTTTGGTTCGGGCATCAGGAATCGGCGGACGATGAAAATCCGCTCTACGGAACGGCGCGAGTGTTGACGGCGCTGTGGGTGGTGGCGGCGAAGGGACGGTGGCCCGTGGCGATTGAACTGGCCGCCAAAGCGGAGCGCTGGCTGTTGGTAAACCAGAATCCGGATGGCGGCTGGGCCGGAGCGCCGGGGGCGGCCTCGACGGTCGAGGAAACGGCATTGGCGATCGGAGCGCTGGCCGGTGCTGAATGCGACCTTCGCGCCTTCGCGTCTTCGCGTGACACAAAAGGACTCACGCGAAGACGCGAAGGCGCGAAGGGGGGCAGGACTTGGCGAGTGGAAGCGCCAGCTAACGCTTCGGGTCTGAGCGCCGGTGGCGCGGAAGCATACCAGCTTGGGGCATCGCCCCAGGAATTACATTTAAAGAATGATTCAGGGCTGAAGGCCCGAAGCATCGACCGGGAAAAAATGTGCATCGGGCCTTCAGCCCTGGTTCGTATTTTACGGAAAAACCTAGGCCGCTGGCCTAGGCTGGTATGCGGTCAGGCCTTTGGCCCTAAGGCGCCAAACACATGCGAATCGGGAGACTGGGAACGAGCGAATACGGATCGAAGCGGCAGGGATGCCGCTTCTACTGTGGCAGCGGCTTCCAGCCGCTCCCGCATGGGGAACGAATTCCATGCGAACGCAAGGGAGCTTGCCCTTGGACGCGGCATCTCCTGGCTGGTGGAGCGCGTGGAGTCGGGTCAATGGCAGGAGCCTGCGCCCATTGGATTTTACTTTGCCCGGCTCTGGTATTTTGAGCGGCTTTATCCGTTTATTCTTGCTGCGGGCGCGTTCGAGGCATGCGACACTCACGCCACGAAATGACCGCAGTTCGCCCAATAAGTTGTAGCCTAAGTTCGCTCTCCCCTTTTACACTCCTCTTTAGCTAAAATCCCCAGTCCACATTCTTATGGATGTCTCTATTCTCGCCCGAGCGCAATTCGCGTTTACCATCGCGTTTCACTATATTTATCCGCCGCTTTCCATCGGGCTTGGCCTGATCCTCGTGGCCATTGAAGGCCTATGGCTGGCGACCGAACAGCCCATTTATCATCAAATGGCCAAGTTCTGGACGAAGGTCTTCGCCCTCACCTTCGCCATCGGAGTCGCCACTGGCATCGTGATGGAATTTGAGTTTGGAACGAATTGGGCGACTTACTCGCGCTACGTCGGCGACGTGTTTGGAAGCGCCCTGGCGGCCGAGGGCATCTTCGCCTTCTTCCTGGAGTCGGGCTTTCTCGCGGTCCTGCTCTTTGGCTGGGACAAGGTCGGCCCCAAGCTCCACTTTTTCTCCACCTGCATGGTCTGCCTCGGGGCGCACTTCAGCGCAGTCTGGATCATCGTGGCAAACTCCTGGCAGCAGACCCCGGCCGGCTATCACATTGTCGGCGAGGGGCTGAAAGCCCGCGCGGAGATCACCGATTTCTGGGCGCTGGTCTTCAATCCGTCGTCCATGGACCGGCTGACGCACACGGTTTGCGGCGCCTGGCAGGCGGGCGCGTGGATGGTGGTGAGCGTCAGCGCGTGGTATCTGCTCAAGAACAAGCACATCGAATTTGCCAAACGCTCGCTCAAAATCGGGCTGGCGGTGGCGCTCCTGGCTTCCATTCTTCAGCTCGATACCGGGCATGACAGCGCAGTGGGCGTGGCGAAGAATCAGCCCGCCAAGCTCGCCGCCTTCGAGGGCCATTATGCGACCGCCCCCGCTCCGCTCTATCTGTTCGGCTGGGTCGACGACAAGGGCCAGCAGGTCCGCTTCGGCCTCGGCATTCCGCGCTTGCTGAGCTATCTCATCCATGGCGAAACAGAGAAGCCGGTGACCGGCCTCAACGAATTCAAAGTGGAGGATCGGCCCCCGGTGAATTTCGTGTTCCAGACCTACCACGCCATGGTGGCGATCGGGATGGGGCTCATCGCCCTGGCGGTATTCTCGGTGGCGCAGGCGTGGCGGGGCAAGCTCTGGCGGCAACGCTGGCTTTTGGGGCTGCTCGTCGTGGCGGTGCTCGGGCCGCAACTGGCCAATCAACTCGGCTGGTTCTCGGCTGAGGTCGGCCGGCAGCCGTGGATCGTCTATGGGTTGCTGCGCACTTCCGATGGGCTCTCGAAGCTCGTAAAGGCCGAGGCGATCGTCGCTTCGCTTGTGATGTTCACCTTCATTTACAGTCTGCTCTTTGCCGTTTTCGTTTATCTCCTGAACCACAAAATCCAACACGGGCCGGACGAAGCCGATCTGAATCCGCCCGGACCGCTCGCCAAAATCCTTCACGAACCCCGCGCCGATGCCTGATCTACCTATTCTCAATATTGTCTGGTTCGTCCTGGTCGGGGTGCTCCTGACCGGGTACGCCATGCTCGACGGCTTCGATCTCGGGGTCGGTATCCTGCATCTCTTCACCAAGACCGACAAGGAACGGCGGATCATGATCAACTCGATCGGCCCCGTCTGGGACGGCAACGAAGTCTGGCTCGTCACCGGCGGCGGCGCGCTCTTCGCGGCGTTCCCGATGGTCTATGCCACGGTCTTCTCGGGGTTTTACCTGGCGTTCATGCTCTTGCTGGCGGCGCTGATCTTCCGCGCGGTCGCCATCGAGTTCCGGAGCAAACAACCGATGGGTTGGTGGCGCAAGATGTGGGACATCGGCTTTAGCACCGGCAGCTTTCTCTCCAGCCTGCTCATTGGGGTGGCGCTTGGAAACATCGCCTATGGCGTTCCCCTGGACGCCGACCATGAATTCACCGGCAACCTGCTGACGATGCTTCATCCTTATGCGTTGATCCTGGGGGTCACCACCGTGGCGCTCTTTGCCATGCACGGCGCCATCTATGTCGTGATGAAAACCGAGGGCGAACTCCATGACAAGATCCGCGGCTGGGTTAATCGCTGCATCATCGTGTTCATCATCTGCTACGCCATGGCCACCATCGCCACGCTCCTCTACGTGCCGCACATGACTGTAACCATCAAGGCGCATCCGTGGATGTTTGGCATTGCGATCCTCAACATGCTGGCCATCGCCAACATCCCGAGGGAGATCCACCACGGGCGCGACTTCAACGCGTTCTTCTCATCCTGCGCCAGCATGATTGCGCTGATGACCCTCTTCGGGATCGGCATGTTTCCGAACATGGTCTTTTCCAATCCGAGCCCGGAGAACAGCCTCAATATCGTCAACGCGGCCTCCTCGCAGAAGACCCTCTCGATCATGCTGACGATCGCGGTCATCGGCGTGCCGATCGTGCTCACCTATACCGTCTGCATCTACCGGATTTTCCGTGGGAAAG
>SESA01001609.1_pt1 | contig 11507 bp, 9 predicted proteins | sample 3171451 | NCBI WGS metagenome assembly SESA01 (sample SAMN06051862, study PRJNA518727) | freshwater metagenome | biome: subpolar coniferous forest; feature: holomictic lake; material: water; isolation source: holomictic Lake 227, 8 m depth | place: Canada: near Kenora, Ontario | collected 2013-06-25...
CTGTGCTCACGCTCTCTCCCTCTTTTATCAGATCGGGAAGAGAGGCGACAATCATGTCGAGCAACTGGGGTGTTGAAGCGATATCCTGGAGGCCATATCTCTCTTCGATAAACCGCCGCGCCTGATCACCCTCAACAATACCAAGGCGTTTGTGCAAGTACTCGGCAATCTGCTCCTTTGTGAAAACGGGCAAAGTATCGAGCGTAGCATCGAAAGCTCGTGCAGCATTGCCCAGAGCTGAATCCGCTTCAAAAAGCTTGTCGCCACCCTGCACGGCTTGCCTGGCACTGCTGTTGTCGCGGAAAAAGTGGCTGCGGGAAGTGATGAGCATACGATTGCTGCGCAGGTTACGACCCGGATTGGCGGTTGGTCGCGCCAGTTGACGGAACTGCTCTTCTACCCTTCCGACTTGGGCAACGCCCATTTCATCGAAACTGTCGAGCAGGAGCACTACCCGGCCCGCTTCGAGCAGGTGCAGCACAATCTCGGGATTGAGCACGGTGCGCAGTTCGGTTTCGAGATGCTCGCGAATCAGGCTTTCAAGCGAAATGGCATTGGGAAACTGACGCAGGTTGATTTCAACAGGAATCGGACTTTCCGGATTTTTTTCACAATTGCGGGCCAGTTCATAGGCAAGCCGCTCAACCAAGGTACTTTTACCGGTACCGTAATCGCCAAGCACAAGCCACAACCGGCTTCCCGCTCCTGAAACCCATTCGAGAGCATGAGGTAACATCAGCACCGTTTTTTCGTCAGGCTGCTTTTCAAGGAGCAAATACTGATCAACATAGTTAATGGCAAGAGCGCTTGCTTCGTAACGCTGGCGAATGCGGGCGAGATAGGGAGAAAAATCGAAGAGGCTGCGTTCCAGTTCATCATAGGTGAGCGCCTGAATGCCCTGTTCTCGAGCAAAGCTTCGGGCCGCCGGGCTGAAGTCGCGTGAGGCAACCACCATACCACGAGCTTGCATTTCTCTGGCAGTTGGGCCATCAAGCAAGGTTTTGAATACCAGCAAAGTCTCTTTTGAAATGATGGCCTGATGATCCTTGCACTCGACCAGATAAACCTCTTCACGTCCGAAATCAGCACGTTTGCGTATAACAAGATCAACCCGGTTGCTGTCGATCAACAGTTCGTGCTCGACAGTGTAGCCAAGCAGACGCAAAAGTCGGGCAACTCGCTCCTCGAAACGTTTACCTTGCGCATGACTCTCTTTGTTACGACTGGCCGATTCGCTCTCGGCAATAACCTGCTGACGCACCTTGTCGATTCGACGCTCCAGATCGTTATAGGCTTTTGCTACCGGAGTGTCGGGGCGTGTTGCTGCATACAGTTCTTCGGTGAAAAGCAGACGCTGATCAAAAGGGATGGTAACCAATTCTGTAGGGGCCAAGCCAAAGGCCTCCTTCCAGATATCCTCTCCTTTAGCTCGCAAATCGAGTTCATCAGCAATCGGCGATGCAACCAGCAACCGGGTAAGGGGCGGCAGCGTACCCCGTGCGGCAATACGCCCCTCGCTGGCTGGTTGAAGGGCTTGCCAGACGTGGGCCAGCCCTCTGGTATTCTGCCTGCCGTAGTTACCGGCAAGAACAGTGGCGTGTGGCAGCAGGGCGGCAAGCAGACCGCCGATGTCGGTGATACCGGTACGAGAATCAAGCAGCACTGTTTCAAATCCAGCCTTGCCAAAAGCATCAAGGATACCGCGAAAGAGCGCAAGACCGCTGTCGAGGTCGCGAACCAGAAAGTCGTCCCAACGGATGCTCTGAAAAAGCCCGGCAAAATCTTTGTTGTCACCATAAGCAGGCAAGATGAAAAGACGATCCCGCTCAGGCGTCTGGCAAGCAAGTTTGACAAGTTTACTGAAATCAGCTTTGTTCGATGCTTTTCCAGACTTCTGCCATGCAATCATCCATTCAAAAAAACCCTCTTTGACCGGTTTTGATGGTGTCAGCCCCGGGATGTTGTGCAGCCCAGGCGCTTCGATATCAAGATCCCACAGCAGCGTTTTGCCGCGCCGGGCAGTGAGAATACCGATATTGGCGGCAAGCAGGCTGCGCCCGACTCCGCCCTTGTAGCTGTAGAAGGTGACGATGAAGGGAGTCATGCGGCATCGTTCATGTTTCGAATTTTCAAGTGCGATTGAATCGTGGCGTCTGTTGAAAGTAACCCTCGAAAACCTGTCACGGGTGCTGCCGTCTTTGGCGCTGCGCTTGTCGCGTGCGTCCTCCCGCTCTCAGTGAGTTGCAAAAGAATATCACGGCCATATTTCCGCTTGGCTACAAGCCCGTTTGATTCAAGATTCCCGATAAGCTGAGTGACTCGCCCCGCACTGACTCCAAGTTTTTTAATAAGATCCAGTTGGGGGAGTTCACGATTTCCTGTTTCGAGAAGCAATTGCAGGATTTCCGGAACATGACGGCGTTTCAGTTGTGTCTCAGGATCGGCATGAGCCAGATTGAGACGCCTCGCTTCGAGCATGTCACTCGCCTCCTGCCATCGGTACATGAACTCTTCAGGAAGCGATGCTGACGAATGAGCCCCGTCAAGAGCACGATGAATAAGGCGTTGCATTTCAGATATACCTTCGCGATCGTTGAGTCGAGCAATTGCATCCATTGACCAGACGGTAATCAACAGATTGGCCATATCCAGAGCCTGTTCATCCCATGTTTCAAGTGTCCTAATGGCTTCAAAGAGTTCTGGTGGTGTAGAGCGATCGACAAACAGTACAGGATCGCTGGCATGAAGATCGAGTGTGCTCATGAGAGTATTTCTAAATTATCCTAAACCTTTTCAGTTAGAATTAATTTAACATTATTTAGCTATTAAAAAATTCCTGCCTTCATATCAGCTCAAGTCAACCAGCGTAAAATGGTCGAATTCATCCCTGGTTACAGAGACGATAACCAGATCTTCTTTGCACTCCACAAATTTCTGGTGCTGCACAAACCCGCGCACTGGAGTTGAACCAGCAGGCAGTTCCTGATTGGCGACAGCCACAATTGTTCCGAGCGTATCGTGCATTGTTTTTGCTGTCGCCTTATGTGGATTAAGTTTATCGGTCATGCTCGGAACAAGCAGCCAGTCAAGCGGCAGAGAAGCCAACACCATGGCAGGTTCGCCTTCAAAAAAATCTTTGCAGATCGCCATGGCCATCAGTCCGAGTGGTGTAAACAAGCAGGTAAAATGATTCGGAGCACATTCTATACCCTCCTTTCGCTTGTTAAAGGTAACCGATTTGCGCTTATCGCAGCCAAACAGGAGTGTGCCGTCCAGCCCAAGCATAGCCTCAGCATGATTTCGCCACCCTTTTTCGACCTGCTCATGGAAGCTTCCGAGAACAATGAGAGGAACCGAGAGGGAATGCTTTTCACCATTTTTTCTTTGCAATTGCTGAAGCTCTGAAACGATTCGGGATCTGATATCGGGAGTAATTGTAAGCTCTGGCATCACAAGGATGTGAGCGTTTCGTTTTTTTGCTTCACTGATATGGTGCAGAGCCGATGCAAAACGCGTTTCAGTGTCACTGATCTCTTTGCAGATGAAGTGCGAGGGCTTCTTGTCTGAAACATTCGGCCTCACTCCGTCATCAAAATGAACGACGGCAATTCTGATCGTTGTTGCAGAAAAATGATTTGCAAGCCAATCATGGTAGCCCCTCGGTATTCCAACCACATTGACAGGAATCTTTTGAGGGTTATTGTGCGGTACCACTCTGTAATGCTTCAGCCAATAGGCAATATTGCCAAATTGCAAGCGTTTTCCACCCCCGCACGATTCAGATTTTTGATAAATTGGCAGCATCCAGACCTGACCTTCACCATCATCAATACGTGAATTCCGTAAATACCCATAAGATTTCGGGTTAATACGAACGCAAAATTCGTCAAGAGCCCTAAGCCAAAGCAACGGATCATTGTTGACCTCTTCGGACGTAATCGTTGATTCTTTATTGTCGATGCTTTCGATGCGATCTATGGCATCCATGAGCATCAATTCATCCTTTTCATGCTGGTTTTCCCAATCGTCAAGAACCCGGCGACCATCAATAGTTGGCGAACCCGCAAGTCGGCACAGGCGGGCAAGAGCCTGGCGGTAACTTTTGGCATTGATAAATTCAGCTACCTTTTCCATACTTGAGCTTCACCTGTTATTCTGGCAGAGCCGGAAAATAGTAACGTCATTCCGGCGTTGATAGCAAAACCAATCCAAATAATTGCGACAAAGAGTATCTGCTCAGGTTACAAAGTTTTTTCTGAGCAGCCAACTATCTTTTTCACCTGCAAATGATTTTCTGCACGTCGATAAGGTTTCTATATTAATTCCGGAATCGTTCCTGATGACCACCCTAAACAAGCACAGCAATCTGTCAATAATAGTATGTCCATAACAACCACTCCCAATAGTGAGACCCCACTTGACACTGAAAACGCAAGGGATTCTTCCCTCCCCCGCATCATCTTTCTGCACGGCTTTCTTGGCTCGGGGAACGACTGGGTTCCAATTGCCCGGCAGCTTGAAAATGATTACTGCTGCATTCTCGTTGACCTGCCCGGACACGGAGAGAGCGACATAGAGGCAAACGGCAACCCCGACCTCTTTTTTACCGAAACTGTTGATGCGCTGGCCGAGGAACTGAGCCGTTCGGCAGATTCCGAACCCTGCTTTCTTGTCGGCTATTCGATGGGCGGCAGAATTGCGCTTGCCCTGCTGCTGCGCCACCCGGAACTCTTTGAAAAAGCGATTATTCTCTCCGCTTCCCCCGGCCTCAGAACTGAAGAGGAGCGCCTGAGCCGCAGGGAGAGCGACGAGGGTATCGCACGAAAAATTGAGCGGAACTTTGACGGTTTTATCAAGGCGTGGTATGAGCAGCCGCTCTTTGCCACACTCAAAAATCACCCTGTATTCAAGGAGGTAGAGAGTGAACGAAAAATCAATAATCCCGAAAACCTTGCCCTTGCGCTGAGGCTCCTTGGAACGGGGTGCCAGCCCTCGCTCTGGGATGAACTGCAAAAAAACAGGGTGCCGATACAATTTTTTGTCGGGGAAAAAGACCTGAAATTCGTTGAGATTGGGCGTCAAATGGTTAATTTATGGACTGAATCAACGCTTGAGATTTTTTCCGGCTGCGGTCACACGCTGCACCTTGAAAACCGGGTGCTCTTTGTTGACCGCCTGACACAATTTTTCAACAAGCATCAACCATCCTGATATGAGCGCTGTACAGTGGATACAAGAAGGTGACTTTACCGACATCCTCTACCATAAGTCGGAAGGCATTGCAAAAATCACCATCAACCGCCCGGAAGTGCGCAATGCGTTCCGACCCCAGACGGTTGACGAGATGATCGAGGCCCTTCAAGACGCAAGAAACGATAGTTCAATTGGGGTTGTCATTCTCACGGGCCAGGGCGACAAGGCTTTTTGCTCAGGTGGCGACCAGAAAATCAGGGGCAACGCCGGTTATGCTGACGGCAAAGGGGTCAACAAGCTCAATGTCCTCGATTTCCAGCGCGATATCCGCACCTGTCCGAAACCGGTCATTGCCATGGTTGCCGGTTACTCCATCGGCGGTGGCCACGTGCTCCACATGCTCTGCGACCTCACCATTGCGGCTGAGAATGCCATCTTCGGCCAGACCGGCCCCAGGGTCGGTTCATTTGACGGCGGATGGGGAGCAAGTTACATGGCGCGCCTTGTCGGCCAGAAAAAGGCACGTGAAATATGGTTTCTCTGCCGCCAGTACAATGCTGTTGAGGCGCTCGCTATGGGGCTGGTGAACACCGTTGTGCCCCTTGAGCGGCTCGAAGAGGAGACCGTCCAGTGGTGCCGGGAAATTCTTGCCAACTCTCCGCTGGCCATCCGCTGCCTGAAATCGGCCCTCAATGCCGACTGTGACGGCCAATCCGGATTGCAGGAACTTGCTGGCAATGCCACCATGCTCTACTATATGAGTGAAGAGGGGCAGGAGGGCCGCAACGCCTTTGTCGAAAAGCGGAAGCCTGATTTCGGCAAATTCCCCAAGAGACCTTGAACGCGTCGCATATTGTTCTCTACCGGTATGCCATCCCTTTTACTGAACCCATATTCGTAAAAGGGCAGCGGATTGTGCAACGGGAAGGCATTGTTCTCGCACTGAAAAGTCGGGGAGAGGGGCATATAGCCTATGGTGAAATTGCTCCTCTTCCGGGCCTGCACCGCGAGACGCTGCAATTAGCCGAAGCGCAACTTGTAGAGGTACTGGCAAAGCACGATTTTGCCGCTCCCGGCATTCTGCCCGAAAGGCTCTACCCCTCGGTTCGTACCGGTCTGGAGATGGCGATGATCAATCTTGATGCCACCATAGCGGGTACCCTTCCCGCTTTTGCCGGTACAGGGCCTGCCGCCAGCCAGGTTCCACTCAATGCCCTGCTCTTCGGCGACACAACGCTGGTCATGCAGCGGGCAGAGGAGTATTTCACGCTTGGATACCGCACCTTCAAGCTCAAAGTCACGGCGAGTGCTACCGAGGGTGCCATCAAAAGCATCAATGCCCTGCACCGCACCTTCGGCGGACGTATCGAGTTGCGGCTTGACGCCAACCAGTCGCTCTCGCTTGACGAAGCGCTCGATTTTGCGCAACACATTCCGCAGGGAAGCATCGCCTATATCGAAGAGCCATTACAAGAGGCCGAGCTGATCGGCGAGTTTTGGGCAAAAACAGCAATCCACTCAGCGCTCGACGAAACGCTCTGGCAAAATCCGGAACTGCTCTACAAGATTCCTGAAGCATCGCTTGCTGCGCTGATACTCAAACCAAACCGGCTGGGTGGAATCTCTGCCGCACTGCGCTTCGCCCGCTATGCAAGTGAACACAATCTGCTTGCGGTGTTCAGCTCAGCGTTCGAGAGCGGCATCAGTCTGAGCTTCTACGCATGGCTGGCAGCATCAACCGCCTCAAAACCAGCCGCCTGCGGGCTCGACACCTACCGTTACCTGAAGCACGACCTGATCGAAACCGCGTTTGGAGCCCAAAACGCCCTGCTCGACAGCCACAAAATCTACCGGGAAGGGATGAAGGTCAATCAGAGATCTCTCAAGCGCACCTCATTATGGACGCTATAGCCCGCGCTGCAAAACTTTTCGGCAACTTGCCCATGCTGTGGATGGCTGGCACGGCCCTCTCGTTCATTGAGTGCGACAAAAGGGCTGAAGAGATTGCAAGCCACCTCAGCAGCAGCGGCATGCACTCCGGCGAGATTGTCGCGGTGGTGTCGCCAAACACGCCAGAGCTGGCCTTGCTGCTCCTCGGACTCCTGAAAGCGGGCATGATTGCCGCGCCGCTCAACTACCGCTTTCCTGAACACCTGATCGGCAACACCATTCATAAACTCCAGCCAAACCTGATCGTGACCTCCGGCACAACAAGGCTACCGGGCAGCATCAGTATTGGTGAACTGGTTGATAATGGTTGGTACAACAAAGGGTGCACCCCAACCCTTGATGAGAGCGCAAACCCAAAGTTTGGAACCGTAGACGCGATGAATCGCCCCGTCACCCTTATCCACACTTCGGCAAGCTCGGGAGAGGCAAAAGCGGCCCTGCACAGCTTTGCCAACCACTGGTACAACGCACTCGGTTCCAATGAAAATATCCCTTTCGGTGCAGGCGACTGCTGGCTTCTCTCCCTGCCGCTCTACCATATCGGAGGCTACTCGCTCCTCTTCCGCTCGCTTCTTTCCGGCGGTGCACTTGCTCTCGCAGAGCCGGATGAATCACTCGGCCAGTCGCTGCAAAACTTCCCGCTTACCCACCTCTCCCTGGTACCCACGCAGCTTTACCGTCTGCTCGCCAGCCAGAAAAGCTGCTCCCTGCTGCGCAAACTGAAGGCCGTTCTGCTCGGCGGGAGCGCCGCGCCAAAATCGCTGATTGAGTGTGCTCTCCGCGAAGGTATTCCCCTCTACCTGAGTTACGGTTCAACTGAGATGAGCTCGCAGATTGCAACCACCCCTGCGCCGATAACCGCCATCCGGCAGAACAGCGGCCAGCTCCTGCACTACCGGGAGCTGAGTGTGGCAGAAGATGGAGAGCTGCTGGTCAAAGGGCCCTGCCTTTTTCAGGGATACCTGCGGGATGGCATCATTCAGCCCCAAGCCGACAGTGAGGGGTGGTTCCATACTTCGGATATTGGCACTGTCGCTGAAGACAAAAGCGTCACGATATTGGGCCGCAAAGACAACATGTTCATTTCAGGAGGCGAAAACATCCACCCCGAAGAGATCGAAAGAGCGCTGATGATGATAGAGGGGATACTCGAAGCCCTTGTGGTGCCGGTATCTGACGACGAATATGGCCAGCGTCCGGTCGCCTTTATCCAGAGCGTTGAGGCAGAAAAACCCGATGAGCAGACGATCATTGAGGCGATGCAGGGAATGGTGGGAAAACTGAAAACTCCCGTCCGCTGTTTCCCCGTCAGGCAATGGGTAACCCTGCCGGGCTCACAGAAGAGCGACCGGGCATGGTACAAAAAGGAAGCATCAGCCCCGCCGTGCCTTTCTCTTGAGCCATAAAACAGCCCAGGAACCACCAAAACCGGCTATCAGTGCATAAAAAGCGCCAAACACAACCATGTTCATCAGCAGATCAGTAAAGGTTAACTCTGCCGGTGCAAGGACAAGTTTTTTGGCCTCAACCAGCGCTTGCATCTGATCCTGAAGCTCCGGCTTTCCCTTTGCCACACCAAGCATCCAGTCAATCACGAAGAGAAAGCTCTCCATCCCCGGTGTATAATTGATAAACCGAATAAGAAGAAAGCTGACTATCACAGAGAGGACACCTCCGAGCAAACCGGTAATACTTCCCAGAGCAAACGCTTCACTGTAGGGCAATCGCACCTGGAAGCGCATGATGGTTTGATGGAGCGCAACCGCTCCTGCCACAAAAATCCCGACCGGAAGAAGAATATTGAGCAGGGTGAGATAGGGCACCGTTGTTGTAACAAGAATAATGGCCGCGCCCAGTAAAACAGCGAACCGTTTCCCCGCAAACGGCAAACGAGAGGGATTTACATTTTCAGCAACCATGTTCCTTCATGAAAACTTTTCATTTAAAAAATCATCCATCGTATAAAAGCCAGGTGCTGTTTTGTGGCGCAGGGCAAGCCAGATGGCCGCTTCGACGGCACCCGAGGCAAACCCTGAACGGTTTTTAGCGGTATGGGAGACGACAATTTCATCAGCTTCGGAATCAATGAAGGCGGAGTGCTTCCCGAAAACAGAGCCGAGACGCAGAGAGGCCACCTGCAGCTCATCCGGCGCAAGCTTTTTGTCATCGGAGAGCTGCCGCACAACACTCTTTTTGCGGCTGTTGACGGCAAGGATCATATCAGCCGCCCGCAAAGCCGTACCACTGGGGAAATCGGCCTTGGCGGTGTGATGCTGTTCGGCAAAGGCGATATCAAACTGGTCGAAAGGCGCGATAAGGCGTGCCGCTTCACGGACTGTGCGCAAAAAGATGTTGACACCGAGCGAAAAATTGGCCGAATAGAGCAGCGACCCACCGGCATCGGCGAGCATCCCCTTGACCTCATCCTGCCGGTCATCCCAGCCGGTGGTACCCACAACTACGGGCACGCCGGAGGCAAGTATGGCTGGAAGGTTGGCCAAAAATGCCTCCCTTACGGTAAAATCTATGATGGCATCGCTTCCCTGAAAAAGGTCAGGGGTAATGGTGGTATTGATATCGAGAGCGGCTGCGGTCTCGTGGCAGCCCGTCCGGGCAATAACCAGAGCGACCTGCTGGCCCATTCTCCCGTTTCCGACAAGGGTAAACCTCATGATTGTTGTTTCTTGCTTATGAATGGACTTTATTTTGCAAAGCGGAAGTTTCAGGGGGAAATTCACTCATGACGCATAATTTCGAGAAGTCGGTCGAGATCATCATTGGAGAAGTACTGGATATGAATCTCCCCTTTACCGCCCTTTTTTTCAACAATGCGAACCTTGGTTGCAAGATTGTTCCTCAACACAGACTCAAGCTCGGTAAGGTATGAAGAGCGATCCGAAGAGGCCACATGTACGGGCTTCGACTGCTCCTTGAAGAGGCGGTTAACCAGCGCCTCGGTCTGGCGGACGGAAAGCTGATGGGCGAGAATCTGTTTCCACACCTTCAACTGCTGCTGTTCACCGGGAAGGTTGACCAGCGCCCGAGCATGTCCGGAGGAGATTTCGCGATTTCTGATGCTGTCCTGAATCTGCAGCGGCAGTTTGAGCAGGCGGAGAAAATTGCTGACCGTTGAGCGGTTTTTGCCCACCTTCCGGGCAATCTCCTCCTGTGTCAGGTTGCACTTTGTTGTCAGGCTTTTGAGGGCAAGCGCAACCTCAATGGCATTGAGATCTTCGCGCTGAATATTCTCGATAAGCGCCAGCTCAAGCTTGGTTGAATCGTCATGCGCCTCAATGACATAAGCAGGAATAAACTTGAACCCCGCCAGCGTAACCGCCCTGAGCCGACGCTCTCCACTGATAAGCTGATAACCGTCACCATCCCTGCAAACCGTAACCGGCTGAATCACTCCGTTTTCAAGAATGGAGTTTTTCAGCTCTTCGAGAGCCGTTTCATCAAATTCCTTGCGGGGCTGAAAGGGATTTGCATTGATTTTTTCAATCGGCAGACTGCCTATACTTCCAACGGGCGCAGACTCCTCTGCCTCATCCTTCGAAACTGAGACAAAGCCATCGTCCTGAAAAAGTGCTTTCAGGCCACGTCCCAATGCTTTTTTCGCCATATCACCCATCAGCTTACCGGTCAGCTACGGCTGACTAACTTTAAATTTGTTAATATTGCCATCTCTCTCAAAAATCTCCTGGGCCAGATCAAGATAGTCTTTTGACCCGATACATTGGGCGTCATAGAGCAAGGCTGGTTTGCCGTGGCTCGGTGCTTCAGAGAGCCGTACATTGCGGCGAATATAGGTTTTGTAAACCTTCTCCTTGAAAAATTTCTTGACCTCTTCTGCAACCTGCGATGCCAGACGGAGGCGTGCATCATACATGGTCACCAGAACCCCTTCAATCTCAAGCTTCGGATTGAGATGCTTGCGGACAATGCTGATGGTATTGAGCAGTTTTCCCAGCCCTTCAAGCGCATAATATTCAGCCTGAACCGGTATAAGCACGGAATCTGCCGCCGTAAGCGAGTTAAGGGTAATAAGACCGAGCGAGGGCGGACAGTCGATAATGATGTAATCGTACAGGTCGCGGACACCCTTGAGCGCTTTCTGCATCACATACTCGCGCTCTTTCATGTTCACCAGCTCAACCTCCATCCCGACAAGATTGACATTTGAGGGAAGCACATCAAGATACTCCAGACTGGAGGATTTGATGGCATCCTGTATCTTGCCACCCTTTACCATCACCTGGTAAAAGGTATTATCGATCTCATCGCCGATTTCGAGACCAAAACCAGAGGTAGCATTGGCCTGTGGATCGATATCAATCAACAGCGTCCTGAACTCAGAAATGGCG
>SESA01001612.1_pt1 | contig 11495 bp, 11 predicted proteins | sample 3171451 | NCBI WGS metagenome assembly SESA01 (sample SAMN06051862, study PRJNA518727) | freshwater metagenome | biome: subpolar coniferous forest; feature: holomictic lake; material: water; isolation source: holomictic Lake 227, 8 m depth | place: Canada: near Kenora, Ontario | collected...
GCACCAGGACGGGAAGAATAGATTGACAATGCACCAAATACCTCATGATCGGCTTTCAAGGGCAGGCTTAGAGAGGAAGCAAAGTCGTGTTTTATGGCTTCTTTATGCCATGGTTGCATATTCGGGTCATTGATGATATCAGACGAGGTTGCTGACTTGCCAGTGCGGATTGTGGTTCCTGTGGGGCCTCGTCCAAATAGAGTATCATCCCATACTATGGGAATTGTTTGAAGGTAACCTTCCTCGAAACCTGATTGAGCTATCGGGCGTACGCTTTTTGCCTCATCGTGTTCTGCATAACCTATCCATGCCATCCGATAGCCACCAATATCGACGACGATATTGCATATCTTTTGAAGCAATTCCTTTTCATCAGTGGCATGAATCAATGCCATATCACAACTGTTTATCGCAAAAAGTGCACGAGACAATCGGTGCAGTTCATTTTCAGCTTTTTTTTGCTCCGTAATATCCGTGAGAATAACCCGGCATCCATGATCAGCATCACTCATTGCGGCATCAAGGCGAACGATGCGGCCAAAGGGAGTCTGGAACGTTTTCAATGGTTGAGCAGCATCGGCCAAAAGCGTTACCTCGCAGATTCCAGCTACTCTTGTTGTAAACACGTTCTCAAGCAATGCCTCAAGTGCCTGATGGTCTTCGGGCATAACAAGTTGTGTAAACCACATGTCCTGTAATCGGGAGCGATCAACTCCAAGCATTTTTGTGGCTGTCAGATTCGATTGAAGGATCGCACTGTCACGCCCCAGAGTCAAGTACCCAACTGGTGCAAAGTCATAAAGTTCAGTATACAGATCAAGACTATGCTCCAGATCAATTCTGGTTTGAGCAAGTTCTGCCTGCTGCATGACAAGCTCTATTTTGTGTACCTCAAGCTCATGGACAAGCTTGAGTATCTCTTCGGGTGAGGAGGAGGTGCCAGGCGCCGAGACGCCGGTGCTGAGATTTTGTTGCGTCAGGTGCTCTTCGGCCAGAATGCGTAACTCTTCGAGTATTTGAGAGTTATTGTTTGTCGGTTTGTCCATGCGGGGGCATTTAATAAATATTCCGGGATGGTCGTATGATCCGTTCTTGACCCTCCATGACGGCAGGCAACGAACAAAAAATGAAACGAAAGCAGGTGTGCTCAAGAACTCACCTTATAATGTATGCAAGAGTTTTGGGTCACGGAAGTTTTGAGAGTGCATTATTTTTGTTTAGCGCACCAAACAGAGTTGAACAAGATCAAGCCTGTTGCTGCATCTGTTTCGCCCGGATGAGCCGGATACCGATTAAAGCCTTTTAGCTGAGCTTGAGTATGTTAACTTGCATTGTTTTTGACAATGGTTTTAATGAATTCGCCATTTTATTATAATTTTCGGAATAGATTTTACAAACAGCCTGAAGGGCCAATGTCTTTTAATTGTTATTAATGATTACCCATGACCACAGCACGAGAACTGGCATTGCAGGTACTGCAGTCACTTGAAACCGGAAAACAGCGATCCGACCAGATCCTGCACCACGCCCTGCAGCACTCTGCCCTGAACCGCATTGACCGGGCACTCACCACAGGACTGGTCAACGGGATTCTGCGCTACCGGCTGCAGCTTGATTTCATTATCGGACGATTCTACCACCATAATCTTGAAAAAGCCGCGCCGGTCCTGAAAAACATTCTCCGACTCGGAGTCTATCAGATACTCTTCTTCAGCAAGGTTCCCGACTGGGCAGCCGTCAATGAATGCGTCAAACTGGCCCGAAAATACAAGGGTGAGAGGATGTCGAAACTGGCCAACGGTGTGTTGAGAAAAATTACCCCCCAAAGCGTTACCCTTGATGAGTGGCTGAAGGAGAAAAACACTGAAGAGCAGCTCGCCGTGAAATACTCGCACCCGCAGTGGCTCGTTGAGCGGTGGCTCAAGGCTTACGGCCGGGAAAAGTGTGAGGCCATCCTCCTTTATAACAATCAGTTTCCCTCTTTTGGATTCAGAATCAACCGATTGAAAAATTCCCCAGGGAAGTTTTTTTTCGATCCGGCAATGGCGGCTGCCGCCCATGAAGCATGCAGCATCGAAAACTTCTTTCTCTCAAAGGATTTCAGCTCATTTGAACCCGCAGTGACCGATGGATGCCTCACCGTTCAGAACCCGACACAGGCACTTGCCTGCCTGCTGCTCAATCCTGCTCCGGGCAGCAAGGTGATCGACCTGTGCGCAGCCCCGGGAGGAAAAGCAACGTTCATGGCTGAGTTGATGAACAACAGTGGTCAAATTACTGCGGTTGACCTCTATGAACAGAAACTTGCAAAAACAGCATCGCACGCAGAAGCTCTCGGCATCACCATCATCCGTACCGTAGCGGAGGATGCGCGCACCTTTTCGCCTGGCATCCCTCCCGACGCAATCCTTCTCGATGCTCCCTGCACGGGCACCGGCGTCCTTGGACGACGCGCTGAACTGCGATGGAAACTGAACCCCGAAACGCTCCATGAACTCCTGATACTGCAAGCAGCGTTGCTTGATCATGCAGCAACCCTGCTCCCTGAGGATGGCGTTCTGGTCTATGCAACCTGCTCCATTGAACCGGATGAAAACAGCATGCAAATCGACTCATTTCTGCGAAGACACAGCGATTTTATTGCCGATCCCGTTGGTGAGCATCTGCCGGAACCATTCAGGATGGGCAATAACGGGTGTGGCGCAATCCTTACCCTGCCAGGTGAACATCCGGGTTTTGATGGTGGCTTCTGCCAGCGACTGCGGAAAATAAACGGATAACGACATGGAGATACTGCACCATGAATACCAGAGATCTCTTGAGAGTTTCCTGAACTATATGCTCATAGAGCGCAACTTTTCGATAAACACCCGGGAGTCGTACAGCAACGATCTCCGGCGCTACCTGCTCTTCATGCAGCAGCAGTCCAGAGCGATGGAGCTTATCACCAATCACCATATTGAGGAGTTCATGGGCGAACTCTACGCCATCGGCCTTGAAGCAAGCTCAATAGCAAGAAACATCTCCGCCATACGCTCGTTTCATAAATTTCTGGTACTTGAGCACGCACTCGGCACAAACCCGGCTGAAAACATCCATCAACCCAAAAAAGCACACTACCTGCCAAGTGTCCTGACCGTTGAAGAGACCATGCGCCTGCTCGCAGCCCCTGAAACGCAAAACCCTCCCGGAAAATATGATCTGCGTGACAAGGCGATGCTTGAACTCCTCTACGCAACAGGTGTCAGGGTGAGTGAACTCATCAACATCCAGCAGCAAAGCCTCTATCTCGATGCAGGTTTTGTAAGGATTTTTGGCAAGGGAGCAAAAGAGAGGCTTGTGCCTGTCGGCAGCTCCGCCATCACCTGGATCGGCCGGTACCAGGCAGAACTCCGTCTTGCACTGGTACAGCGCAACTCCGATGACTACCTCTTTCTCAATGCCCGAGGCATCAAACTTTCACGCATGGCGCTCTTTACCATGGTGCAAAAATATGCACTCATGGCCGGTATTGAAAAAAATATCAGCCCGCACACCTTCCGCCATACCTTTGCCACCCATCTTCTTGAAGGCGGAGCCGATCTTCGAGCAGTCCAGGAGATGCTCGGACATCGCTCCATCGTCACCACACAGATCTACACGCATATCGACCGCTCATTCATCAAAGAGGTACACAAAAGCTTTCATCCGAGGGGATAAACATATCTATCGTGGCTCAGTAATATCCCTTTGTCTCGATGATCAACCTTTTCTTGTCATGGCTTTCCATCTCTATTTTCAGGGCTGAAAGGGTCATGTTGACATCAGCGAAGAAAAAGAGGAGTGAAAAACTCAGGCAAAGCATACTGACAATAAAGATTGCCGACAAAAGCATCGGTAGATCAATATTGACAAGTGCACTGAGAAAAAGCATCATAATCAGCAATGAAGCTCCAAGGCAAGTCATGCAGGCAAGCAGAATGGAAATACGGATATAGCGTGCCCGTCTCCAAAGAATGGCAACCTCCTTGTTTATCCTGATAATGTAGGTCTCAGGATAGGACTCAAGATTGTCGAGCAATGAGCGGGAGCGGTCGATAATACGACCAAGCCTGTTGGTCATGGTAAGAAGCAGAAGACCGAGGCCGGAGATGAGAATCATCGGGCCGATTGCAGTCTGAAGAATAGGAACAAGCTCTTTGAACGAAGTAACTGACATAACATCCTTGTTGGTAACTAAAAAAAAACGATCGTCATCATCATCATCTCTGAGGGCGGTAAACCGCCGATAACCATCTTAAAAAAAACATCGAAAAATAGTAATTAAGGCAAAACAAACAACATGGCAGAACCGGTTTTCACGAAAGCGCAATAATGTCACCAGACGCCGGAATGGTCGCCTTCAGACCCAGATGCTCTTCAAGCGCACTGCGAAAAATTTTTTTGACCGGCTCGTCACCATGCACGACAAAAACCTCCGGGTCATTGTCAAACCTGCTCATCCAGCGCAAAAGGTCATTCTGGTCACCATGCGCCGACAACCCGCCAATGGTATGAACCGCCGCCTTGACAGGGTAACTCCTGCCATGAATAACCACCTCTTTGTCGCCATTGACAATCGAACGACCAAGTGTTCCTTCCGCCTGAAAACCGGTCATGATCAGGCAGCACTCTGGACGCTGTATATGGTGCTTGAGATGGTGCACTATCCGGCCTCCATTGCACATGCCGCTTCCGGCGATAATGATGGCACCACTTTTAATGGCATTGATTGCCTGTGACTGTTCAACCCTCGCAGTAAAATGAAGGTTTTTCAAGCGAGACATCATCTTTTTATCGTGACGGAAGGCAACCGCCTCCTTGTCATAAAGTTCAGGATAATCCCAGTAGATGCGGCTGGCTTCAATAGCCATGGGGCTGTCAAGAAAAACCTGCCACCGCTCAAGCCCCCACTCGTCGTAATAGAGTCCAAAGAGATAGAGAAGTTCCTGGCTTCTGCCAATCGAAAAGGCTGGAATGATAATATTGCCACGTCTGGAACTTGCTGATCGGATAATCCCTCCTATTTCAGCCAGGGTATGCTTGATATCCCGATGCAGACGGTCTCCGTAAGTGCTCTCAAGAATGACTGCGTCAGCTCTTTCAATCGTTTCAGGATCATTAAGAATCGGTGAACCGTACTGCCCTACATCACCACTGAACACAACTTTTTTTGCCACACCATCTTCCTTCAGCCATAACTCGACAAGAGCTGAACCGAGAATATGACCGGCATCGCTGAAGCGAATGGTGATTCCAGGAAGAATTTCCCGCTTTTCGTGATAAGGCAGACCGGTCAGGGTACGAAGCGCACGAACCACATCTTCACTGGTATAAAGCGGCTCCGCATGATGATCATGCCGGGTTAACGGGTGCTTCCGGCGATACTCGGCATCCCTCTCGGCAAGTGATGCCGAATCGAGCAGCAATACCCTGCACAGATCAACCGTCGCCTGTTGCGTATAAACAACTCCCGTAAATCCCTGTTTAACGAGATAGGGAATGCGACCCGAATGGTCGATATGGCCATGACTCAAAACGACAGCATCCACCTGCCCCGGGTCAAAAGGAAATGGCTTTTTATTGAGTGACTCTTCAGCAGGTGAACCCTGTATGAGACCGCAATCGAGCAAAACCGTATACCCATTTACCCTGAGGATATGACATGAACCGGTCACCCTCTCTGTTGCACCGTAAAATTGAAGTTCCATAGTTGTATACCCGACACCCCGTTTACCAAATCCTTCACGGAATTGAACAAAAAAAAGCGGGGAAACAATTCCCCGCCTGAATCAAAAAACAAAAACCGGTTTAACCCTTACGCTTCTTTTTGGCACCAGTAAAAAATGTTGTCTCTTTTCCCGCCGGTTTAAAGGGCTTCTTGAAACTCTTTTTCGGACCATAAGGCGACTCGCGCTCCTGATCTTCCATTTTGCTCAACCGCAACTGACGACCACAGACCCTGACCGTTCTCAGTTCATGAAAAACATTGTCCGGCATACCCTGCGGCAATTCGACCGTGCTGAAGCTGTCATTGATAGAAATATGGCCAACCGATTCAGGATCAAGGCCCACTTCATTGAGGATAGCACCAAGAATATTGCCCGCTTTCACACCATGCTCACTGCCAACTTCAAGACGGTATCTCTGCTTGCCCTCATCGCCATAAGTTTCTCCCCTGCTTTTTTTCCTGGGAGCGCGATCCCTCTCTGAACCACGCTCTCTGTCGAAGCCGCGATCCCTGCCCGATCCTTCCCGATCATCATAAGACCTTTTTTCGGGTTTGTTGGATAAAAGAAGGGGCGTTTCACCCTGAACCATCGCAGCAAGCGCAGCAGCAGCTTCAAGGGCAGGAACATCGTGTTCATGACAGTACTGCTCGATCAGGCTGGTAAAAAAGCCAAGATCTTCAGCCGCTATCGTATCGGTGATTCGCTGGTTGAACTTTGCAATCCTCTTGTTGTTGATCACCTCCGTTGTCGGAAGCTCCATCAGCTCTATACGGCTGTGGGTTGCCCGCTCAATGGAGTAGAGCATGTTTTTCTCCCTCGGAGAGACAAAGAGTATGGCATCGCCTGCACGTCCGGCACGTCCGGTACGTCCGATACGGTGCACATAAGATTCTGTATCGGAAGGAATATCGTAATTGATTACATGGCTGATTCGTTCAACATCAAGTCCCCGTGCCGCAACATCGGTTGCAATGACAATGCTTAACGCTCCATTCTTGAGTTGCTCGACCGTACGTTCACGCTGGTTCTGTGCCATATCGCCATTCAAGGCGGCTGCACCATATCCCCTTGCCTGGAGTTTTTCGGCAAGCTCAATCGTCATGGTTTTCGTGCGCACAAAAATGAGCATACCATCAAACGGCTCAACTTCAAGGATTCTTGTCAAAATGTCGATCTTGTGACTTCCCCCAACAATCCAGTAACGCTGACGAATGGTATCAACCGTTGTGGTTTTTGTCTGTATGGTCACTTCCGCAGGATTGTTCAGATACTTCTGGGCAATCCGACGAATGACCGTCGGCATGGTTGCCGAAAAAAGGGCAACCTGACGACCTTTCGGTGTCTGATCCAGAATCCACTCGACATCATCAATAAATCCCATCCGGAGCATCTCATCGGCCTCGTCAAGCACAAGACATTTCAATGATGCGAGATTGAGTGAGCCGCGGCGCATGTGATCCATGACACGGCCAGGTGTACCAACAACAACATGCACACCACGACGGAGCATACGAAGCTGAATACCATAATCCTGACCACCATAAATGGGGACAACATGAAAACCCTTGAGATATTCGGCATAACGCTGAAAAGCCTCGGCAACCTGTATGGCAAGCTCTCTGGTCGGAGCAAGCACAAGAGCCTGGGGTTCGGCATGTTCAAGATCAATATTGGAGAGAATCGGAAGGGCAAAGGCCGCTGTTTTTCCGGTACCGGTCTGTGCCTGCCCAAGGACATCACGTCCTTCGAGAATCAGGGGAATAGTCTGAGCCTGAATCGGCGTAGGGTTTTCATACCCCACCTCTGCCAGTGCTCTCATTAACGGTTCTGCGAGTTGAAGGCCGAGGAAATCCGTCGGCAATAATTGCTGTTCTTTCATTGTAATTTTCTATTCCAAAACATTGAGTAAAAAAGAGCCTCGTATGAGGCGGGAGTGGCAGCAATGCAGGAAAGAAAAAAATGAAGAAGAGTTCTCATCAGCCGAAAACACCCTGACAACTTCAGACAACGCTGAGTGCCATCGTATCGTCACAAACGGAGGAAACGGTCATGCACATCGACCACAGGATTTCCAGACGTCCTTTCTTAGCATATTCACCACGCATTTAAAACGCCAGCAATGTATGATTTTTTTTTATCAAAGGCGAATTTATTTGTCGAAATCCGGCATTAAGGGAAACCGTTGCCTGAGACTGCGAAAATAATCAGGACTATCGATGCACTCCGGATTATCAGGTTCAGTACAGGGTATCTCTGCTATCCTCCATCTTCCATTGCTTTTATGAAGAAGTGCGTAAAAATCCTCATACCGGCTCCGGCCATCCCTTGAACGAGGAAGGGTGTGCACCCACGCCCACCCTTTTGAGATATCCATCCTCCTGACCTCAAATACCACATCAAAACCATGAAGTTCTGCAACCTTTGCACGCATGACCGCAAGCACCTGCATACGTTCAGCGCTGCCGGGTGGCGGAGTATGAAAATCCGCCTGAAAGCGACTTGCCGCCCCGGCTCCAGGGGGAGTTGCAGCACAAAAGAGAGCAAGCATACCAACAATCCAGCACCTGTAGATCATCCAAAACGATTGATCATTTTGTCAAAAATTTTTCAGTCCTTCACCATTCTACAATTTTTTTTGAAAAAGAAAATCGTGACACTGCACTGCGGTTGACTTTTTATTACCTTTCGGCTTCTTTATGAGAAAGAATACTATCATTATGAATGGATTTGCCCTCTCTTGCTACACCAGGCTATTCCCCGTGCTCCTCAGTACAGCAAAACTTTTCAGAGGCCTGCACCCAAAACTTGAGACTTTTTTCACGGTAAGGAAAAACCTCTTCAAAGAACTGGAGCAACAAATCCACAAACTTCCCCGCTCCTCCTTCCGGTTATGGGTTCATGCTGCATCGGTCGGCGAATTTGAGCAGGCCCGTCCGCTCATTGCCGCACTGAAAGAGAAGCACCCTGAAATCACTCTTTTTGTCTCATTTCTTTCTGACTCAGGCTACAATGCCCGAAAAAACTTTCCCGACGCATCCATCGTCTTCTACCTTCCGGCCGACACCAGGGAGAACGCAAAACGGCTGCTCTCGCTCATCAAGCCCGATCTGCTTCTGCTCATGCGCTACGACTTCTGGCCAAACCATCTTCTTGAAGCAAAACGATACGGCATAACGCTCATCCTTGCCGCAGCAGTACTCCGTCAGGGTTCAACCTACGTCAACCCCATACTGAAGGGCTTTTACAAAAGTATTTTTCACCTCTTCGACCATATTTATACCGTATCAGAACAGGATACGCTTGCGTTCCGGCAAATATTCAATTACCGGCATGCAGAAACCGCAGGTGACCCGAGATTTGACCAGGTCTTTCTGCGAAGCAGGAACGGTGAGAAGATTGAGCACCTGAAACCGCTGTTTGAAAACCACATCGTACTGATTGCCGGAAGTGTCTGGGAGCAGGATGAGCTTCTGCTTCTTGCTGCATGGCAGGAACTTGAGGCAAGACCGTCGCTTATCCTGGTACCGCACGAAGTAAATCCCGAAAAGATGGCGCAACTCTACGATGAGCTTCACAACCGCTCTCTTGATTTTGTGCCGATATCAACCCTGAACAAAACATTCGATCCTGAACGGCAGATTCTCGTCATAGACCAGACCGGCTATCTTGCCGAACTCTATGCGCTCGCGTCAATAGCCTATGTGGGCGGGGGCTTTGGCGTCAATGTGCATAACACCCTTGAACCGGCAGTCCACGGCATTCCGGTACTCTTTGGCCCGCGCTACCACAACTCCCCCGAAGCAGAAGACCTTGTTGCTGCAGGCGGAGCTACCGTCATTAACGATCAAAAAGAACTTGCTGCTGCCCTGAAAACCCTGACAACCGATACGCTCGCAAGAAACAAGATCGGCATGAAAGCTGCGGCATTTGTTCAAAGAAACCTCGGAGCCACGACAACAATAACAGCGGGTATTGAGCATGACTACGACAAACGAACAGGCTGTTGACCCGACGGTAAAATTGCGCAAGACATTTCGGGAATTTGCTCCGGTGAGAAGTAAATACACCATATCAACAACGTCCCCCAATTTTCCTTCCTGTTATACGCGCCATGCCGGGTTTTATTTCAAAATATATACCACACACTCTTTTCTTTTGCATTGCTTCATATTCAGCAATACACGTCGTCCCGGCAATCAGCAGAGTCACAGGAAATTAATAACATATTGAAATTAAATAACTTGTGTGCCAGTATCTTTTTTCATCGGGGTTGTTTTTTGTGATGGCCGCGCCCGCTTGTGATATCTCTTATCCCAGCCCTGCAAGGAGCGTGCCTGAAAAGTTCTTTTGCCTGTCTTCACTCCTGTAAGTTTCAGATATTTTCCAGGAGCAATCAGCGTCTTCGGATGCACCTCGGCCTTACTGACATCAACGTTCCAGATGGCCTTGTCAAAGTCCATTAAAACAATAAGATGAGTGGATTTGTCAATCCTGATGACCTTTCCTCCAAGCAATCCCCTTTCAGAATTCGTCCAGCGTTGTTCATTGGCATATATCAGCCTGTTGTAAACATGAACATTTTCGACAAGGTAACGATGGATATACTGGCCAATATCGACGGTATTAAGCGCAGCACTGAGCAAAAAACTTGCAAAAAGGGATGCAACAACAACCCTGGTTGCGGAATAACGGTAACCTTTTTTTGTATGCCGGAACCCGAAAAAGGCAATCAGAATAAACAAGGCAAGAGCTGCAAGCCACAAATAGGGTATACTTGCAATGATATCGGCAACGATCGGGCGCTCTGTAAAAAAAAGGTTGATATAGTCATGATCTTCAAGAAAATCATGATCGAGGAAAACATACATTGCCGTTGCCATTGATATGGCTCCGGTAAGCACCGAAATTGCCGCAAGCATCCAAAACCCGAACCGCTTGACAAGAAAGTGCCACCGCGGAATCAAAACTGCATGTCGTTTTTCAATCTCTTCCAGGATAAGTCCTGATCTCGCATTCTGCATGGACGTTACTGCTAACTCTTTTCAAGATATATTTTTATTTTTTTCTTTGCCCTGCTGATAAGGGTTGCAACCGTCCCCTGGGGAATCTGCAGAATATCAGAAATCTCTTCGTAGGATTTTTCTTCAAAAAACTTCAGCACAATAACCTCCCGATACCGTGCCTCAAGCCGATCCAAAGCTCCCTTTATCTCCAAAGCGGTATGACGAGGCTCATTCTGATCGCCCAAGCCTGCATCATCGGCAATAGTTTCGAAACGAAAAAAATCTTCAGCTCTTGTTAGTACGCCCGGACGGCTCTTTTCCTTTCGAAAATAACTGACTGTTTCATTATGCGCAATTCGGTAAATCCACGATGAAAACTGAAGTGAATGATCATAGTCATTGAGATGAACAAACGTTTTGATAAATATCTCCTGCAACAGATCCCTTGCTACGCCTGGCTCCTTGCATCCAAGACGGGAGATATAGCGCAAAAGCGGCGCTTCATATCGATCAACAATCGCAGTGAATGCCTGTTTATTTTTAATCGTCCTGGTAACCAGCTCCTGATCACTGAACTGCTGCTCTTCTCGATATAGTAGAGTATCGATCATATCTTGCTCAAAAGATCCTGTAGTTCGCTATTGATTCAATACGGAAACAAGACGCTAACTCCCTGCATGACGATCAGCTCCATTGACACCAGTTCCGATTTTCCTGTCGGCATGTTCCTTTACATTTCGTT
>SESA01001613.1_pt1 | contig 11495 bp, 9 predicted proteins | sample 3171451 | NCBI WGS metagenome assembly SESA01 (sample SAMN06051862, study PRJNA518727) | freshwater metagenome | biome: subpolar coniferous forest; feature: holomictic lake; material: water; isolation source: holomictic Lake 227, 8 m depth | place: Canada: near Kenora, Ontario | collected 2013-06-25...
GCATGTTATGTGTAACGATGACGATGGTATAGTTCTTTTTAAGTTCGAAGATCAGCTCCTCGATTTTTGCAGTGGAAATCGGATCAAGCGCACTGGCCGGTTCATCCATCAAAATGATCTCAGGCTCCACCGCCAAGGTGCGGGCAATGCACATGCGTTGCTGTTGCCCCCCCGATAAACCCATGGCTGAATCGTGCAACCGGTCTTTCACCTCTTCCCAGATGAATGCTTTTTTCAGCGACTTTTCCACGATCTCTTCCAGTGTTGTCTTTTTGTTGATCCCATTGATCCTCGGGCCATAGGCCACATTCTCAAAAATCGATTTGGCAAAGGGATTCGATTTCTGAAACACCATTCCAACTTTTTTACGCAGGTTGACCACATCGATCTGCTTGTCGTAGATGTTGAGCGAATCCACCAATACTTCACCGGTGATCCGGACGTTGGGAATCAGGTCATTCATACGGTTCAGGGTACGGAGAAAGGTAGACTTACCGCATCCCGATGGCCCGATAAAGGCGGTAACCTCCTTTTCGGGAATATCCAGGGAGATGGAATTCAATGCCATCTTAGCGCCGTAATAGAGGCTTAAATCCCTTGTTTTAATTTTTATCTCTTTCATTATTCAGATACTTCGTTGGTCATTTGGTTTTCCTGCGCAATCGCGCACGAATGATGACGGCTGTTAAATTTAATGTAAAGGTGAGTAGTAACAAAACCATGGTCGTGGCAAACTGAATGGGCATGGTTTGATCAACGTTGGCCGATTGAGTGGCCATGATGTATATGTGATATCCCAGGTTCATAAACTGATCACTCAACGAGGTTGGAAGCGTTGCCAGGTAATAGGCCGCCCCGGTAAACAGGATGGGTGCAACCTCCCCGGCGCCCCGGCTGACGGCTAAAATGGTCCCGGTCATAATCCCCGACCGTGAACCCGGAATGACAATGCGCTTTATGGTTTCCCATTTTGTAGCGCCAAGGGCAAGACTTGCCTCGCGCAATTCGCGTGGTACGGTGCGAATGGCTTCTTCAACAGAGACGATCACCACGGGAAGTGTCAGCAGTGCCATGGTCAGGCTGGCCCAGAGAATGTTAGGCTGTCCCCATTTCAATTGACCGCCTAAAAAAGCATCGTCCATGCCGCCACCGACAAACTTGATAAAAAAGCCCAGTCCGAATAACCCGAAAATAATGGAGGGCACGGTAGCAAGGGTTCTGACCGCAAACCGGATGGTTTGTGCCAGAATCGATTTCTCATGGGCATACTCGGTCAGATAAATGGCCGTGATGGTCCCGAACGGTACAGCTGCAACTGACATGATCATCACCAGTAAAACTGTTCCATAGATGGCCGGGAAAATTCCCCCTTTCATCATGCCATCTGTGGGAAAAGAGGTGAGGAATTCCCAGGAAAAGGTCTCTTTTCCTCCGATGAAGATCACGACCAGCAGAATGATGATCACCGCAATGATCAGGATGGCTGAGAATGCGGTTACCCCTACGAATAATCCGCCGGTTATTGTTTTTTTCCAGATCATGACTGCTTCCCTTGAAAACGTTTAACCAATTTTCCCTTCACATAGAATTCAGCCAGGGCATTGAGGCTGAAGTTGAAAATAAAGAGCAGGGAACCTATCAGAAAGAGTACGTTGTAATGGGTATCGCCAAACACCACTTCGGCCATTTCAGCGCCGATGGTTGCGGCAAGCGTGCGAACCGATTCAAACGGGTTGGCTGAGATCATGGCTGCATTCCCGGTAGCCATCAGTGCGATCATGGTCTCCCCGAACACACGTCCGATCCCGAGCAGGATCGCGGCGAAAATGCCCGGGGTAGCGGCGGGAAGGGTCACGAACAAAGCTGTTTGCCATCGTGTGGCTCCAAGCGCCAGGCTGGCTTCCGTATAGGTTCGGGGAACGGCTGTCAGCGCATCTTCGGTAATGGTGAAAATAATCGGAATGGCAGCAAGCGCCATGGCTACCCCACCTACAAAAGCGTTCAGCCGGCCATCGTATCCAAAGATATTCTGAAAAAAAGTGGCCATCACCATCAGGGCGAAAAACCCGATGACAACCGATGGAAACCCCGCCAGCAGTTCGATGGCCGGTTTGATAATTTCACGCATCCAATACGGTGCAAATGATGCCGAAAACATGGCAGCCAGGATAGCAATGGGTGCGGCAAATAACATTGCAATAAGGGTTATTTTCAACGTACCGACAATCAGGGGGATCAACCCATACCTGGGATTGTCGGAAACAGGCAGCCATTGCTTGCCTGTCAAACTTTTAAACGTTGCCTGATCAGACCCATAAACAACGGTATCTTCACCCTGAACCTGGTTCTCGATCATTGAAGTATCTTTGGTTGTTACGCCATACTGCTCCTGCCCCGAAGCATTTGTTTGCACGCTATCCTCTGCACCACCGTACTGTTCCTGTTTCTGAACATGTTCAACCTTGGCAGCCTCCTTTTTTTTAGCAGAAAAAATTGGTAGCGATTCCTTGAACACAAAGAAAAAGATCAGCACAATAATAGTGATGGAGAGAAAAGCTACCCCGGTGATGATTTTTTCGGATAGAAATTCCGACCATCGGAACTTCTTCCGCAAAGACTCTTTGGTAAATACAAATCCCTTTTTTTCTATCGGATTATCCATTGTTTTATCTTAACGATGAAAGGCAACATTTAATTAATGCTGCCAGTCATCGATTTACAAATTTACGTATTAACCAAAACCTATTTTACAGGGAAATAGCCGATTTCTGTCACAAGCTTTTGTCCTTCTGCGCCAAGAATCCAGTCGATGTAAGCTTTAATCTCGCCGGTAGGCCTGTTGCACAAGTACATGTAAAGGTAGCGGGTAATCGGGTACTGGCCATTTTTTACAGTTTCAGCATTGGCAACATAAGCCTGGCTTTTATCATCTTTTTTCACCATGCAATGTTTTACGCCGGCTGCATAGGCAGCACCGCCATAACCGATTCCGAATTTATCTTTCGATACGGCATTTACCACTGCGGCCGTACCAGGTAAAGTCTGGCAACTTGCTGCATAATCAGTTTTTACAACATTGTCCTTGAAAAACACATAGGTTCCCGAACTGTTCTCACGGCCATACAATTTGATCTCCTGATCGGGTCCGCCAACCTCTTTCCAGTTGCGCGTTTTACCAGAGAAGATGTTACTAAGTTGTTTTATGGTCAACTCTTTTACCGGGTTTGATTCATTGAGAAAAATGGTGATCCCATCTTTCGCACAAGGTATTTCAATGCCCATCGAGGCATAGCGGTCTTTCAGCTTATCCATTTCCGATTGTTTCATCGGGCGGCTTGAGTTGCAGATATCGGTGGCGCCATTGATAAGGGCGGAAATACCTGTGCCTGAACCGCCACCTGTTACCTGGATGATAGCTGTGGGATGCGATTTCATATAAACTTCAGCCCATTTCTGGGCCAGGATAACCATAGTATCCGAACCTTTGACGGTGATCTTTTTCGGTGCCGGCATAAATGCGAACCCTATAAGGGCGATCGCGATAATTGCCATTAAACCTGAAACTTTTTTCGATTTTTTCATTTCTATAATATTTCTGGAAAATTAGTAATTTTTAATCTGTGATTTTTAATTTTTTAAAACTTTACCTGCAAACGGAGGGTCAGTGTATTCTGCTTGAGCGAATTGCTGTAATCATACACTCCGGCAACACCATTTACTGAGTAGGCAGAGGTGACATTTCCTACACCTTTGGCATCTATCCCTACCTTTTTATTCATCGGGATCTCGTAACCGAGCATTATTTTAATGTTGTCGTCAAAGAAATAGGTATAGGCCAGGGTAATTGTCTGGTATTTGATATCGCCGGTGCCGCTTTTGAGGTTGTTGACCACCACTGTTTTGGTTTGTGCGTTAGTGGCCACAACGGGATCTGTTCCGGCATAGGTGAATTTATCGGTAATGACGGTTTTTACGGCAGCATCCCATTTGGCTAAACCGATCTGGTCGGAAGCGACTTTTGTGTTGGGATCATAATAATCGTAACGGATGGCAATCTGGTTGCGCTTTCCGATATTCTTGATCAGATAAACGTAATACCCGCTGAAACTCTTTTCGATAGCCGGTCTGCTGGTGGTGGTTGTAGTCGTCAGGGTGGTCAGGGTAAGGGTGTCGCCCTTTATGGCAGAAGTCATCGGGCTTACCACGCTCGTTTTTGATGTGTAGCCGGGAGTTCCGTTTACACCAAAGATGTATTCCCCCTTGAGGGCAAGACCGCCCAGAAAGTCGAAGTACAACTGGCCTTCAAAACCCACCCAGTTCTTCTTGATCAACTTACCTATGTTGTCAAGCTTTTTATCATATGTATAATCTGATTTGAGCAGATCTGTTGTGTTGGCTTTTATTGCACCATAATATCCATGAGCTCCAATACCCAGGGCACCGATATTTCCAAATTTGAATGTATAGGTTACTCGTCCCATAAAGTCTTTGTGATTGTCAAAATCATTGTTCAGCGGATTTATGTTTACCCCTGCAGCATCGGGAATGGTAAGTCCATCATTGCCGTTGAACAATGCCAACTGCACTTTCAATGGAATTTTAGGCGGTGCAATTTCCAACTTGGCGCCGGTTGCACGTTCGTCGGGGTAGATGGCGCGGATTACGCGTGAACGTTCGGGCACCTCGCGGCTGCTCGATGAATATTCGACTTCATAGTTGGGCCGGTTGAATTTACCGGCATATAATGAAAAGGTTTTTAACCAACGGTCATTCAACTGAACATACGCATCTTTCAAAGTAATGTTGCCTGGCTGGAAATCCGGCTGCAGTACAAATACCACCCCGTTAATCGGTTCATATTGAAATTTAATTCTTACGCGGCGAAGCATAAACACATTGTCGGGGTATGCATTCGAAGCTTCATAATGCAGGAACTGGGCCTGGATATACCCTGATAATTTAATTTTGGTTAATTTGGCAAGATCCGCTTCGGCGGTTGCAACTCTTTCTTCAACACCACTAACCTTATCGCGCAGTGTGCTGACATTTTCTTTCAGGGTATCCTGTTCTTTTTTCAGTGCATCAAACTGATTTTGTGCTTTGGTAACAGTTGACAAAACCAACATCGGAAGGATCAATCCGAAGGTTAAAAGGAAGTTTGTAATTCTTTTCATGTTTATAGGTTTATAATTTGCGGCAAAGGTATTTCTACCTTCCTCAGGTAATGTTAACAAATGGTTACCTTTAGGTTAACAAATTGTTAACGGATTGCCTGATTATAGAACTTATAAACTGATATCCAGTGATTAAACACACCTTACCCCCTCTTCGGCCGGAGCGATGGCAGGCGGGTGAGGTTTTTCGGTTTCCTTACTTCTCCGGTGTTTTGTATTTCAGCGTAAAGGTGGTGCCATGGTCGTTTGTCAGCTTCATTTCTCCTTCAATCTGCTGACACAAAATATGAACAACCTGTAATCCCATGCTTTTGTGCTGGTCGGGCGGAATGTCGGACGGGATGCCGATCCCGTCATCCTTAAGCACAAGATAATAGTCACCGCTATGAGAATCAACTTTTAAGGTTATCCATATATTGCCCGATCTGCCGTCAGGAAATGCATGTTTATAGGAATTGCTCAGAATCTCGTTGACGATCAGCCCGAGAGGGATCGATGCTTCAATATCCATCACCGATTCGTCGGCTTCAAATTTCAATGCAATATCACGCCTGTTATAGGTTCCGGCAATTACCGATGCAAGCGACCTGAGATAGTCGGAAAAGGAAATGTTCTCAAAATCCTTCGACCGGTAAAGCATTTCATGCACAAGCGCCATGGTACGTATGCGCAATTGCAGGTTTGTCAGCGACTGAAGCAGTTCCTGGTTTTTTGTTTGCGCCATCTGCATGTTAATCAGACTGACCAGGATCGCAAAATTATTTTTCACCCTGTGATGAATCTCCTTCAGAAGATTTTCCTTTTGCTTGGTTCCATCCATTATTTCAAGTTCTTTTGTTTTACGTTCCTGAATATCCCGTGTAACCCCAACCATGCCTTTAAATATCCCGGTATTTGGGTCAAAAAGCGGGTTTAATATCGATTCAACCCAAAAAAAACTACCATTCTTCTTCTTTGCCATGTAGATAAATTGTTGAGAAGCCCGGGTTTTCAACATTTCGTCGAAGCTATTCTCAACATAATCTGTATAATCCGGATGTGTAAGATTAAAGGGCAATAATTGCAAAATTTCCTCCGGTTCATATCCATATACCTTCAGGGAAGCCGGAGACGCATAGGTGAGTTTCTTATTGCTATCCATATGCGTTATAAAATCACCTGAATTTTCAGAAAGAAACCGAAACTGTTGTTCCCGGTCACGGGTATGCAGCTCGGTTGTTTCCCTTTCCTTGATTTCTGCTGAAAGCATCACATTCAGGCTTTGCATATCCCATCTTACCCTTCGGTTATAAAGGAGCTGAAAGACGAAAATCACCATTAAAACGGCTGCCAGACCAGTTACTATCTTCATAAAAGTAAACTGGTATTTCTGGTTTTCCAGGTTCAGCGTTTGGATTTCATGACGTTTTATAAGCATTTTCCGCCATTCCCTGATTTGCTGAATTTGTTGATTGGCTTCGAGAATAGCAATGTTGCTTTTATTTCTTTCCTGTTCCAGGGTTTCATAAACTGAAATATATTTCCGGTAATATTCCAGTGATTGTTTGTAATCACCCTGCTTCAGATAATATGCATAAAGATGACGGTATGCATTTTCAACCAGATTTTTCCGGTCATATTTAATCGCAAGACTCAAACCCTTGTCAAAATAAAACTTTCCGGAATCAGCTTTTCCCAGCATATAAAAATCCCCGCCGATATTGATCAATGAACTATTCACTTCGATGGGTACATGAGTAAGTTGTCTGGCATGTAAAGCCTTTTTATTATATAACAGTGAGTTCAGATAATCTTTTTTCTGAAAATATACATGGCCGATCCGTGTATACAAGGAGCCCATTAAACTTCCCAGAGTGGTATCCGCATCTTTTATGAGATCCAGGTAATACGATAATGCCACATCATACTTCTGCTGATCCATATAAACACTTCCGATATTGTTCAGAACAAATAATTCGTTTTTCCTGTCACCGGCACGTTGAAAAGCAGCAAACGCATCCCGGTAATACTGCATTGCTTTAACATAGTGCCCATTGCTTTGATGGATCAGCGCCAGATATTCAAGAAATATTCCGGTCATGGCGGGTTTATTCGTCGCTTGTGACAACCTCAGCCCTTTGTCAAGAAAGAACAATGCTTTTTTAGAATTCTCCAGCGAGCGGTTTAAAGCGCCTATTTGGGCTAAAACGTCCAACTCCCCGGTAGTGTCCTGGCTTCTGTTATAAATTTTCCATGCAGCAAGGTAATGTTCCTGAGCCTGCATGAAATTACGTCTGCTTGCAAAATAATCTCCCATGACCATCCTTGTCCTGGCTTTCAATTGCGGATTGTTCGCCTTGATCGAAATTTGTAACGCCATTTCGATATTAATAAAAGCTTTTTGAGGCAGAGTATCCCATATCAACCGTGCAAGTTCAAGATAAATTTCACCCTTTTTTATCTGGCCTGAATGAGACATAATACGATACAGACTATCATGGACACAACGATCCCGCGGGGTATACTGAGCATATATTCCCTGAGTATTGACAGAAAGAAAAATGGCCGTTATCAACAAATATTTATTCATGCAATGCCTTCTCCTTTGGGTTCAAAGATAGCAATTACATTAAGACCACAAATGAAATATCCGTCTGAATCGTTTCTCAGGTGGCAGAAGGAGTAAATTCGGACTTGAATTTCTTATTTGCCTTATTCCATTCCTTTAACAACCGCATACCTTCAAGTGCCAGACGCTCCAGCCTGGCTTGCGAAACATGTACATCCTGCATATCTTTGAGAATGGCATTGCGCTGATTTTTCCAGTTACGGATCTCATCGATAAGCCTGACTTCAAAATGATTTGAAAAAACAGGATATCTTGAGGTGATATGCAGATGCTTAACCCGTTTAACAGATTGTTCGAGTGAATATCCGGTGCCCGGACTGAGATTTTCAATTTTCTCCAGTATCTTTTTCAGTTTTTTTTCCATCATGGATGACAGAATCCACGAAGCCTCAAGATAAAATTCGCTTTTTATGGCAAGTTCTGCTTTACTTAACTGCTTTTTACCCTCACTTTTCTTTTTTTCAGGTTGTTTTTTGCCTCTTTTCATACAGGTGTATTTAAAAAATATTGATCCTAATTTTCAGTAAAGTTAGAGAATATTTTTCAGCTCGTACGTGTAACATACTTTTACCGGAAAATCTTTTCTGATTGAGCGAAATTGTACCTGTTGCAATCATGTTCATGAAAATTTAACAAAAATTTCACATTCATGTAAAAATATTTGTGTACTTTTGCACAATATTTAGTATAAATTAACATATCAAAAAATGAGTATCGAAAAGAAGTTATTAAAAGCCAAACCCATTTGCAAAGTTAAATTCTCCCTTTCGGGAGATCAGTATAATTCCACATCGTCAATCCTCCTCGTTGGGGATTTCAATAATTGGCAGATGGGTGAAACCCCTTTAAAGAAGGCTAAGACCAGTGTATGGTCTGTTTCTCTGGATCTGGAAACAGGTAAAGAGTATCAGTTCCGTTACCTGATCGATGGTACCAACTGGGAAAACGATCCCGAAGCCGATAAATTCGTTCCAAGCGGCCTGGGTTCCGAGAATTCAGTTCTCGTACTCTGATAATGCCAGTGAAAGGGGCCTCGCCCCTTTCATTCTCTCATCAGCCAGATCGTCGTCTCGTAAGGGGCCTCATCCTTTTCATTTTCTCATAAGCCAGATCGTCGCCTCGTAGGGTGTAATCTGCATATTCTGAAAGTAGCTGAATTCTTCCGGGCTCCTGTGGGGTAACAAGATAACTTTTCCACAAATACGCCTTGGTTATGGTAATGTATTGTTCCTGCCTGAAAAGTCCAGGATTACAATTTCATATTTCGGATTTCAGATTTCAGATTTCAGATTTCAGATTCAGTCATTTACAAGGGGGTAAAAAATGTGAAATGCGAGATGTGAAATATGAAATGCGAATTATATACTTTGCTACCTTCCCACCGGAAATTCCGCTTGATCCGTTACAACCATGCGTTGCTCTTCAGTTTTTAGGAAAAGGACTAGGATTCTTTTTTTCACTTTTTTTCCAACCGCTCCTTTATTCCGCGCATGATCTTTAAAGGAGTATCGGTGATCACCATGTTGTAGATCCAGTTTGGTACGCTGCCGGCCGGGTCGACATACCCCTCAAGGTAAACATGAATGGTTCCGTTTTTCATGTCCTGGATGACCCATTTCTGCCAGTAGTTTTTTATCCTGACATATTCCGGGTTCTCGGGGATCGTATTGAGAAGCGGCACAGAATAGATGGTACGTATTCCTGTAACGGGATCAGTCGTTATGGTTGCATCGACGCACAGGTCGCGGTCGGTCACCGGCCAGGGCGCTCCGTATACCAGATAATACTGAATGTGTTTGTCTTTCTCGTAGAGCAAAACATTGATTTCCCGGAGGTTTTTATCCCACCAGTCGACGTTTTTCACATTCCCGATCAGGTTGCAAACTTTTTCCATCGTGGTATGGAGATCTGCTTCCCCCTTGAATGATTTGAGAACAGTGCCTGCATCTTTGCGGGTGTAAATCTTAATCCCTTCCTTTTCTTTGATAAATTCCCATTTCTGGGCTTGAAGATCAATGGCAAGGATTACCAGGATAAGGGAAACCAGCAACGTCGTATATGCTTTATTCGTCATTGGAGCAACTCATTTTTTGGCAAAGTAACGGCAATCTTTCCGGATACCCAAAAAAAGTCGCAGACGCCCCGATAGTCCGTGACCATTTGCGGGAAATTGCGCCGCTCGGTTGATCAGGGCAGTCTGATGGATTGTATCGTCGGCAATGTTGGTTTTTTCCCGTTCTTTGCACCCATGCCTATCTACCTCGCCTCGCTCAATTCAGGAAGCAACGGAAACTGTTACTACATCGGCAACGGCCAGGAAGCCGTCCTGATCGATGCCGGCATCTCCTGCCGTGAAACGGAGCGGAGGTTGATCCGTTCGGGATTGTCTGTGCGAAGTGTGAAAGCGATATTCATCACACATGAACATACCGATCATACCCGGGGTGCAGAGGTACTTTCCCGGAAATACAGGATACCGGTTTACATCACCGAAGCAACATACCGCAACAGCCGTCTTAACCTGGATCCACAAATGATGAAATCTTTTTCCGCAGATAGCCCTGTGCCTATCGGTGCCCTCCGCGTGAATCCATTTCCCAAACGGCACGACGCCACCGAACCGCATAGCTTTACAGTAAGTACAAACGGCATTACTGCAGGTGTTTTTACCGATATCGGTACGGCTTGCGAACATGTGGTGAACCATCTCGGCAAGTGCCATGCAGCGTTTCTGGAGGCAAACTATGATGATGGAATGCTGGAAAGAGGACGCTATCCCATCTTCCTTAAACAACGCATCCAGGGATCGGAAGGCCATTTGTCGAACGACCAGGCGTTAGAACTCTTCACCACCCACCGGCCAACCTGGATGCAACTCCTGGTACTTTCTCATCTCTCGGCCGAGAATAACCACCCGCAATTGGTGCATGAACTCTTCAGCAGGCATGCAAACGGTACGAAAATCGTTGTTGCATCGCGGTATGAGGAAACGGAGGTGTTTTGCATCAGTGAATAGCATGAAAAAGCTCCGAATCAATCGCCTCCGTGCTGCAAGCATTTTCCTTTTGGGCAGTATGTCGTCCTTACACTAGTGGTCAGCCTTTGTCGCCCCATTGCATTCAGCAGATTGCGTTTTGCCTTCCTTATTTGATGAATGGGTTTTTACCTCCGGCCAGCTCCATTTGCTGATATCAAGGGTGCTTTCTATGGCCTTCTCCTGGTTATCGGGCAACTGGTAAAAGAAATCAGTGCCTGTCACCTTTTCAACGCTGTCGATGGTCACGGCATAATGTTGCAACGGTTCCTGCGACCCTTTATTTGGCAAAATGAATCCGATGCCTTTGATTTCAGGTTCTGTATAGTCCATGATTACCTTGTAGAAGTACGCAGGAACGGTTATCCTGCCGGCGCCTATAGTTGGCAGCCCCTTGGATAAAACCGCCCCTGTAACTACGTAAACAGCCTTGTCATCGACAGCCCACTGCCGCACCTGCCCTTCAAGTTTTGACCAGATGCCCCGGTTAAAACTTGGATTCTGTGGTGACATATTTGACAAGTAGAACGACTCCTCCATCGTTTTGTAAGAAAAGCACATATCGGCCGACGGTGCCAGATGACCCTTGTCATAGCCAGAACCTTTGTAATCCGCATTGGAAATGGCACAGGAAGATAATAGCGGGTCGGGAACGAAATGGTTGTTTCTTTTTACCACG
>SESA01001616.1_pt1 | contig 11483 bp, 9 predicted proteins | sample 3171451 | NCBI WGS metagenome assembly SESA01 (sample SAMN06051862, study PRJNA518727) | freshwater metagenome | biome: subpolar coniferous forest; feature: holomictic lake; material: water; isolation source: holomictic Lake 227, 8 m depth | place: Canada: near Kenora, Ontario | collected 2013-06-25...
CTGCCCTCGTTGACCGCTTGAGTAACCGCCCAATATTTTCCAGCCAACAGTTGCGAATGTTCAAACATACCTTCGCTTTGATCTGCCCGCAACGCCTGCGCGCAATCACAAAATTGCTATTGTCGCACCTGTATTGGCGCCTTTAAGAAACTTTGGCCGCGCCACGAAACATGCGCAACCAAGCCACATTCGCCCGGGGCGGTCGCTTCTTTGACTTGCGCTGCTCAATTGCACGGTGCACCAACCAAAGGCCAATGACCACGGCCAATGTGACCGCAACGCCAATCATGATCTGGTGAAAAATGTCCGTCACGCCAGCCTGCTCAGCCGCATGAAATGCCAGCCATCCAATTCCCATTTGCATGGGTGCCGTAATGAGAACGCACACGGCTTCCACGGTTATAAATTTCCATGTGGCCATGTGCAGCACGCCGCACATGGTGATGACCGGCGTTCGCGTGCCAGGAATAAATCGGGCGGCGATGAGAACCAACACTCCGCGTTGATCAATTTGATATTTCACTTCAAGCAACCGCCGCGGATGGAACATGCGCTTGAAAAACTTGCTTTGCAAAAGACGCGCGCCAAATGTGCGGCACATTAGAAACCAACCCAGATCACCCAACACAATTCCGCAGTACGCCGCTAGCGCCAATTCCCAAAAGAATTTCGGATCGTTCGCGGACAGCCAGCCGGCTGGGATTAAAATTAAATCCTCGCTTAAGTGCAAGCCAATGCCGCTGACAACAAATGCCACAAACACGGTGATTGCGCCAAATTTTTCAATGCCTTCTTCAATCCACTTTGGCATTTTGGGCGCGTTGGCATTCGCGTTGTCCTTGGTCGTGTCAGGCGTGGCGCTGGGTTGCGCAATATGTGGCGCCGCAGATTGCTGCGTGTTTGCCGCAGCCGTGGCAGCGGGGGCCTGAGCCACAGCCACCACATTCACCAGCAAACTTGCTTGCAAATTCAAGGCCCCTCGCACAGTCGCATCGCCCGCCGCAATAGCCGAGTCGGCCAACATCGCGCCTAAAAATAAAAAGACGGCGGTCATACATGATCTGTGGAGCCAGTACTTCATTGGAAGTCCACAGTGTAGAGCCGCCGTCTTAAACAGTCTTGAGTAAGTATTACGCCTTCGCGTCGGTTGGAATTCTCATGCAGTAGAAACTGCGGTACACAAAGATCAACGCGATCACGAAGAACACTCCGCCAATCCAGAACTTGTATGGCTGCACTTGCTCTTGCACGGCGATTTCCACCGCGAGCAAACCAAACAGCGTTGTGAACTTAATGACTGGGTTCAAACTCACGGAGCTTGTGTCCTTGAAAGGATCGCCAACGGTGTCGCCAACCACGGTCGCCGCGTGAAGGTCAGTGCCCTTCATGCGCATATCCACTTCAACAATCTTCTTCGCGTTGTCCCAAGATCCGCCGGCATTTGCCATGAAAATGGCTTGGAAGAAACCAAAGAACGCGATGGCGATCAAGTAGCCAATGAAGAAGTATGGATTAAAGAACGGCAACGCCAAGGACATGCAGAACACCACGATGAAGATGTTGAACATTCCCTTTTGCGCGTACACGGTGCAAATGCGCACCACTTCCTTGCTGTCCTCAATGCTTGCTGTGGCCTTCTCAAGGTTAATGTTCTCCTTGATGAACACAACGGCTCGGTACGCGCCCGTCACAACGGCTTGCGTGCTTGCGCCTGTGAACCAGTAGATCACTGAACCACCGACAAGAAGTCCAAGCAGGATTTCTGGTCGAACGATTGAGAGCTTGCTGATCACATCGCCGTACAACTTGTCCAACATCAAGATGATGCCGAACACCATTGTGGTTGCGCCCACAACCGCGGTGCCAATGAGCACTGGCTTGGCGGTTGCCTTGAACGTGTTGCCCGCGCCGTCACCCTTCTCAAGAAGGTGCTTTGCGTTTTCAAAACTTGGCTCAAAGCCGAAGTCGCGTTTCACTTCTTCGCGGATGTTTGGAATCTTCTCAATCTGGCTCAGTTCAAATACGCTTTGCGCGTTGTCTGTGACTGGACCAAAGCTGTCCACCGCAATGGTGACAGGACCCATTCCAAGGAATCCGAAAGCGATCAAACCAAACGCGAAGATTGGCGCGGCGAAATCATATTTCGCAGGCATTAAGTGCTGAATATCAGCATTATTGCTGGCCCACCAACCCAACGCCATGAGCGAGGCAAGAACCAAGCCCTTCCAGAACGCGGAGAAATTACCCGCCACGAAACCTGAAAGAACATTCAAACTTGCGCCACCTTGCGCGCTGGCTTGAACCACTTCGCGAACGTGACGACTGTTGGTGCTGGTGAAGACCTTGGTGAATTCTGGAATCAACGCGCCGGCAACGGTGCCCAAACTAATGATGATGGAAAGAATCCACCACAGGCTTGTGTACGCAAATGTTGCGGTGTCGACCACGGTGCCGGCAACAGCTTGGCCGGTTGTGTTGTTCACAAGAACCGCGGGCGCTTCGCCCATCACAACGGTCTCGCTGAATTGACCAAGCAACGCCCAACTTGCAAGGAAGGTCACGCCAATCGAAACGATTGAAGTGATCCACACCAAACTTGTCAGCGGCGCTTCTTCATCAAAATCTTTCTTGGTGCCGAAACGAGTTTCGTTCAACACTTCGTTGATGAAGTAGCTGAGCAAACTTGTGATGATCATCAGCGCGCGCATGGCGAACAGCCACACGATTAACTTTGCGCACACGGTTTGACCTTCTGGTCCAGTGTCGCCAATGGCAAGCGCCAAGAACGCGATCAGCGCAACGCCGGTCACGCCGTAGGTTTCAAATCCGTCGGCGGTTGGACCAACTGAGTCGCCCGCGTTGTCGCCGGTGCAATCCGCGATCACGCCTGGATTCTTCGGATCATCTTCTGGAAGCTTGAAGACAATCTTCATTAAATCAGCGCCAATGTCGGCAATTTTGGTGAAAATTCCACCGCAGATGCGAAGCGCGCTGGCGCCAAGACTTTCGCCAATTGCGAAACCAATGAAGGCCGGACCAACAAGCGCGGTTGGCAGGAATTTCAGAATGCAAATCATGAAGAACAATTCAACGCTGACCAACAACAGGCCAACGCTCATGCCGCTGCGCAAAGGAATGGCAAGCACTGGAAGGCCTTGGCCCTTCAAACTTGCGAACGCGGTGCGGCTGTTTGCAATGGTGTTGATTCGAATACCGAACCACGCCACGCCGTACGAGCCAAGAATTCCAAGCACGCTGGCGGACAGAATCACAAAGATTGAGAATGCGTCCTTGTGCTCCAGATATCCGAAGTAGTAGAAAATGCAACCGCCGATGAGAATCCACAACATGGCCAGGAACTTGCCTTGTTGCCAGAGGTAGCTCTTGCATGTTTCCCAAATAATGTGGGAGACATCGGACATGCTCTTGTGCACTGGCAGCGCTTTGGTTTGACCGTATTGGTACCAACCAAACACACCCGCCAAGACGCAGACCAACAGGCCGATGAGCATGAGGAGGTTGCCTTCAATGATCCCGTTGCCAAACTTAAAGTTGGCAAGGTCAACTGAAGGCACCTTCAGGTCGGCTTCACCGGCAAACGCAGGCGCGGCGAACAGGGTAAGAAGTGCGAAAGTGGCGATCAGGTTCAGGCTCCAGCGGAGTCGGTTCATCATCTCAATAGTTCCTTTGTAGAGTTATGGAATCCTTCACGGATTCCGTGAAGGGCTAGAAGAGTAACGAAAGTGGGGCAAATGGGCAAATGGCGGTTGAATTGGGTTTGAAATATGGTTATAAGACTCATTTAAGGCGGTTTAGAGTTCATTAGTTCGGTCTTTTTCGGCGATTGGAAATAAACAAAGATCGGGTGAGTCAGTGTTCATTTGCTACTGCAATGAGCCCAGCGGCGGGCGATTGGCATTTCTTGGTCAATGCAACAAGCCACCTGACGCGCACACTTGGTCGCGCGACCGCCACTTGGTCAATTGACTTGCGCTAGGGTTGGCGCATGTTCGCCAATCGGCTTTCAAAAAGACTTCGGCAGTTGAAGAAGTGGGCGGCCAAGGCTGGCAACGACGCGTTTCGTTTATATGAACGCGACATTCCGGAATTTCCAGCCGTGGTGGATTGGTACGGCGGCGAAGTGGTGGCCTGGTTGCATCCGCGCACCAAAGATGAAACCGAGGAGCAGCAAGACGCGCACGAGGCGAATTGCATTGAGAAAATTTGTTCGTCGCTGGAAATTCCGCGCGAGAAACTTTTTGTCAAGGAGCGTCGTCGCCAGAAAAATCGTCGTGAAGGCGCCGATGATGGGCAAGGGCAATATCAAAAAGTGGCCGCGGCGGACAGCACGCAGAGCGCGCTGCGAATTATGCGCGAGCAAGGCCTTCGCTTTGAAGTGAACTTGACCGACTATTTGGACACGGGATTATTTCTTGATCACCGCACCACGCGCGATATGGTGCGCCAGCGTTGCAAAGGTTTGCGCGTGTTGAATTTGTTCGCCTACACCGGAAGTTTCACTTGCTACGCCATTGATGGTGGCGCCGTCGCAACCACCACCGTGGATATGAGCGCCACCTATCAAGCGTGGACGCTGCGCAATTTGCGCCTGAATGGTTTTGATGTAAGCGACGCGCACCGACTTGTGGAGGCGGATTGTTTGGCGTGGCTTGATCGCGGTCCAAAGCCCGGCGAGCAGTACGACGTGATCGTGTGCGACCCGCCGACATTCTCAAATTCAAAGCGCATGGAGGCTTCCAGCTTTAGCGTTGACCGCGATTGGCCGGCGCTGATTGGCAGTTTGCCCAAGTGGCTTTCGCCGCAGGGAACCATTTGGTTTAGCAGTAATTCACGGCGTTTAGAGCTTGATGTCGCGCACTTGCCGCCAGAATTTGCGGCGCGCGACATGAGCAAGCGTACCCACGCGTTTGAATTCCGCGAGGGGTGCGGACATCAAGCGTGGTTGCTGGCGCGGCAAGCCACCTTTGATGAGTGGCAAGCCAAGCGCAGAAAATAAATCGCGTTGCGGCGCGCGATTACAAATGAAAATCAAATTATTTTTTGTCAGGATCAACTGGCGGAATCACGTGCAGTAAAAATTCCGGATGATCTGGCAGCGTCACATACGGCTTGCTGTCGGGCTTGCCGGTTGCAATATCAAAGCGCAGAATTTCCTTGGTGAGGCGGCTTCCAACATAAAGCCACTTTGCGCTCACAACCAACGCGGATGGCGCCTTGAGACCAGCCGTGCCGCGAGGAATGAACACGCTGCACAAACCACTGTCCATATCAAGGCGCAATACTTGCTCGGTTTCATCGTCGCCCACAAATAAACTTTTTCCGTCCTCGGTGAAAGTCACTTGAATTGGTTTCTTCAAACCGTTGGCCTCGTTCATCACAATCTTCACGCGCTCGCCCGTCTTACGGTCGTAACTACTCACGCGCGAACCGTCACGATCGGCGACATACAAATAGCCATCGGGACCAAAACACATTCCGCGCACCGCGCTTAAACCCACGGGACTCACTTGCGAATTTGCAATGAATACGCCCGCTGGAAGATTGCCAAACCCCGCGAGCGATTCTGGATGCGGCAGCGGCGCGCCAGGAGTTGCCCGACCAAATCCTCCGTAACGTGTGACCGTGTTGGTGTCTTGATTGCTCACATACACATCGCCATCGGGCGACATTGCAATGGCGTAACTGTGAAGCATGGCGGGATTGGTTGGGCCTTGCTTGGCAAAATCATTCATGTAGGCGCGCACATTGTTGGCGTCAGGCGCGCCAAAATGCAGAATGCGCGAGTCCTTCATAAAGGCGTTCACCGCAAGAACACTTTGATCTGGAAGAATGGCCATGCCACGAAGATCATGCGGCGCGGCGCCAGCGGGACCATTTGGAACTGGTCCAGTGCCTGGACCTTTGATTTGTCCCAAGCCATTCACGGCGATGATTTCTTGCGGTTGTCCGTCAACGCCATGCATGGTGATGAGCCAAGAAACTTCAGTCGGCGAAGCTTCATGATCATGCGCGGCTTTGCCTGGCACACCAGACTTGTCAGCGTTGGCGTCTTTGTCTTTCTTTTTATCTTTCTTAGATGTGTCGCCATCAGCCGCGCCAGTCGCAGGTTGTCCAGTGCCTGATGTGTTCGCGTCTTTATCCTTATCTTTGTCCTTGTCTTTATCCTTGTCCTTATCTTTATCTTTGTCCTTGTGATGCTTGGTTTCAGCCGCGGGCGCGTTTGGATCTTCTTGGCATGCGGCAATAGATGGAGCCAACATGGCAAGCAAAACCGCGGCGCACACAGTTTTTTTATGGTTGCCAAGTACGTTGGAGAGGAAATGAAACTGGAACATTTTTGCGATACTGGTCATGACAACTCCTAGGAAATTGAAATCAGCAAGGTGGACGCAGAAAAGATACTCTATAAAGTAAGAGGCCACCAACTATGAAACGAATTCAAAATATTTTTATTCTTCTTTCAATTTTGTTCATCACCCAATTCGCCTTCGCTGAAAAAGATCTTGGCGAGTTGCTGACCAAGGCGGCCACGACCACAACCCAATCCAATGGTGGCGCATTCAATGACATCAACCAGTCCTTTGAACGCTTTATCCACACGTGGTTCATCATTAAATTGTTCTCGGGTTTGTTGCTGAGCGTGTTGCTGGCCACTTTGATCGCACAACATCCGCGCCGCAGCACCAGGCTGAATCCATTGTCGGACCATGAGGAGCGAAAGTCGTTGGTGGTGCTTGCGGTTGTTGGCGCCGTTGTCGCTGAACTTGTGCAAGTGAATTCATCCATGGCGTTGGTGATCTTCGGTATTGGCGGCTTGATTCGTTTCCGAACAGTGCTGGACAATCCAAAGATCACGGGCAAGGCGATTTTGTGCGTGCTGCTTGGCCTGGCGTGTGGACTTGGTCAATGGGCCACCGCCGTGTTTGTGACCATGTTCGCGTGGTTGCTGATTCTGTTTTTGGAAATGCACCTGAGCGCGCGCGTGAAAATTCGCGTGGGCGAAAAAGGTAATGTGCAGGACACCTACAAGGCCGCCGTTGACGCGCTGAAGGTGTTGCATTGCCGCGTGAAGAGCTCGTCCATTCTTGCCGAGAAGCGCCAAGTGATCGCGCTGGTGTTTATTCCAAGCGGAGTTGATCCCAAGGAACTTGAGACACAGTTGTTGGCCAAGTTGCCAAAATCATCTAGCGTTTCGGAAGTGGAAATAGAGGTCGAGTGAGGCGTGCGTTCGCTTTGAACAGCGCGTCAGCTGGTCATTCTTTGAATGTTGGCGTGTTTTTTTTAAATGCCATCGCAGGACGGCTGAATGCGTAACGCTTCAGAAGACACGGTGACAAGCGCGAATGTTCAGGGAGGTCTTGGCGTTCATGTTCGCGGCGTCAGCCACATCTTTGATGGCCTGCAAGTTATTCAACAAGCGGATTTGCAAGTGGAACCCGGCGGCTTCTTGGCAATTGTTGGCGATTCCGGCGGCGGCAAAACAACTTTATTGCGATTGATAGGCGGGTTGATCGCGCCTTCTGGTGGCGAAATTATTTTCAGCGCAAGTGGCCCAAAGGCTTCAATTGAAAGCGCCTCTGAACGCATGCACGCCGCCACTGCTCAACGGCCCGCGGCTGTCACGCGAGGTAGCGACATTAGTTTTTGCTTTCAAGAGGGACGATTGCTGCCGTGGCGCAATGTGCTGGACAATGTGGCGCTGCCACTGGAACTTAACGGAGTGCTTGTGCACGAAAGACGCGCCGCCGCGCGAGAGATGTTGGCGAAGATGCAATTGTCGGACAGTGAAAATAAAATGCCGGCGCAACTTTCTGGCGGTATGCGCATGCGCGTGGCCATGGCGCGCGCGTTGGTGACGCGGCCAAAACTTTTATTGTTGGACGAGCCGTTCGGCGCGCTGGACGAAGTCACACGCCTTGCCCTGGATGAGGAGTTGCGCCAACTGTGGCTTGACACTGGGACCACTGCGATTCTGGTGACGCATTCAATTCAGGAGGCGGTATCGCTTGCGCAGCAAGTGGTGGTGATGCGTGGCAAGCCTGGACGCACCATGCAATCCATTGCAATTGACTTGCCCAAAGACGCGGCGCATCGAACAAACATGCAGTTTGTTTCACTGTGCGAACGCGTGTATCAACAGATGACTTTGCAAAGCAAAGAAGTGGCGGGGGTGGCGCAATGAAAAAAATTCTGCGCGTGGCTCTGCCGCCCATCTTCACAGCCATCGCGCTGCTGGTGGCATGGGAAATTGCAGTCGTGGTGTTCAAGCCCGCCGCATATTTGCTGCCATCGCCGATTGCCATTCTGCGCGCCGCCAACATTGATTCGCGCCAACTGATCAACGCCACGCTTTCAACCGCAATCAGCGCGGGTCTTGGGTTTGTGATTGCGGCAGTGGTGGGAATGGTGTGCGCAAGCGTGTTGAGTCAAAGTCAATTTTTGCAGCGCGGTCTCTATCCGCTGGCATCGCTCTTTCAAATGGTTCCGCTTGTCGCAATCGCGCCGTTGTTGGTGATTTGGCTTGGCTATGGGCTCAGCGCAACGGTTGCCAGCGCCGCCATTGTGGCTGTGTTTCCAGTGTTGGCCAACACGCTTGATGGGCTTCGCTCCACTGATCCCGCGCTACGCGAATTGTTCCGCATTTACAACGCCAATCGTTTCACGCGTTGGTGGAAGTTGGAATTGCCAAGCGCCACGCCAAGCATTGTCACGGGTTTGCGCATTGCGGCGGGCTTGGCGGTGATTGGCACGGTGGTTGGCGAATTTGTTTCAGGTTACGCCGGCGAAGACGCGCCGCTTGGAATGGTGGTGCTTGCGGCCATGCGCAGCGCGCGCACTGATTTGGTTTTTGCCGCGGTGGCGTTGTCGGCAGCGGTTGGCTTCGTATTGTTCGGTGCCGTCAGTTTTTTAGGATGGCTCTCGCTTCGCAAGTGGCACGCGTCTACGCTTTCGCGCTAGCACACTGTGTGCGCATGGCTAGCACGCGCGGAACTTCTACTTTCTTCAAAAAACTTTTATATACATTGAACAACAACATGCGACACACTTCAAAAATAATTGCAGACATGGGCGCCACGCCGTGGCAAATTTTAAAATCTTGCATTCAATGCGCCACTGTGCTCGCGGCACTCTTGTGCGTAAGCGCATGCGACGGCGGTGATGCCGCAACCGGCGCGCGCAAAATTCGATTGCAACTGAATTGGGTTCCAGAGCCTGAATTTGGGGGCATTTACGCTGCGGCGCAAGATGGGTTGTTCAAGGCGCAAGGTCTTGATGTTGAAATTATCAAAGGGGCGGCGGGAACATCCGTATCGCAATTGATCGCGCAAGGCGCATGCGAAGCCGGCGTTGTGAGCGCCGATCAAGTGCTGACCCTGCGTGAGCAAGGTGGAAATATTGTCGCCACGTTCTCCATCTTTGAGCGCTCGCCCATGGGCTTCATGACGCACACATCTTCAAGCGCCAACTCTTTGGAGCAGGTGTGGAAAGGTTCAGGCAAGTTGGCCATTGAGCCAGGCATGCCATTCTTGAAGTGGATGGAAAAAACATACGGGCCATCCACATGCACGCTAATTCCATACGGCGGCTCGTTGGTTGTCTTTCAAAGCGACCAAGCCGCGGCCACGCAATGCTTTGTCACGGCGGAACCAGTGGAGATGGATTTGAAAAAGATTCCCGTGAAAGTTTTTGACATCGCTGAAAGCGGCTACGACCCTTTCACGGCCGTGGTGTGTAGCTCTCAAACATGGCTGGACAAGAACCGTGAGACCGCCCTTAAATTGTCGCGCGCCATGCGCGAAGGCTGGAAGCGATACATGGAAGATCCAGCGAAATACAATCCCGCCATCGCGGCCATGAATCCTTCCATGTCGCTTGAAGCCATGAATATTGCCGCGCAACGCATGCGCAAATATGTGCTTGGTCCGTGGACGCAGGCGCATGGATATGGATCTATGGATCCCGCGCGCTGGACCGCGCTTGTATCGCAAATGCAATCCATGGGGCAACTCACCAAAAGCGTTCCCGCACAAGAAGTGATGGTGGATTTGCTCATGTCTGAGCCCGTTGTGGCGGCACAAAAGTAGTCAAGCCTGCTGAATAAAAACAAGCTTGTATCGCTGCGCACAATGTGGAAACTGCAGTGTGAATTTTTAGTTTGAATAGACTCCTTTGCATGAAACCATCGCAACGGCCCACGCTGAAAGTTTTTGCAACCACGCTTTGGGAATATCCAAGCCAGCACTATGACGCCGTGGACAAGGATGGTTTCAAAGTCACCATGCAGGGCGACAAGGATTACGTGGGCGCCACGCCGTCGTGGGTGTTGTGGCAATTGTTGACCCGCTACACGCGCGTGGGCGATAGCGTGCTTGATCCCATGTGCGGTTCTGGAACCACCATTGATGTGTGCGCGCACTTGGAGCGCAAGCCCGTGGCATTTGATTTGGATCCGTCGCGCGAGGACATTGCGCAGGCTGACGCGCGCAAACTTCCGATCGCCGACGCAAGCGTGGACTTTGCATTTATTGATCCACCGTATTCGACGCACGTGAACTACTCCGAGGACCCGCGCTGTATAGGCAAGCTTGACGCGGGTGATGAGAATGGTGGACGCGACTATTATGAAGCCATGCATTTGGTATTGAAGCAGATGCACCGAGTGCTGAAAAACCGCCGCTATATGGCTATTTATGTCAGCGATTCGTGGCGCAAGCGCCGCGGCGAAGCGGGCAAGGGCGCGGGCGTGTTCATGCCGATTGGTTTTGAATTGTTCGCCATGATGCGCGAGTTGTTTCAGCCTGTGGACATTATTTGCGTGGCGCGCAAAAATTCAAAGTTGGAAAGCGGCGCGTTTCGCAAAGGGGCCGAGGATGGAAATTTCTATCTGCGCGGTTTCAACTATCTCATGATTGGCAAGAAGGTGGATGATGAAACGCCAACGCCAGCGCCAAGTAAAAAGTGGAAGACATGAATTGTAGATTGGAATGCGAAGGGCACATTGCCGCACTGAGACTTGATCCGACTCGCTCCTCAGTCGCGCGGCTAATTCGCTGAATACATCCAAGGCGTTTCCACCCAGTCGGTCAGTTTTCTCCACGCGGTGGAATCTTCGCCAGCCATCAACGCCATTTCGCGCAGCGCACGCACATTGATTTCCTCGCGCACATTCAGCAAAATCGCCAGCGCGGGCGCGCGTCGTTGCAGTTGGTCGAAATTATTTTTGGAAATAGTGAAGTCATCATTGGCCCACAGTTTGCGCGCGTCGATGATTCGGTTCAGCAATTCATCTTGCGCGCTTTGGCGCGTGGCAAGCAGTTCGGTGGCGTGCTCGCGGCTTTGATTTGCTGGCAATTCCGCCATGATTTGCTCAATCAGAGCGTCAGCGGGGTGGCGGTCATAGAAAATTTCCGGATAGGCGAAGCGCCAATAGGCGTTCTTCAGTTCGCGCGCGTCGTCGCTGG
>SESA01001617.1_pt1 | contig 11481 bp, 5 predicted proteins | sample 3171451 | NCBI WGS metagenome assembly SESA01 (sample SAMN06051862, study PRJNA518727) | freshwater metagenome | biome: subpolar coniferous forest; feature: holomictic lake; material: water; isolation source: holomictic Lake 227, 8 m depth | place: Canada: near Kenora, Ontario | collected 2013-06-25...
ACATGAATACGGCTAAAATATATCCATTGCTTCTGTGCTGCTGTTGTTTCGGCTGGATTGCGGCGGGGGCTGTCAAACCGGCCCAGATCTTCTCCGATCATATGGTGTTGCAGCGTGACCAACTTGTTCCCGTGTGGGGCACGGCGACGCCGGGCGCCACGGTGAGCGTCACCTTCGGCGATCAGCGCAAGACGGCTGTTGCTGCAGCGGACGGGCAATGGCGGGTGACGCTCGATCCAATGCCGGCCTGCGACAAGCCCGGGGATTTAATCCTGGAAGAAGGAAATAGCGAAGCCAAGGTGGTGATCGGGGATGTGCTGATGGGCGACGTCTGGCTGGGCTCCGGGCAGTCGAACATGGCTTGGACGATGGAGCAGGTGCAGGCATCGAAAAGCAATGCGGCCGCTTGGCAGCAGATTCAGAAGGAGATTGCCGAGGCGCCCGACCCGCGCCTCCGTCTCTTCCATTCAGGAAGGGATCCCCGGGCTAATGCATGGCAGGTCTGCTCCCGTGAAACCGTGCCTCTGAATTCGGCGGTCGGGTACTGTTTCGCGCGGGAGGTTGTGCGCGGCCAGCAGGTTCCAGTTGGGTTTATTACGGCGGCCTTGGGCGGAACCCCGATCGAGAATTGGATTTCGAGAGAGGCCTTCCGCAACTCGGAAGCGTTCAAAGCCGAGTCTCCGGCCAACGCGCCAGTGGTGATCGATGGGCTAACTGCTGGGGTTTTTTATGATAGTTGTATTCGCCCGTGGGCATCCTTCGCGTTGAAAGGCATTCTTTGGTATCAGGGGGAGAACAATCTCATGAAGGGTGACAGCCCCTCGCGCTATGCGGCAAAAATGGAACTGCTGATCAGTAGTTGGCGAAAGGCTTGGGGACGGGAGGACCTGCCCTTCTATTACGTGCAGCTTTCTCAAATGGCTTACAGCAAGGGCAAGGATTCAAAGATAACGCCGGAAGCGCTGCCGGCTTTCCAAGATCTCCAGCGCCGGCTGCTGGCGCTGCCGCATACGGGGATGGCGATGACAGCCGATGCCGAGCCGTATTTCGGACTTCTTCATCCGATTAACAAGTGGGATGTGGGGCAGCGGCTTTGGCTCTGGGCGGCCCGGGACTGTTACGGCAGGAAGGACGTTGTGCCCAGCGGCCCACTCTACAAGCGCATGGAGGTGCGTGATGGCAAGGCGGTGCTCTTTTTTGACTACGTGGGCGGCGGATTGGTGACGCACGACAACGAACTCTTGAGTGGCTTCCAAATCCGGGGCGAGGATGGCGTTTATCATCCGGGTACGGCGGCCATCGCCGGCCAGCAGGTCGTCGTGAGTAACCCGAATGTCAAACAACCGGCGGCCGTGCGCTACAACTGGGATGAGATGGCGCGCCGGAGCCTGTTCAACAGGGAGGGATTGCCTGCTTCGCCATTTTGCACTGAACCGGGCATCACTGATCCCGTGCCGGCTGCAACGAAATAAGCACATTCATAACAGCGGATACCCTTCATCGGTATTTAGCAGCCTGTTGAAATAATGAACGATGGACACCTCAGGAAAATGGCTAAAACCACGAGCAAAACTGAATGTTCTGCGTGGCCGGGTGGTTTTGTCAATGTTCCTAAAAAGATTAAGCCGTCCGGGAACGTCAACGCGAGGATGATATACGATACTACTGCCATGAATGAGTTCGCAAACAGATTGTCGAAACAAATATATCCGCCTTAATGATGACCTGTGACGAAGTGCGCAATCCATAGGGCGAAGCCGAATAAACGAAGGAAAGTGATTATGAGCATTAGAAAACTTATTGGAGTAACCGTTGCTGCCGTAATGGTGAGCAGGATGGCGGCCTTTGCGGCGGACGATTTGGAACGTGGATTCCTGAACCCGCCCGACAGCGCCAAGCCGCAAACGTATTGGTGGTGGATGAACGGGAATATCACCAAAGAAGGGATTACGGCGGACTTGGAAGCGATGAAGCGTGTCGGGCTCGGCGGGGCGCTCATCATGGAGGCCGATAATGGGGGAATTCTCCCGGGGCCCGTGAAATTTATGAGCAAAGAGTGGTGGCAATTGACCCGCCACGCCATCGCCGAAGCCCACCGGCTGGGGCTGGAGATGAACATCACCAACTGCGGGGGCTGGGCTGGCAGCGGCGGACCTTGGATCACCCCCGAACAGGGGGGGCAGATCGTCGCCACCAGCGAACTCGCCGTTCAGGGCCCCTCGCATTTCTCGGCGGTGTTGCCCCGTCCCAAGGTGAACCGGGACTATTACCGCGACATCGCCGTGCTGGCGTTCCCGACGCCCCAGGGCGAGGCGGACCCGATGAAGGGGCACGCGCCGAAAATCACCGCCAGCACCCCTGACTTTGACGCCGCGAAGGTCCTGGACGGTGATCCCAAGACGTTTGCGGCGCTGCCGCTGCCGCCCGAGCCTCAAAGACCCTACGTGCAGATCGAATTTGCCGAGCCGTACCCGGCCCGCACGCTCACGCTCTCGGGAATTATTCCTGATTACTGGCCCTGCGAGGTGCAGATCTCTGAAGATGGTCAGACCTTTAAGACGCTCAATTATTACAGTCTTTCCGGGCGGATGATGGTCAACCATTTGGGCCTGGCTTCCGGCATGGAGCCGGTAAGATCCCGTTTCTACCGGGTGGTCTTTCCGCGCCACCCCGGCATTCAACTGGCCGAGATTAATTTGTCGGACCGCCTGAGCGTGGTGAACTTCGATAAGAAAACCGCTTATCTCGGCACCTGCGGGATTTACACCGCCCCGGAGCAACGCGGCGTGCGTGCCGACAGCGTGGCCGATAGCGTGGGCCAGACCGCCCCGGGTTTTGTCGTCCCGCGCCAGGCGATTGTGGACCTTACCCATCGTCTGAGACCCGATGGGCGGCTGGACTGGGACGTGCCCGCAGGCCAGTGGACCATCCTGCGGATAGGTCACACCTCGGCCGAGTGCCTGAATCACCAGGGACCGGCCGGGTCGAATGGGTTGGAATGCGATAAGTTCAGCACCGCGGGCGCTGAGGCCCACTGGGCCGGCATGATGCAAAAGGTGGTTGATGCCGCCGGGCCGCTGGCGGGTAAGACTCTGAAGGCCGTTCACATTGACAGTTGGGAAAACGGCTCGCAGAACTGGACGGCGGCCTTCCCCGAAGAGTTTCGTCGGCTGCGTGGCTACGACATGAGTCCCTTCCTGCCGGTGCTGAGCAACCGGATCGTGGAGAGCCCGGAAATTACCGAGCGCTTCCTCTGGGACATGAGGCGCACGATCGGGGAGCTGTTCGATGAAAAGTTCTATCGTCATTTCGCCGATCTTGCCCATCGCAGCGGACTTAAATTGCAGGCTCAAACCTATGGCGGTGGTTCCCTGGATGAACTGCTCTCCAGCGGGTCGCCCGATATTCCCATGGCGGAGTTCTGGCCCGGCCTTTATGGAGGCAACGGCGAACCCTCGCTTAAACTTGCTTCGTCAGCGGCCCACACCCACGGCCGGAAGGTCGTCTCTGCGGAGTCCTACAGCTGCAATAGCAAACCGCAGTTTCATCCTTTCGTTCTCAAACGCTATGGCGATCTGAGCTATGGCAAGGGGATCAACCGTTTCGTCTTCTGCTGCCCCTCGCACCAGCCCTGGACGAACGTTGCCCCTGGCATGACCACGGGCGGCTGGGGCTTCCACTTTGATCGGAACGTCACTTGGTGGAACCAGTCCGAGGCTTGGCTCAGCTATCTTACACGCTGTCAGTTCCTCTTGCAGGAGGGCGCCTTCGCCGCTGATGTCTGCTTTTTCGGCGGCGAGGATTATCTGGCCGGCTACCAGCGAGGCGGTGATTCCCTTTGGGTCAGTGCCACGGCCCCGCTCCCTCCCGGCTACGACTACGATCTGTGCGACCGGCACATGCTGCTCGACGGCATGAAGTTTGAGAACGGCGCTTTTGTCCTCCCTTCGGGGATGCGGTACCGGTTCCTTGTGCTGCCCGATTCCAAGGCGCTGACTCTGCCGGTGGTGAAAAAGGTGCGCGAGCTGGTCGCCGCGGGCGGGACGGTCATCGGGCCCAAGCCGGCCTATTCCCCTACGCTGGAGAATTACCCGGCCTGCGAGACGGAACTCCGCAAGATCACCGACGAGGTCTGGGGTGCGTGCGATGGAAAGACGGTGACCGAAAACCGCTTCGGCAAGGGGCGCGTCACTTGGGGGCAATCCTATGCGGATGTTTTTGCTGCGGCGAAGCTGCCACCGGACTTTGCCTTCAAGTCGTCCTCCGCTGGCAACACACTCAACGCCATCCACCGCACCTCCAAGAATGCCGATTGGTATTTCGTCGCAAACCTCGAAATGAAATCCATGGAGGCGGTCTGCGCCTTTCGCGTCACCGGGAAACGGCCGGAGTTTTGGCATCCGGACACGGGCAAGATCGAACCCGCCGCCTGGTACCGAGTCGAGAACGGCCAGACGTTCGTGCCAATGCGGTTCGATCCGTCCGGCTCGGTTTTCGTCGTCTTCCGCTCGCCGACCGGGGACTCGATCGTCTCGGTGGCACATGACGGCCTGCCGATCGCCTACGACCAGCCAGCCACAAATCCGGGTTCTGCCGAATTTCAACTTGCCGCAGTGAAAGGCGGTGCAACGCTCAAGGCTTCCACTCCCGGCAGGTATGAATTTGCGACCGCTTCCGGGAAAAAAATGGAGACGACGGTTGCAGTGCCTCCACCGCAGCCACTTGAAGGCCCATGGGAGGTAACCTTCGATCCGAAATGGTTCTACCCAGATGCCACCGGCGGGAAAGTGCCATTCGAGCAGTTGATCGACTGGACCAAGCGTCCCGAGGAAGCGGTCAAGTATTTCTCCGGCACGGCGGTTTACGAGAAGGCATTCAACTTGTCGGAAACTTTAACCCCGAATCCTGGCTGTCGCCTTTATCTTGATCTGGGCCGTGTCGAGGTGATTGCCGAGGTGGAGGTTAACGGCAAGAACCTGGGTATCCTTTGGAAACCGCCGTTTGTGGTGGACATCACCGATGCCGTCAAGCCGGGTGCCCAGAACACCCTTCGCGTGCGAGTGACCAATCTCTGGCCCAACCGCCTGATCGGTGATGAGCATCTGCCGGCTGACTGCGAGTACCTTCCGACCGGAGGCCTCAAGGCGTGGCCGGAATGGCTGACGAAGAATACGTCGCGGACGAGTGGAAGACGGACGTTCGCCACCTGGCGCTTTTGGAAGGCGGAGGACCCGCTGCTGCCCTCGGGCCTATTGGGGCCAGTGAGACTAGCGCCAGCATCCGTGACAACTCTCCCTGTAAAATGAGTCTCAAAATATGAGAAAACTTGGCCACCCTACACGAAAGAACTGATGAAAAAGATATTGAGCTTGATAATGGCCGCTGCGCTGTGCGCGGGGTTGGGAAACACATTGATGGGACAAACACAAGCGGACGCGCAGGCGGCCCGGCGGATGGGTCGCTACAACGTTGTCTGGACGAGTCCATCGAAGGATGCCACGGGTGTGATGTCCACTGGCAATGGCGACATCGCCGCCGGGGTTTATGCCATCGAGAATGGCGATCTCTATTTGCTGCTCTCCAAGAACGACGCATTCAGCAACACCGGCAGTCTCTACAAGACCGGCCGGGTAAAGATCTCACTCAACCCCAATCCGTTCACGGCTGGCAAGCCGTTCCGCCAGACGCTTGATCTGCCCACTGCCTCGATCCGAATCGAGGCCGATGGCGTGAAGCTCCGGATTTGGGCGGACGCGAACCGCCCGGTTTATCATGTTGAAATCGACTCGCCGCGTGAGCTTTCGGTCACAGCCCAGCCGGAACTCTGGAAACGCTATACCGGATGGGGCGGGCCCGATGATGGCCCCCCGGACGTGCGCCTGGATCGCGGGAACAAGGTCTTGTGGTACCACGCCAACGGCAACCGGAGTTTCGCCGGTGCCGCGAGTTTCTACAAGTGGGAGATGAAGCGGGCTTACGGAATAGAAAACCCGGAGCAGATTTTGCCCGAGCCATATCAGTTCAACACGTTCGGCAACCTGCTGGAAAGTCCGGGATTGAAGGTCGCCGACGGGGTGCTTTCGGGCCAGGGGAGTCAGTTCGACCTCCGAATCCATGCCCAAACGCTGAAGGCGCCCGAGATCAATACGTGGATCCAGGCGATCGAACAGGTGGCCGAAAAACCGGTTAACCTGAAGAAAGATTGGGCGCGGCATTGCGATTGGTGGGCACGCTTCTGGGATCGGGGCTGGATCATCGCCTCGGACCGCACCGTGCCGACGGAGGCCCGCGAGCAGTTCAACGGCGAGGCCAACGCCAAGGGCTTCCGCGAAGAAAAGGACGGTGCCGCACTGGTCGCGCAGAGCTATAATTACTTCCGCTTTGCGATGGCGGCCCAGAGCCGGGGCCGTTTCCAGCCTGGATTCAACGGGGGGCTCTTTACGCAGCAGTATCGAATTGTTCATCGCGACTCTAATTACATCAAAAAATACCACCAGGGTTTTGTGGAGCTTCCAGATCACTTATGGCTCACAGACGAGGATTACCGTCCCTGGGGTTGCCGGTACACCCACCAAAACCAGCGACTGATGTACTGGCCGCTGTTGATGAGTGGGGACTCCGACCTGATGAAGCCTTTCTTTGATCACTATTGGAATGTGCTGGAGATGCGCAAGGCGATCACCTTGAAACATTTTGAGCACGAGGGTGCCTTTTACCGCGAAAATGTCTCGCCCCATACAGGCAGTTGCGGTGCTCCACCGCCAAAAACCAAGCCGGGGGAGAAGTACAAGGGCGACTACCACGATTACTACTTCACTAGCGGTCTGGAGACGGTGGCCATGATGACCGACTACGTCAACTACACTGGCGACGTGAAGTTCCGCGACGAGCGGCTGGTTCCATTTGCCCGTGAAATTCTGCTCTTCTTCGACAAGCATTACCTGCGTGGGCCCGACGGTAAGTTGCGTATTGATCCTGGTCAGGCGTTGGAGACGTGGTGGATCACCGTCAACTCGTCGCCCGATGTGGCCGGCCTGCGCTTCTGTCTGGATCAGTTGCTGGCGATGAAAGCGGGTACGGCGGAGGATCAGTCGAACTGGAAACGGTTCCGGGCTGAAATCCCCGAAGTATCGCTGCAAACTATCGACGGCCGACAGGCCATCGCGCCGGCGGAGCATTGGGAGCATCAGGGTAACGGCGAGAATGCCGAGCTCTATCCGGTGTTCCCGTTCCGTTCTTTCGGTTTGGCTTTGGGTAGCCAGGAGTTGGTCGAGTGGACGATGCAGCATCGCAACCACAAGGATACTTTCGGCGGTACCTGCTGGACGCAGGATCAGATCGACTGGGCGTTGGCCGGCAACGCCAAGGAGGCTGCTTTAGGTCTAGTTCGCCGGTTTCGTCTGGCTTCGCCGTCCGTACGGTTCCCGATTTACGCTCGCGAAGGCGCGGACTCCGTTCCCGACTGGGATCATTTCGGCTCCGGCTCGATCGCGTTGCAGCGAATGCTCGCGCAGGAAGGCAACGGCAAGATTTACCTGCTGCCTGCCTGGCCCGCGGAATGGGACGTGGACTTCAAGCTGCACCTCTCCGGAGAGGCTGTTCTGATCGGTGTCGTAAAGGATGGGAAGTTGGTGACCTGGGATATTACCCCAGCGGCGCGCAAAGGGGATGTGGTGGTGTGTAATCTCGCGCCAATCAAATCTGAGGTAGCTACGAAGGGGCATCCCAAATGATGAACAGGCCATGGATGCTGATCGTGTCCCTCGCGTTCTGCGCAGGGATCAACCCAAAATTGCCGGCTCAATCGCTCGCAGAACCGTCGGCCGCGCAGCGCATGGCCCGCTACAACGGCTCGGAGAAAGACTCCGGCGGCGCAGCGGATCACTCCTGGAGCACTCCGAGGCCTGACGAGGTTGTTCGGCTCTGGCCGGGAGATGCGCCCGGCCTGCATCGGGGAGGGAGTCCGGAAACCAGCAACGAAAAGGGGTTCATCCAGCACACCTCGGTTCCTGAACTTTTGGTGTACCTGCCCAAGAAAGTTCGCCCCTGCGGCACGGCGGTGATTATCTGTCCTGGAGGCGCATATGCCGGGCTCGGAATGCGAGCGCATGTTGAAGCTGCAGTGCGGGTGTTTCACGAGCAGGGAATTGTCGTTTTTGGGCTCAAGTACCGGACCTATTACGGCAAGAACGACCCGGAGGCGGATGCGCTGGTCGACTGCAAACGTGCGGTGCAGATCGTCAGAAACCGGGCTGGCCAATGGGGGATCGCGCCGGATCGAATCGGGATTCAGGGTTACTCGGCAGGAAGCCATCTTGGGCTCAATGTTTCCACTCGTTTTGAGCAGGGTGATCAGAACGCGGCGGACCCATTGGACCGATTTTGCAGCCGGCCCGATTTCGTTGTGCTCATGTGTCCCTGGCCTTACCGCAAACAAACCGCGGAATCTTTCCCGTTTAGCCGCAACACGCCGCCCACTTTTCTTGCCTGTGCTCGAGATGACAAAGAGTGCTTCGCCCTAGCCTCCTCGATCGACGAACGACTCAAGAGCTTGGGCGTGGAGAGAGGCTTTTTTGTCGCCGAAACCGGAGGTCACGGGGCCTTTGACCTGGGCTCATCCAAAGGGCCGGGCGCAGGGTGGCCCAAGCAGGTGGTCCCCTGGCTTAAGCGCATCGGGATGATGCCCCAAACTCCACCAAAAGCAGCTCCCAACCATCCATAAATTTTCAGTTCCCCTCGGGGACATCATTCCGGGAACGTTTTTCGCAATTTGAACTGGAAAGGAATTGAAAGGCTATGCCCGGTTTTCCCTGCAGCCCGGAGAAAGCAAGGATGTGAAGGCCCCATGGAAAACAGAAAGAAAACTAAGAAATTCCTGCATGCGGAAACTTCGCTTATGAAAACACGCAAACTCCTATTATCGACAGTGATTCTCCCGTTGGCGTTGCTTGTTAAGCTGAACGCCGCCGAACCTTCGACCTTGGCGCACCCGGGGTTGCGCCCCAATGTGATCATCATCCTCGCTGACGATCTTAGCTATTGCGATCTCGGCTATACCGGGCAGAAGTTGATCCAGACGCCGAACATCGACCGCCTGGCAGGCAGCGGGCTGCGCTTTACCGAGGCGTATTCGGCCGCGAATGCCTGTGCTCCCTCGCGAGCCGGGCTCATGACGGGCCTGCACATGGGCCACTGCCGGATCCGCAGCAACGGTGTGCAGAAGCCCTGGCCCGGTTATAAGAAGGGCTCCGACGGCTATTTGAAGGCGGAGGATGTGACGGTAGCCGAGGTGCTCAAGTTGGCTGGCTATGCCACCGGCTACGTCGGCAAGTGGGGGCTGGGGGAGGCCGATAACCAGGGAGCCCCCAATAAAAAGGGGTTTGATTACTCCTTCGGCCACTACAACCAGACCTGTGCCCATAACTATTATCCGCCGAGATTATGGGAAAATGGCCAGGAGATCCAGTTGCCGGAAAACAAAGGGTTTAAGATCAGGGAGATCAGCGCTGCCTCTTACGATCGAAACGGAATCTTCCACCCCCCAGGGGTGGCTGACCCGGCGAAGGCGAAGAACTCGCAGGCGCTTGTCCATGCGGCGGGTCTGGATTTCATCCGCCGCAACAAGGACCGCCCGTTCTTTCTCTATTATGCCACGCAACTTCCGCACGGTGGGTTGATGGTTCCCAGTCTGGGCAGCTACAAAGATCAAAAATGGCCCCTTGAGAATAAGGAATGGGCAGGGATGGTGACCTGGCTCGACCAGTGCGTGGGGGAGATCGTCGGGCTCCTGCGCGAACTAAAATTGGAGGAGAACACCCTCATCGTTTTCGCCAGCGACAACGGCTATAGCGCATGGGGCTATTTCAATCGGCCGCATTGGGAGGATGATCCAATATTCAAGAACAAAGGCCCTTGGCCCGGGGGGAAGTTCGCGATCTACGAAGGCGGGTGTCGGGTGCCGATGGTGGCGTATTGGCCCAAGCACATTCGCTCGGGCGAGAGCCGCCACCTGACGGCGTTTTACGATCTGATGCCCACGCTGGCTGAACTGGCCGGCGTTGCTACGCCGCCGACCGACGGCATCAGCATGGTGCCGGAATTGCTTGGCCGATCTGATCAGCAGAAAAAGCATGACTACCTTTATTGGGAAAACGGCGGCCTGACCATTGAGGGGCAGGCGGTGCGATTTGGTCCGTGGTATGCGATGAGCGAGACCCCAGGCAAACCGGTGACGCTTTTCGATGTGGAGAAAGATCCGGCCTGCGCCCATGACCAGGCGGGCCAGCATCCCGAATTGGTCACGCGCGCCAAGGCGATGTTCAAGGAGGCGCATGTCGATAGCGATTGGTTTACCAACCCGGGCGAGTCGTCCGGTGAGCGCAAGCGGTATCCAGCCAAAGCCAAAGCAGAGGAACTCAAATGACCCTAATAAACCCCCTGTTGATTCTTGTCATGGTTGGTTTCGTCTTGTCGCCGCCGCTCCGGGGCGCCGATTCCGGCAAGCATCTGTTCATCCTTTCGGGCCAGTCCAACATGCATGCGCTGGATCCGAGCCAGACCTTTACGCCTGCCCTCGCCAAGGAGTTTGGCGAGGCAAACATCATCGTCGTTAAAAACGCGGTCTCCGGTCAACCGATTCGACGCTGGTACAAAGACTGGAAACCCGCCAAGAACTGGGTCCCCGAGAAGCCGGAGGAGAAGCCGCCGGTGGCCACGGGCGACCTGAATGATGTCCTGATGAAAGAGGTCAACAAGGCCATGCAGGGCCAGAGGATCCAGAGCGTCACTTTTATTTGGATGCAGGGCGAGTCGGATGCCCTTCAGAAGCATGGCGAGGTTTACGGCGAGAGCCTGAAGGGATTGGTTGCTCAACTGCAGAAGGATCTGGGCCGGCCCGACCTGAATGTGGTGATCGGGCGCCTCAGCGATTTCGGGGTCGGACGAAACATGCCGCATTGGCTCATGGTGCGGCAGGCTCAGGTCGAATTTTCCGAAAGCGGTCCGCACCGTGCCTGGGTGGACACGGATGACTTGAATGACGGGAAAATTAGCAATGGCCAAAAGATAATCAACGACCTTCACTATTCGGAGGAGGGCTACAAATTGCTTGGGGAACGCTTTGCCCGCAAGGCTATCAACTTGATCACCAAGTCGCGCTAAAATGGGAATGCCGAAATCACCCACGCCGGGAACCAACGGGATTTAGAACTCCACAGAACTCCATTTGCACGCCCAGCCGGTATGCTTTGCTGACCGGCCGGTTTAGCCTCGGGGACACCGATTGCCGTGGGTATGGCGTGAGCACCGTCAAAGGGGGCATTACCAGCAAGTCTTCCCCGGAACAGATGCGGCAGGCGCTGGCCGAGTATTACGCAGTGACAACGGGCTATGACAAGCAGATCGGCCGGATCTTGGAGGAACTGGAGCGCTCGGGCCTGGCAAAGGACACCCTGGTGATTATTGCCTCCGATAACGGCCTCT
>SESA01001619.1_pt1 | contig 11475 bp, 6 predicted proteins | sample 3171451 | NCBI WGS metagenome assembly SESA01 (sample SAMN06051862, study PRJNA518727) | freshwater metagenome | biome: subpolar coniferous forest; feature: holomictic lake; material: water; isolation source: holomictic Lake 227, 8 m depth | place: Canada: near Kenora, Ontario | collected 2013-06-25...
ATGGGCTTGGTGAAGTTTTTAAATGAATGTATTGATGAGTTTGCTTCTGAACAGGTCAGTCGCGTACCTGCCATTGAATTGACCCAAGCCATGATATTACTGGTGGTTAAATTGTTTAATGATTTGTATGGCAAACCGGCGCGGCATTAATAAATTTAGATAATAGCCAGAGGGGGATTTATTTAAAAAATCTCCCCTAACCCAAGCCGTTGAGAGAGTGTGTTGATTTTTAGTTGGCACTGACCGCCAGCTAACGACCTATTTGCGACATTGGGATATGGATTTAGGCTTCCCTAAACCGGACAGTCGTGACGTGTTGCAAACGACCCCTTGCAATCACTCAATCCTAATTTCCGAATGGCAACATACCAACGGAATGCGGACAGTCATTCAACACCCCGTATAACGGGCGCGAAAGTAGTGAGCGGCTCATCTCTGTCCCTCCTTTGGCATGTCTCGAACGTCACGATTGTCACGCCGACGCCTGCACCCCGCTGGTCTAAAGTGTGAGCCTTGTTGGATAAGACCAGACGGGCATAGTTTATTTCTCTATGTTTTCGTCTCCTTGTCGCTTATTGATGCACGAATCAAAAGTGCCGTCAGGATCAGGTGCAGGACGACCGCCGGCCATAGTAGTGTGCCGCTCAACCCTCTCGCAAAGCCGACGTAGGCAAGATACAGCGTGACGGCCGCGCTGTAGGTCAACATGCCAACCAGCGGCGTGCCGGGCCAGCAGGCAACTCCAAGGCCGATCATGGCGATGCCGACCACGCGTGCGACGGGTATAGCGATTCCGGTCAGTTCCTCACCCAACAACAACCGCACAACGAGCGATGGAACGACCAGCAACGCCATGCCAGTCTCGGCTTCACCCACAGCAGCAAAAATCAACACCCTCTTCATTGCGCCGGTAACGCCTAGTCTTTCGCGCGAGCGACCGCGTCGGCAATGACCGGAAGTTGCTTGTGCTCCTCGGCCGTCAACTGCTCGGGTCTGAGGTTAAAGGTGAGCTTGTTAATCGTGCCGGTGAACTTGAACGGAACATCGTAGCGATACTCCAACAGCGCGACGCCAGTGCGCGTGTCCTGGCCAATGTCGAAGGTTTCGTCCTCCGGAAACGTGATCGGGGTCGCATGTTCCATGGAATTTCTGGCCACCTCCTTGCCATCCACCGAGAGTATGCCTGTCCCGCCCTTGCCCAGACCTGGGCCATCTGACTTGAAGTCGAAGACGATGATGTGCTTGCCGGCGCTCAACTCAGGCCCCACCCAGGTCGTGCGCTTGAGGTCAAGCAAGTTGTAGAGGAACACTAGCTTGCCCCGACCAATGCCTATCATGCGAGTGGTTACTACCGCGACCACCAGAAGTGAGCCGAATATCACTACGATGTAGCTCATACTCATTTTCAGGCGTGACCAGTTTTTGTTCCGCCCACGCCAGACAAGTAATAATCCGATTGCCAGGAATCCCAAGCCCAGATTCCGAAATAAGTCCGCCTTGTCCCACCAGTTGAAGCTGGGACTCAAAAACAAGCCGTAACCGTCGAAGCGCCCGCCGTCGGTGACGATCATACCTTCCGCACCCTCTGCGGGGATTGTGATCTCGGCGGTAATCGTGTATGCCTTGTTCAGGATGCTCGGTGCGCCGCTGTTGGGAACGCCGGTCAGTCCGCCCGAGTAGGTGAAGACCTTTCGATCCGCCGTGAGGTTCGGCTTCGGCGCGTTCCATCGCGACAGCGACGTGTTGTCGGGCGGCGGGGCGCTGCTCAGTTCCCACGGTAGCGTCGCCGGGGTCGTGTTCGCGACCCAGTCCTCGTGGTAGATGGCGCGGTTGCCCAGCATCTCGAAGTACTGCGTGGGGCGTCGCGACGCGGCGTTGGCACTCGCCTTGTTCCAGGTATAGGCCATGCTCACGCCGTCCATCGGCCGCTGCTTGATACCGTTGAGCGTTTCCGGAATCGGGATGGCGGTCGCCTCCAGGATGGTCGGAACGATATCAATGAGGTGGTGGAACTGCCGACGGGTGCCGCCCACATCGTTGATATGGCCGGGCCAAGACATGGCCATGCCCTGAGCCGTGCCACCGAAGTGCGATGCCACCTGTTTCGTCCACTTGAACGGTGTGTCCATCGCCCAAGCCCAGGGTGCCGCGAAGAGCGGAAAGGTATTGTCGGTTCCCCAGAACGGATAGAAGAGCATCTGGGCGTCTACCGGCACGGGAACGCCGTTGAAGGTGGTGAACTCGTTCGGCGTACCGTTGAGCATGCCTTCGGGGCTGGCACCGCTACCGAACAAATTATCACCATAGGCAAACCCAAAGCCATTGATTGCGCCGATTACAAGTGCAAACAGCTATCCTCACAAGTGCGCTTGGTGAGGATTATCACGCCTTATGGACGCATCTACGTCGTGATGACTTCGCTGCTAGATAGCGGCGTTTATCCTGCCACTGACTTTGCTGGCCTTTACCATAGCAGATGGCGAATTGAAGAAGCCTATAAAAGATTAAAATACCGCATGGCGCTTGAGAATACATCGGGTTTGTCATGGTTAGCTGCTCAACAGGATTTCGGCGCTAAAATTCTAGCTGATAATCTTCATTCGCTAACGGTTCTTGAGGCTGAAAATTATGAAGCCATCAAAGAAGGCTACAAGATTAACCGCACGTACGCTTTTTCTCACCTCAAACGCTGTATTCCTCGCTGGCTATTTATTGCCTTGCCAATCACATTACAACTGGTTGACACTTTAGCCGAACTCATCAAAAATTTGATCAAGTGCGAACCAGAAGCTTCAAAGCCTCGCCCGAAGCATCCTAAGCCACACTGTAAACATGCCTATAAATCAACATGTTGATGCTTAAGTTGATTGGATTGCCTATTTTATCAGTAGCATTATGGAACGATCCATTCTGAATCAGCCTCCAGCTTGCCATCTGGGGCAAAGCGCGCAATGTAAGCCCCCTTGGAAGCAAAGCGTTGTCCACGAGCCAGGCTTAAATGCGGATAAGCGGAAACATTGGAGCCCAGGCTCAACATATCCTCCGTACGCTCTACCATATAATCGCGGTAGAGATTATCCAGCATTTGGGAGACAAGGTCAGTCAAAAAAAGAAGATTGAAAAAAACCTCCGACTGAAACGCCTCGTCAACCAGCGGCAGTTTCCAGATTTTTAACCATTCTTTCATCGTCGCTCCATTTTTCTGCCGTTTAGCTCCCAATTCATAAGGATAAACCACCCGGACATGAGGCTTCCACGCCTTTGTAACAAAGCCATAGTCATCCGCCGCCAAAAAGCCGGAAACATAAGCGACAGGAGGCAGCTTTTTTGGGGCTGCCTTGGTGACAGCAGACAAATCCGCTGGGCGCAGCCACAACATGACCGCATCTTTACTGGAAAGGCCTTTAAACGCCACTTTCAAAGCTGCCGGTTCCTGCCCCTGGAACAAGCAGTTTTCAACCTTAACATCAGATCCTTGAAGGGCTTTAATCAGCGCCTGCGCGGCGCCGTGTCCCACCTCGTCGTCCCGGTAGACTTGAAGCAACCGGCGAGGAGCCTTCTTGCCCTGATTACGTAAATGCCTGGCCAGAACATCCGCCTCCAGCGCCACGCCGCGGGAGTAGTAAAGCGAATAAAAAGCCGTCTCCGCAGGCAGCAAGGCAACACTGGGAAACAGGCAAGGCAGATTTTCCTGTTGACAAAACGCATGCACCGGCGCCCAGCTTGTATTTGAAACTCCGGAAATCACCGCAAAAACCGGTTCACGGCGATAGTTTTCCGTTAATTGCGCGGCCCAGGTTTCCGGCGCCCCCTTTAACTCCCAAACCGTCAACACCCAATTCCGCAAAGTGCGCGGGATACGATCAATGGGCATGCGCATGCGACCGGGGCGTGCTTGCTGGGCGGCATTGCGCTGAGAAAAGATAGTACGCATCATGGCCACCATTGCCTCGCTTTGTTTTTGATCCACGCCTGGCGTAACAATCGTAGCAAAATGCAGCGTATCGGCGCCGACGCCGGGTGACAATTCCGTGGACAGTTGCCGCAGGTAAGCCGTCACCGCCTTAATCTCAATATCGCTTAACGCGTAACGCGGCATCAGAGGACTCATCGAGCGGCCGCTGATATTAACGCCCTCGCGGATAGCCTTGACCAAGGACTCTTCTGTATAAGGCGCACGTGCTCTGGTCAGGTTCTTGGCCGCGCGCGAATCCACCAGGGCAAGCGGACGATTATCCTCCGTGGCGAACAAATAATTGCCAGTGATGGGTGTTATCACAATATTGCCTTCCAGACTGCCCATACCGCTGCGCCGGTGACAGGTTTCACAGGCCGCCGCAGAACCTGTAACCTCGACAGAATCCGGACGCTTACCTTGCAACGGTTCCCCTGAAGGTAAAATTCCCTCTATATAAATTCGCCTGCCCAGTTCCACTTCCTCGCTAGCTGTAACAGGTGGCTCGGCGCGCGCAACAAACAACAGGGTGGCTAGCCATAAAAATAGTAGCCAGCGGCTTGATAACAGCCATGAAGATTCCCGGCGAGCCCGCGGAACAGAAGCCGATTGTGTAATCATGTGGATCTCCCAATGAAATTGAACTCACCACCAATCATAAAAGTAACCGTCATACCGGCAAGGACTGCCGATATCCAGGTCACAAGGATGTGATTAAAGCATGCCATTAGCATAATGGATTCCTGCACAAATTGTCTGAAACAGCTTTGTTATGTTTGTAAGGTATGGCTTGTTGTGAGTGTAAAAGTAAGCTCAAAATAATGCCAATAACCAACTTGAATGCTGAAAAACTGATTTATTCAACAACGCTTTTGTGAACAGGGCTTGCTTTTTTAGCGTACTGATGACAATGTTTTTGTTGATCCCTTAAACTCGCGCCAAGACTAGCATCATTACTGCGTGGTAGGCTTGACCTCGGTGGTTACCGCTTCGGCTGGCTTAACGGCGAGCAGTTCCACCTCAAGGGTGAGCGCCTCGTTCGGCCCGATCTCGCTGCCCACGCCCCGAATCCCGTAAGCCAGCTCCGATGGGATGAACAGCTGCCATTTCGAGCCGACGGGCATGAGTTTCAGCGCTTCCTTCCAGCCGGGAATCAGCGACGAAACCTTCATCGTCGAAGGTTTCCCGGGGTCGGAGCTGTCGAACTCGGTGCCGTCGAGAAGATTGCCTCGGTAGTGGCACTCCACGAAATCGGCGTCGGTCGGCCGCTTGCCTTTACCCGCCTTGAGAATCTTGTACTGCATCCCGCTGGGCAGGGTCACTACGCCTTGCTTGGCCTTGTTCCCGGCCAGAAAGGCTTCCCCTTTCCTCTTGTTCTCCAGTGTCGCGTCCCTTTGGCTTAGTAACGTCTTGTTCTGCATTTCAGCTTGCATCGCCCGAACAATCGGGCGAAGTTCCTTTTCCGGCATCAGCAGCCTTCCGCCGGCAAGCCCGTCCTTCAAGCCCTTGTTAAGGAGTTCCAGGTTGATGTCGGCACCCGCTTTGGTAAAGCTCCGTGCCATTTCCACGCCGAGGCCATAGCTGGCCTTGTCCATGTTCGTCTTGAGCCCCGATGTCTTCGCAGCGCTCGCCGGCTCAACGATCAGCAAGCTGATCATTAACGCCCGGAATTGTAGTCGCATTTTCGATATCATTGTCTCTCCTCAGTGTAACCATCCGGTTCGTCGCGAAATCTAATACCAGCAGACAGCGGCCAAAAGAAAAGCGGGAAGGGATTGCTCCCTCCCCGCTTTTTCCATAGCTAACAAATTACGGGATAAGGCTCACAGTCACCGAATTCGCTGAACTGCCGGCCGCATTGTAGGTGCTTATCCGGTAGTAGTAGCGGGTGCCCGCAACAACGGTGCTGTCCGTGAATGTAGTCGAGTTGGCCGGTGCGTTGAGGTTGGTCAAGTTCTGAGTGAAGCCGTTATTGGTAGCTCGCTGGATCTTGAATCCTACCTCGTTGTTCGCCGCGCCTGCAGTGGCAGTGGCCAACGGTGTCGGATCCGTCCAGGCGAGATTCACGACGCGTACCCCGCTTACCGTTACTGCGGTAGCCGTCACTCCTGTGGGAGCCGCCGGTATCGTGGAAGCAAACGTGAACTTGATCGGCCGCATGAAGTCGTTTTCTTCATGCCCCAGAATGTGGCAATGCCACACGTACTCCCAGCCGTAGTTCGCCACCTGGTTACTGACAACCGCCGGATTTCCGGTTACCGGATCGATCTGCGTGAATCCAGTCGTCATGCCCACGGGCTGGGACGGATCCATCAGTCGGCTGCTCTCCGGCAAGCCGAACTTCAGCAACGGTTTTTTCGCACGCACCGCCACCATGATGTCTTCCAGCGGATTCATCACCACAGTTTCCTTCCAGCCCAACTCGTTCGCGTGCGGTGGCTTCAGCGTGCCGTCCCAGCCAACGCGGTTGATTACCTGAACATTGACCAGATGGAAATGCACCGGATGGCTGTCGACACCGTTGTGGGTGATCTTCCACAGTTGGATCTCGCCGTCGGCGATAGTCTCGGTGGTAGGGTCGATATACGCCAGCGGGATCGTCGTCTGCCCAACGCCAGCAAAGGGTAATTCAATCCCCAGCGTTGCATTCATCCGTCCATAGGCGGATTCGAACAGTTCCTGGATGGCCTTGTTCAGCACCGGCATCGAGGTCATGTCAGAGGTCAAGGAGCTGGCGATGGCTGTTGCCGCCACCACCCCGTTTGGTGTCCCGGTGGGTGCGCTCAGAGTTACCGTCGGTGCCGAGATATAGCCGGAACCGCTATTGGTGATACGCAGGCCACTGGGCACCGGCGGGTTAGTGGTGGCAACGGTCACCTTGCCTGTCGCCACTGCGGCCGCGTTGTTACCGCCGCCGCCCGAGATGGTAACGGTGGGCGCCTTGGCATAACCATAACCCGGGTTCAAAATGGTGATGGCGGTTACTCTCCTGTTAGTGACCGTAGCTCTGGCCGTGGCTTGTACCCCACCCAAAGAAGGCGCGCTCAGTGAGACTGTCGGCGTGCTGGTATATTGGTTACCCTGATTGGTCACGGTGATGGCGCTGACACTCAAGCTGGCTGTGGCCGTCGCCTGAACGCCGCCTGCTGGCGGCGCCCCGATTGTCACCGTCGGTGCCGTGGTGTAACCCGTGCCCGGATTACCCAAGGTGAGCGCAACATGGCTAGGGTTCCCGTCCTGGAAGGTGAAGTTGGGTTCCGACCCCGATCCGGTGGAAATGCGTGCGTAATTGTCATTGAAGTTCATGCCGAAGGGCTGATTGTAAACCGTCTCGCCGACCACCGGTTTTTCTTGGTATCGCTCACCCGAGACATTGAGGATTTGGCCATAGGCCGCCGGCAGGGCCGCAGTCAGAGGCGCCGGATCGTAGGGTGTGCAGGATCCACTATTCACCTTGATCTGCATCACAGTGCGGGTATTGGGACCATAGCCCGGCAGGGTGGAAGCCATGCCACCGGTGGCCGATTGATCCGGGTTATTCGTGTAGTAGTCGAGGCGCGGATCCCCGGCCGGTACTGGCGCCGGCGAGTCGTTGTAGAGGATCAGCGTCTTGCCCGCGTAGCGGCAGAAGTCGATGATGGCGTCCGCCCGCTCCGCAGGCCCCATAAACAAACCGCGTTCGAGCACATTCAGCACGGTAACGCTGCGCTTGTTGTACTCGTAGTTGATCGGGGTGGAGGGAATCACCGCCAGTGCCGGCAACAGGCCGCCTTCGCTGCCGATCTGGATGATGTCGGGTCCTGCCGTGGCCGGATCCGGCACGCCGCCGACCCGCGCATCCTGTTGCCCCCAACCGGTGCCCAACAGACCGCCGGTGGTCGGGAAAGCCGCATTACCATCCGGCGAGATGGTGGCCGGCGGCACGTAGCTGGAGTCGAAGTTGACCATTTTGACTTCGGTACCGAGGGTGGCGTAAGCTGTGGCCGCTATGGCACCTACGCCACTAGGCGCAGGAGAGAAGGTGATCGCCGGCGGCGTGGTGTAGGTGCCGGGAGCCGTCACCGTGACGCCGGTGATGGTGCCAGCTGGCGCAACAGTTGCTGTCGCTGAGGCTGCCGAACAGCCAGGCCCAATAGAACAGCTCGGGTGATCTATATTGACCGATGGCGTCTCACCCGTTGCGTAACCACTGCCGGGATTGGTCACCACGATGCCGACAATGGCGCCAACAGTGGTGTTGATGTTGCCCACCACGGCCCGGGCGGTTGCCGCCGTTCCTCCGGCAACAGGCGCCGCGATGGTCACGTTGGGTGTCGCGGTATACCCGGAACCGGTGTCCGTCACCGTCACGTCGGTGATGGCGCCGGGAGAGACGCTCGCGGTGCCTACTACCGTGCCGTTAGCGATAACCGTAACCGGCGCCGTGTATCCGCGACCGCCGTTGGTGACGGCGACTGAAAGTGGTTCGGCCACGTACAGCCCGAGGTTGAGCATGCGGTCGTTGGCCGCGTTGAGGATGCGGAAGCGATAGGCCGCGGGATCTACAGTCAACGTCGGGTAAGCCACACCGTTGACTAGCGGCGTATCCATGAAGGCCTCAGGTGTTGTGGTGACATCACCATAGGCGCCGGTCGGCAAAGCAAACTGGGCTGGGGCTATCGGCCAGAACCACGGTCCCCAGTCCCAGCGGCCGACCGGGTTGGTGCCGTCTGCCGAACTGGGGGTCTGGTTCACCTCATAAACGTGGGGGAACCAAAGGTCGCCGGGCTGGCCCCAATGTGTCATATCCCATAAGGCGTCCTGGCCGGGAGCTGCGCCAATCGCTAGTACATCTTGAGGCACGAAGGTCTTTTCCTGGATCACCAAGGGGATCTGGGTGGCGGGCAATAGTGGCTGTAGGCCCGAATAATTCTCACCTTCACCTGCCTTGTCGTTGATCAGATAACCGGCGGCCGCGCCGACGTAGACGTTAAGGCGAGTAATTCCGACAGCATGATCGTGATAGAACATCAACCGGGCTGGCTGATCGTTTGTGTAATAGAGCGTACCCGAACCTTGCTCTGGAGCTGCCATGTCCGGGACGTTCTGAAAACTGGCACCCTGCATGTAAGTCGTTGTCCCGGGTACAAGATTTGCTTCGCCCACCGGCACGGTCCACTGGTACGGTGTGCCGTCGCTAACCCAAGGCGTATGGCCGCCATGAAGATGTATCGCCATGCGGTTCTCAGGGTAATCGAGCGTGCCATCGGGACCCAGACCGGCACCGGGGAGCGTCTTATCCACCGGAATGAACAGATTGCCTGCCGCACCCGTGGAGATCAAGTTGGAATACTTGATGCGTACCGGGGTACCCTTGGTGGCGGAGATCACCGGCCCCAGGTAAGTGGGGTTGTCGTAGGCATAGACTGGCATCATTACGATAGGTTGAACAAGGGTGTGATCCCACACTGTGCTCGGGGCCACAATACCTTTTTCCTTAGGAACTTGGATCGTGGTGCCGTCCGGATAGGTTAGAGCAATCCCTTTGCTTCCGGTAGAATTTCCACCACCATTAGTCCTTTGCCGGTCAATCTGCACATAACCGCGCAGTCGCGTAGCCTTGGGCAGATCACTGTGCATCTTCTGGGTATATTCGACGATGCCGATCTCATAATAATCAGAACCTGTATAACTGCTTGTATCTTTGGTCGCAACCGGGATGTAGCCATTTAGTGGCGTGTCACCCCAGGCGTTGGTACAGGGATTCGCGGGTGTCGAACCCGGCATTGGCAGGCAATCGTGGAATTTCCTGAGGGCCGTCCCGGATGCATGGGCAACGCCTTTCCAGTCAGTCCATGTCCCTGCCGGGCTGTTAGCGTAATAAGTGGGATTGTGGGTTCCGCCGTTGGCATCGACACCGAACCCCGGGCCGGCATTTGCCGGCCCGATGAACCACGGCGCACTGATACCCAAAAGCCCCGCCACGGCCACTCTTATCTTAAATTGTTTAAATTCAATGGGATTGGATTCTATGGAATTGCGCTCAGTTGCTGAGCCCTCAACATCGTCAATTTTTTTAAAATTCATGGATGTTTCCTCATATATATAATAATTACCTTAATTAACAATTAGTTACATGTGTACTACAATTTTATTTTGTTTGGATGCTCACTTTCTGCACACCCTTATCAATTGATTTTTAAGCTCTTATTTTTTTGAAGCAGACCTGAATATTACCCATTTGCGCTGTTCAGTTAGCCTTGATATTCCTAGTGTCTAAATTCAAAAAAAAATCGATGCATAATGTCCTTGAATTCATCTTAAAAGTCAATAAAAAATATTTGCGTGTTGGGAGCAAATGGAATGTCTGGGTTTGTAGCACATAAACTGTCCGGTTTTCATACTATACCGAGGAGGTATAGATATAAAATGGACAGAATGGTTACAGAAGACACGAAAAATGAGATTCGAAGAAGCGTATGGAGGTTAGCAGGGCAGGCGTTTGACGCAAGAAGAAGCGGCACGGGTGCTGGGTGTATGCGAGAGAACGTTCCGGCAATATTGACCGATATGAAGATGAAGGCTTGGAAGGATTGATCGACAAGCGGCTGAATCAGGTCTTGCACCGGCGAGCGCCTGTGAATGAAGTCATGCGGTTGGTGGATCGTTACCGTAGCCGACATGAAGGCTGGCACGCCAAAAAATTTTATGTATGGTATAAACGCGATAGTGGCGAGCGCAGTTACACCTGGGTTAAAAACCGGCTTCAGTAGGCGAAGGTGGTGCCCAAGGCGGCCAAACGCGAAGCACACTGCAAACGCCGGGAACGCAGTCCGTTGCCGGGTATGCTGTTGCATGAGGATGGCTCCACACATGAATGGGTACCGATCACTGGCAGTCTCTGAATGACAGCTTTCAAGATATAACCAGCCGTTCACTGCAATCTTGTGGTTGTCTCTTCCTGGCACACAGATGAACTCCATGTCGAAAATTGCTTGCCGTAAAGCGGACGGTCGTGAATGACCCTTAATGGCCGACTGCCGACGACCAGAAAACAAAAGTTTGTTCGTTGCGAGTGTCTGATTTGATATAATTTTAAAGAGTTTTATGAGTAAAAATATCCACTTATAATTGTAAAATAAAAGATGCCCGTGCTCAAATAATCGCAGAAGATGTAGTAACAGTTTATTTTTTTGGCTCTGTGTACGTTATGCAATCATATCTATAAAAGTACAGTAACTGTAACGAACCGATAACATAAATCACACGAACCGATTACATCCGTTTTTCGGGACTACATTAGCCGAGAATGGTTAGAACACATCTGATTGACTGATAGCACGGTTCGACATACTCATTTCTTAATTGGTAAATCGAACGCTGTTTTAAGAGCCAGTATTCTGCACTGAAAAATAGGCTTATTTCTACGAAAAATAACTTTGCTTCCGGTGTTCGACAAATCTATCGTCTTGTCGAACCAATAAATTTATTGAAATAACGTGGCAGTGGTTATTAAAAGTCGTCAAATTGACGTACAATAT
>SESA01001620.1_pt1 | contig 11469 bp, 7 predicted proteins | sample 3171451 | NCBI WGS metagenome assembly SESA01 (sample SAMN06051862, study PRJNA518727) | freshwater metagenome | biome: subpolar coniferous forest; feature: holomictic lake; material: water; isolation source: holomictic Lake 227, 8 m depth | place: Canada: near Kenora, Ontario | collected 2013-06-25...
AAACAAGAACACCACGAAGACACGAAGAACACGAAGATTTTGCTTTGGTTTTTCTTCGTGTTCTTCGTGTCTTCGTGGTGAAATGTCTTAACTTGATGCCTATGGGGTTACGCTGTCGATAACCCGTAAAAAAGTCCCAAGCCCCCATTAAACCACTATATTAACGAGTTTTTTAGGTACCACTATCACTTTTCTGATGGGTTTGCCGTCAATAAAGCGCAGGGCATGTTCATCATTCAAAGCCAGTGCTTGTACTTCTTCTGACGTTGCGGTGACTGATACCGATATTTTACTGCGTAATTTACCGTTAACCTGTATCACCAGCTCTATTGAATCCTGCTCTAAAGCGGCATTGTCAACTTCAGGCCATGAGGCGCTGACTACCGCTTGCTGATGACCCAAATCCAACCATAGTTGATGGCAGATATGCGGCACTATCGGTGCCAGCATTAAGACAATCGCTTCCAGGGCTTCCTGACGTATGGCTTTGCCGTTATCAGAAGCATCGGTAAATTTGGCCAAGGTATTGACCAGTTCCATATTGGCGGCAATCGCCGTATTAAAAATGGTACGCACGCCCATGTCATGACTGACTTTTTGGATGGTTTGATGCACAAAACGGCGAACGGTTTGCTGTTCTTCCGTTAATGACGCTTTATCAAGCGCTTGCATGGAACCACCGGCCTCACTGTGCAAATAGGCCTGTTTCCAGAGTCTTTTCAAAAACCGATACGCGCCCTCAACACCACTGTCAGACCATTCCAGCGATTGTTCGGGCGGTGCGGCAAACATGATAAACAAGCGCACGGTATCTGCGCCGTATTGATCAATCAAGCCTTGCGGATCAACTGTATTGCCTTTTGACTTGGACATTTTAGTGCCGTCTTTAAGCACCATACCTTGCGTCAACAACTTCTTAAAGGGCTCATCACAGACCAGCAAGCCTTCATCACGCAATAACTTGGTAAAAAACCGTGCGTACAACAAGTGCAAAATCGCATGTTCAATACCGCCGATATAGTAATCTACCGGCAACCAATATTTGGCACTGTCATCCAGCATGGCGTCTGCTTTGCTGCTGGCAAACCGGGCAAAATACCAGGAGGACTCCATAAAGGTATCAAAAGTATCCGTTTCGCGACGTGCCGCTTTACCGCAAGACGGACAAGCAACGTGGGAAAAAGTCGGATGCGCCACCAAGGGCGATTGTGAACCGTCAAGCACCACATCACGCGGCAATTGTACCGGTAAATCCTGCTCTGGCACGGGCACAGTGCCGCAATTATCACAATAAATAACCGGAATCGGAGCGCCCCAGTAACGTTGACGGGAAACACCCCAATCACGAAGACGAAAATTGGTTTTCCGCTCGCCTTTTTGGTCTTTTTCCAACGCTTCAGAAATAGCCACAAAAGCCTGTTCTGACGTTAAACCGTCAAACTCACCTGAATTGCGCAAGACGCCTTTTACCGTGTAAGCCTGTTCTGAACAATCGTCGTCATGCTCAGCGTTTTTAGCAAAGATGACTTGCTTGATGGCAATGCCATATTTTTTCGCAAACTCAAAATCACGTTGATCATGCGCAGGAACCGCCATCACGGCACCGGTACCATAACCCATTAAGACAAAATTGGCAATCCAGACCGGCACTTGCTCGCCAGAGATCGGATGCAGCGCTTTTATACCGGAATCAATGCCGCGTTTTTCCATGGTTTCCATGGCCGCTTCCGAAGTTTCCATTAGCTTGCAGTCATTAATAAAGACGCCAATATCTGCATTGTTTTCGGCGGCTTTTAACGCCAACGGATGTTCAGCCGCAACGGCCAGATAGGTCACGCCCATTAAGGTATCAGGACGCGTGGTATAAATCCGCAAGGGCTGCGCCATTTCCGGAACCGGAAAATCCATCTCAACGCCTTCAGAACGACCGATCCAGTTGGCCTGCATGGTCTTGACCTGCTCCGGCCAGCCGTCCAGCGTTTCCAGCGAGGCCAGTAATTCATCGGCATAAGCGGTAATTTTTAAAAACCACTGCGCGATTTCCTTGCGCTCAACTTGGGTATCACAACGCCAGCAACAGCCATCAATAACCTGTTCATTAGCCAGAACCGTCATATCATGTGGACACCAATTGACCGGCGCGGTTTTTTTATAAACCAGTCCTTTAGCCAGCAATTTAAGGAAAAACCATTGTTCCCATTTATAATAGTCAGGATCACAGGTCGCTAATTCGCGGTTCCAATCATAGCCAAAACCGAGTCGTTTAAGCTGATCACGCATGTAATCAATGTTTTGGTAGGTCCAATCAGCCGGATGAACGCCATGCTGCATCGCCGCATTTTCTGCGGGCAAGCCAAAAGCATCCCACCCCATAGGCTGCAAAACATTTTTTCCCAACATGCGCTGATAACGACTAATCACATCGCCAATGGTGTAATTACGCACATGACCCATGTGCAATTTTCCACTGGGATAGGGAAACATGGATAAGCAATAATACTTTTCTTGCGTATCATTAGCAGAAGATTCCGAGACATTAAATACCCCTGAAACATCCCAGGCGGCTTGTACGTCTTGCTCAATTGAGAGCGGTTGATAATTTTCTTGCATCCTTCTCGTCTTTTACCAGTCAAAAGCGTTAGAATACCGCACTGTTGCTTAAATCTAAAGCGTCATTTTTCAGGAGTTGAACCATGAACAAAAATAAATTGATCGCCGCCTATTCCGATTTTATGAAACATCTCCATGAAACTATGGAAGATACGTTGCATTCTTTTGCTGAAGCGTTAGAAATTTCCAAAGAAAAAACCAGTAAAAGTAGCGATTTGACGGCCGATGAACTGAACAAGTTATCAGCTTATGTTAAACGTGATATTGAACAGGCTGCCCATGGCTTATCCGATCAGGAAGATAAAGATTCACTTTCAGAATGGTTTAAATTTGATATTGAATTGATTGAAAACTTCACACTGGACGCTTTTTTAAGCGTTGCTGACAAAACCCGTCTGGAATTGGCCAAGTTGGAACAACTTGCAGAAGCCCATACTTATCATAGTGGTGACATTACGGTGCCAGGAACATTTATTTGTGATGCCTGCGGTAAAGAAATAGCCTTTAAAACACCCAGTGAAATCCCTGAATGTCCCGCCTGTCATGCAAAAACCTTTATACGCATTTGATATTACGGGGTCAAAGCTTATAATACGGCTTTTATCTTTTTGATTTCAACGGAAATAACATGCGCAGAGTCATCTTTAATCAGAAAGGCGGTGTCGGCAAATCAACGATTACCTGCAATTTAGCCGCCATCAGTGCCATGGAGGGTAAGCGCACCTTGGTCATTGATCTGGATATTCAAGGTAATTCTACGCATTATCTGCTGGGTCACAAAGTTAGCGAAAGCGATAAGACCCTTGCCCTTTTCTTCAAAGATTGTTTAAGCCTGTCCCTGTTCGGGAGCAACAACAATGCCGGACTTGACACAGTTATTCATGAAACGCCTTTTCCCAACCTGTTTCTTGTTCCCTCACATCCCGACCTTGAACCTTTGCAAGGTCGATTGGAATCGCGCTTTAAAATTTTTAAGTTAAAAGAAGCACTGGAAAAACTGGAGGGGTTTGACGCTATTTATATGGACACCCCACCTGTTCTTAACTTCTACAGTCAATCGGCATTAATCGCTGCCGAAAAATGTTTAATTCCATTTGATTGTGACACTTTTGCCAGAGAAGCCTTATATACCTTGATGCTGGCAGTCACAGAAGTCAAAGCCGATCATAATCAAAACCTCGAGATTGAAGGCATTATCGTTAACCAATTTCAAAAACAGGCCAATTTACCCCGCCAATTGGTTGATGAATTGATTGCAGAGGGACTGCCTGTGCTTTCCGCGATGATATCACCCTCAATTAAAGTAAGAGAGTCTCATACGGTATCGCAGCCTTTAGTGCATTACGTTCCCAATCATAAGCTAAGCGATGAATACCGTGCTTTATATGCCGAGATCCATAACGATTGAGGTGTCTGCCCAAACAGTAGCGAACATTTTTTATTTACCACGAAGACACGAAGGACAGGAAGAAATAAAATTTTTTGTCCTTCGGGTCTCTGTGGTGATGCTCTTCTTTTAGAGTATATCACCACCGTTTACAGAGCAAAAAAAAGGCCGCTGAACAGCGGCCATTGAGTTACAACTAGAGGGTTTAACTAATTTAATCGTGATAATCTTGTAAGACAGCAACTTTGCTTTAAGTGTGTATTTGCCAATCTTTCCTGAACGGCTGGTTTCTTCACTACTGCCAGTGAAACACTTCAAATAGACTATTTAACTTTCCAGCCTGATTGTTCGAAGTTTGGATTCGTCTAACCAAACCATCCAGGTACTATCGATTTTTAAGAGCTTATACAAAAATCGTCAGCCGCACCGCGATGCCAGAGTCCGTTACACTTAAAACAAGATAAATAACTCTGCTTAACTATAAAGACCTTTTATTAAAAGAACTTTACGGTTCGATGAATTTTGTGTGACAACGCGTTAAAAAGTAGAACACAGATAACACGGATTTGACTGATTGACGCAGATAAAGCAATTAACCATCAATAGAACAAACTGTCATCACTCCGTCAAATAAAAGAGGTAATCTCACGACAGGTCGAGACAATCCGGCATAAAGACACCGCAAGGAAATGCTTTCCCCGCTGTTTCCTGATAAGAATTTCATGCACCAAACAACCTCTTTATAGTAACCATGAATAACGACTTACCCGCCACCTCCAACATTTGGCTACTCCCCATCCTGTCCGGATTCTTGATCGGCACCAGTTACATTCCGTTTCCACCGTGGGCTTCTTTGTTCTGCTTTGTGCCGTTATGGCTATTCTGGAGCCGACAAACCCGTCTCAGAGACGTATTCTTTGGCGGCTTAATCACTGCCTTTGTTTTTACCTTGATAGGTTTTAACTGGATGACTTACCTGCTACACGAATTCGCACATCTGGATTGGCCGGTTGCGGTTCTTGGGATGATTATTTATGCGTTGATAGGTCATTTGTTTGTCCCGTTGGCAGGGCTGCTTTGGTTTATCGGGCAGCAAAAATTCAAATGGTCGGAACGACTTTCGCTAGGGCTAATGGCAATTATCACCGTATTATCCGAAGCCTATTCATTTACCCTGTTTGATTGGAACTTTGGTTATTCGTGGTTTGGGGCTGATATCCCCCTTTACCAATGGGCAGAATTTATTGGTTTTAGCGGACTCAGTGCCGCAACCTTACTGTGCAATGTGCCGCTTTACATCGCCTGGCAAAAACGCAAGCAGACCGCCGGAAAAATCATAGTAGCAACGGTTATCACTGGTTTTATCCTGTTGAATGTCGGTGGACTATGGCTTAAAGCAAGATTACCCCAACCGGACGCCTCTTTTACAACGCTGCTGGTTCAAGCCAGCACCGAAAATTCAGAAAAGCTGGCCGCTGAACTCGGTAAGGGTTATAGCAAAGAAATACTGAACCGCTATATCACGCTAACGGATAATGCACTCAAAACCCATAAAAATAAAAAAATCGACTTTGCCCTCTGGCCTGAAACCGCTTTTCCCGGTTTACTGGGTGAGCGATTTAAATTCAATGAGTTACCTATAGCCTTGGCTGAATTTCTTCATGATAGACAACTGGCGCTGATTACCGGCGCGTACAGTGCCGACGAAAAGACCCGCTTAATCACCAACTCCCTGTTTGTCTTAAATAACAATGGGGACATTGTGCCGCCGCATTACAGCAAGACTATTTTGCTGGCCTTTGGTGAATACATCCCCGGTGAACAAATTTTCCCTGAAATCCGGAACTGGTTACCAGAAACTGGGCATTTTGCAAGAGGCCCAGGGCCAACCAACCTGCTGAAATGGAACGGCTATAAAATGGGGGCGCAAATATGCTATGAAAGTCTGTTTCCGGGATTTTCCCGGTCACTGGCTCAATTAGGCGCACAGTTTATCGTCAATGTAACCAATGACTCCTGGTATGGGACTTGGCAGGAACCCTATCAACACCTGTACATGACCTTGGCACGCGGCGTAGAATTTCGAAGACCCGTATTGCGCGTCACCAACACCGGGGTATCCACGGTCTCGTTGGCTTCGGGAGAAATACTGGAACAATCACCTATTCATCAACCTTGGGCAAGCGTCTATGAAGTGCCTTATCTTAAAAATCCACCGATCACCTTTTACCAACGCTGGTTTTGGCTGGTGCCTAGTTTGCTTTGGGGCACTTTGGTTTTATTGTTCTCGATAGGGTTAAAAAAACGCCAATAAAAACCTCATTAGCATGAAGCGATTGGTTATGGCGCTGGAGGTCAGGCTTTGCCTGACAGTCAGGCAAAGCCTGACCTCCACAAGCTTATCAATAGACTATTAATGCGTTAGCTCTACAAAGCGTATGCATAAGCGCAATGTCCAGAGTTAGGCAACAATTGAGGGTATTTATTGCGAGTTACCTAAGTTGGTGGCTCTGTCTTTATTTATAACTCATCAGGCATTTTTGGATCATTTTGCTTAAAAATAATTTTAAAGAGATCGTCTCTAAGACGAATCAAAAATCAAACAAACGGTCTGCCGACGTGTTGATACTGTTGACCCTGTTGGTGCTTTTGCTGCATGTCATGATGCTGAACTGGTTAAGGCAGTCTATGGATTTGCCCAAGGCACCGGTTATGCCGATCCCTTTAAAACTGGAAGTTAGTTTGCTCGGCAAAAACGGCCTCAAAACCAGTGTAGCGCCCTCACCTGCCAAGTCTCAACCACAGCCGGAACCTAAACCGGAGTCCCAGCCAAAACCCAATCCCAAACCAAAACCCAAGAAAATAGCCGTTGCAAAAGAAAAATTGCCGGATGCGGGTGATATTGAGCAACTGATTAAATCCCGACCTGCCAAATTGGTTGGCAAAAGTGTCAAATATCAACCCGAACAGCAAACAGCGCAGACGGTTTCCTCCGCCATGATGATGCCCCCGGCTGGCAGTACCTCGGCCACCGACAATTTTCCGGTAAGTGATAGCCATAATCCAAGTCCGGAATACCCGGAAATGGCTGTATTTCTGGGCTATCAGGGCACTGCGGTAATCCGGATTAAAGTCTCCGCCCAAGGAATCAGCAAAGGCGTTGAAATTTTACGCAGCAGCGGCCATAAAATTCTGGATGAATCAGCGGCCAAAGCCCTAAAAAAATGGCGCTTTACGCCCGGCAAAAACGACAGCGACAAGCCGATGACTGACTCCGTGATTATCTCGGTCATTTATATTCTGTATGGCAATAATCATTAACAATCGGGGGTAAAAACAAGCCACTTGGAGAGAGTGTTGATTTTTGGTTGGAACTGACTGGCAGCTCACGGCCATTAGGAGTCACTCATGACCGTCCGCTTTACGGCAAGCAATTTTTCGACATGGGGTTCATCTGTCGAGCAACTTCTGTCGGTCGTCAAATGTAAGTGGACGTCTCTTAACCTTGAAAAGCAGTCATTTAAAGACCTTCAGTGAGCGGCAGTCACGTACTTATAGAGAACATTAGCGTTAAAGCCAAAAGTTGATTTATCCGCTTCAATATTTGTCAGTGGAGTTATTATACCGAAGTGGAAGCGATGAAGTTGACTTCAGGAGCCAGCATAAATTGGATGAGATTGTGGAATAAAGCTACCTGGGCATCGTCATTACTAGATTAACTTCAGTTAAAATGGTCAGGCCACTTGCTGAAAAAACCACGCGATCCTCACCATCGCCAACGTATCGCGCTCACAATAGTCCAGTAGCGCTTGGCGCAGGGCTTGTCGCTGTTCTGTGGTCGTCAGTGGGTCGATTATCTCCTGAAAAGCACTTTGCGCCATCCGGCCATCGGCTACCATGAGCTCGTCGTAAGCCAGTTCCGGTGCGATGGTCGGCAATACCGCCTTGATTGACCAGGAACCGTGCTGGTCAGGATGGTAATAATGGGCACGGGCAATCGGGAGCAGATCGACGATGCGGGCCATGATGCCATGTACCAGTTCACCCAGTTCAGGAAACAACGCCGCCAATTCACGTAAACGACCGCGCTCGAATCCGGCGTTGTAAACAAAAATAGCCCCCACTTCGCCCAGAACCGGCAACAAACTGTCGAGAAAGGCACGGCGTGGATCATCGGGGCCCTCGGCCAGAAACGCCTGATGTTCCAATTGTCCATCCTCACCTTCACTATGACACGACCACTGAAACGGTACCTGCGTGGCATACGGACGGGTACCGGCCCATACCGGCACGGCAGGCGCGTAGGTTTCAAAGTCGATGTAAAAGAGTGGATAAGGTAAGTCAATTAATTGGATACGCGCAATCGGGTCAAGATAAGCCCTTCCGCTTTGCACACAGGCATGGACGCGCTGGTGCAGGGATTTTATCAAACGTTCCTCCGGCACCTGGCGCAAATCATCATAGCCTTCCTCCCGTAACTGTGCCGCCAGACCGTTGTGATGAGGCAAGTCCTCCGGTGGATAACTGACCTTAATGGTGTGTTCCGCTGCCGCTGGATTGCAATGCCCGAAAAAAGGACACTCAAACGGTGTTTCGCACTGTGAGCCTGGCGTTATCATCGGTTCATCACCGCTCAAGGTCGCCTTTGCGGCAGCTACCCAGTCTGGCACTTCGGCCAGCAAAGGAGTGAGTTTCTCTGCGATGGAGGTTTCCTTAAGCAGCCCTCGGTAATCGCCGTTTCCCGAATAAACGAAACGGGTGTCGATATGAGCGATGGCGGTATTAGTCAGATTTAAACCATTTTTCTGCACCACCCAGCTCTGGATAGCCGCATCGATCAAGTGATAGTCCTTGACCGACGCAGTCGATTTCACTTCAACCAAGCGATAGCCGCCCGCTCCTGGCAACAATAAATCGGCGCTGACTACTACGCTATCATATTCGAAGGTTGCTTCAAAGACAGGGCGCGTCGGTGATGTCTTCAGTATTTCTGAAGTATCGCGTAACGCTTGCTGTAAGTCATTACCCCCAATCAGAACGCCGTCAGGATACAATGACCGTGCAATTTCACCCACCTGATTGCCGGTATTGAAACGAGCCTGAGTCGAAGCATCGGTGACAGGCAGCAACTCCGGTTTATAAATTTGTAGCCACAAGCGCTTCGGACATTGCCGATGTGCCAGCAACCGCGATTTGGATAATCCTGGCATGAAAAACTCCTGGTGATGAAAAGGTCACATAATCGATACAGAACTGTCCTCGGTTGTCCTCATGGTTTAATCTTAAAGCTGCTAACGGGCAGCCTACAGATTGTTGGCAATCTAGTAAGGTTTTTCAAGCGATCGATCTATCCAACGACTTTTATCCTTGCAATTACGGAATAAAACGCCATAATTACACGGATGATAACACGTAGACTACAACCCACGCTTGAATACCTGCTGGATAATTACCCGGCTGTCGTCCTACTGGGGCCCAGGCAAGCCGGTAAAACCACGCTAGCGCAGGCTATTGCCGCCCGGCGCCCAGCCATCTATCTTGATTTGGAATCGACTGCCGACCAAGCCAAGCTGCACAATGCGGAACTGTATCTGGCAGAGCACCAGGACAAACTGGTGATCCTCGACGAAGTGCAACGAGCGCCAAGTTTGTTTCAAAATCTGCGCGGTTTGATTGATCAGGGACGGCGACAGGGCCTGCGCACCGGTCGTTTTTTGCTGTTGGGATCGGCCTCCATTGAACTCTTGCAACAGTCCAGTGAAACCCTGGCAGGCCGGATTTCCTATCTGGAGCTGACTCCTTTCGATGCCCTGGAACTGGCCGCCGGGCAAACCGAAACCCTGTGGCTACGCGGCGGCTTTCCCGACAGCGTATTGGCAAGCAATGACGCGATCAGTCTGAAATGGCGGCTGGATTTTATCCGCACCTACCTTGAGCGCGACATCCCGCAGCTAGGCCCGCGCATTCCTGCGGAAACCTTGCGCCGCTTCTGGAGTATGTTGGCGCACAATCAGGGCGAGTTGTTAAACGCCTCCAAACTCGCGGCATCCTTGGGCGTAGATGGTAAAACCGTGGCCCGTTATCTGGATTTGCTGGTCGATTTGTTATTAGTGCGCCGTCTTAAACCCTGGCACAGTAACAGCGGCAAGCGCTTGGTCAAATCACCAAAAACCTACGTTAGGGACAGCGGCATTGCCCATGCGCTGTTGGGCATCGGCGATAAGGAAGCGCTGCTCGGGCATCCCGTCTGCGGTCGCAGTTGGGAAGGCTTTGTGATTGAAAACTGCCTGTCCGTCGCCCCGCCGCACAGCGAGGCCCATTTTTATCGAAGCAGCGCCGGTGCGGAATGCGATCTGCTGCTGACTTTTTCCGATCAAACCACCTGGGCGATTGAAATAAAACGCAGCTTATCGCCCAGCCTGCAAAAAGGTTTTTACTTTGCCCAGAATGACATTCAGCCGGCCGCGAGTTTTTTGGTTTATCCGGGAGCGGAAACTTATTCCATCGCTGAGGGCGTTAAAGCGATTGGTTTGTTGGCGTTGTTGAAACTGATTGCTGGTAAGAACTGAGATGTGGTTTTGTTATTGGTGCATCGTCTTAAACACACTAATTTCCAAAAATCTGCCATAGTTTACTTGTTGCTTTATTTCAACCAAATCGACAAAGTGACTAGCGCTTCAGGATTGGGTTCACTGACCAGTTAGGCTCAAATGCTGTGAACTGGTTTTCCGTATAAAGCGAGCCAGCGTGTCTAAGTAAGTTCGGTATTTATCGATACGAGGAACGGCTCAAAGTCATGCTTTATACATAAGGAATCGCGATTGGGGTAGGTTTTACGTTTGTTTGAACCTCAGAAATTGGGAATGTAGTCGTTGGATACCTCTTCCGTCCAGGGGGCAAAACTTGACTATTTGCCATAGTAGGAATCGAGTCTCCTTGCAACCTCATGAATTTCTTGAAGAATGGTATCCAAATTTGAATTATCAAACTTGCCGAAGTAACGAATGGTACTTTGCTCCCAATCCTCAGTATATTTTCCATCATTTACTACTGCACTAAGTTTGGACACATCGCATTCTGAAATGTCATAGACATAAAATTGCACACAAAATGATCCATTTGGGTCTACGAGTAACACAATGTTTGACTTACCACCCCATTGCTTACTATAAAGACGCAGAGCTATCCCATGTTCTTGCCAATTTTCTTGCCGTGTGAATACATCAGATTCATCCACATTTGTAGCCATTCTGATTGCATCAAGACCTTTCTTCTGAATTTCTTTTATGTAGTCATCTGCCATTTTTTTCAGAGCACATATAGCTTCATAATGTTCGCCAACAAATTTAAATCTGTCGTTAGTCATAGGGTCTAGTTCAGACTCTTGTTCAATGTTAAGGAGAAACTCACGAAATAGAATTAACCATTTAGAGTACGGAATCTTCAAAATGTACTCGCCGAGATTTTTTCTG
>SESA01001624.1_pt1 | contig 11453 bp, 19 predicted proteins | sample 3171451 | NCBI WGS metagenome assembly SESA01 (sample SAMN06051862, study PRJNA518727) | freshwater metagenome | biome: subpolar coniferous forest; feature: holomictic lake; material: water; isolation source: holomictic Lake 227, 8 m depth | place: Canada: near Kenora, Ontario | collected...
GAGCGAATCAGGATCAGCGCCAGCGTCCGCTAGCATTTGCAAGGTATCCTTTGGCCTGAAAGACATACAAAAACCTCTTATTTCTGTTTTGCCAACTTTGCAGCCTTAGCCCAATCTTCCGCCGTTGGGGCTCGTGGGAGGTAGAGCACAGAGCCGGGAACTTCACCCAGCTCCTCAACGTAGATCTCCTCCAGCTTTGGATCGGCCTCAATCATGGCCAGCAGATCGGCATCGAGCTTGGCCATCTCTCTGAACAACGTTGCTTCTTCCATCTCAAGAACATATCTGACTTCATCATTTATATATTATTCTGCCTCTCTTTTGCGCTTTCAACCTCCTGTATTGCTCTATTTCCGGCCTTGATCTTCTCATGGGCTGGGACTTGTTGGGTTCAGTGCCGCAACTCGGGCAATAGGGAATCTGTCGCCCGTCGAAAATTACAGCCTCCTGTTTGCAGTGCGGACACATTCGAGGCCGGAAGAGGGTGATATCCTCAAGCTCAACTTTCTCGAAACGCCAGAAACGGCCAGCTTTGCCACCATGATGTTCAGTGGCAAGCCTTGTCCCAGGTTCCCGGAGGGGCTCAAGAAACATCGATGGAGTCCCCCAAAAAGAGTCTGCTCACGAGCAAAGCCTGAGCATTATAAGGAACTGTAATTCTTATTATATTTAAGGATTTGTAATAAGGGGATGTCCAATTCACCACTGCACCCCCAAAGCAATCTCAGAGAGATCGGCGTGGAGGGGCTCTACCTGACTCATGACGGCCTTGGCCAGGTCCTCAATATCGCTATCCAGCCCAGGAAGGTGCATCATGCGCGCCATCTCGGCCATAACCTTGAAGCTCATCTGAAGGTCAGAGGGAAAGCTGTGCATGTTGTATTCGTCTTCCCTGAGACGGCCTGTGATCTCCCCCAGGGCGGTTCTGGTGCTCTCCAAGGCCACGGTGCAGGGGCGGCACATCCTCAATCCGCCACCTCCTGAATCTCGATAGTTACCAGAACACGCTTTCCTCTGGCCCCTTCCAGGAACTGGTTTGCGTCTCCGATGACAGACCCCGGCATTTCCAGGCTGAAATGAACGGAGCCCATCATGCCGAAGCTGGTCAGAAGAGTTCCAGCAAACTCCTTTCTCACGCGGTCGCCCCCATTAGAGCGACCTCTAGCCAAGGCTCATGAGCCTGGCTATTGACTTCCACAATTTGGCACATCTCGCTCTCACCACACTATTCTGCGAAACATTCCCGGTGAAGCACAATCTACAGGCGCAACGTGTTCCCTGCCAAGCGCCCACACACTCGGACAGGAACGAAGATGCCTCGAAGCGGCATGCCTGCGTCCGCCTCACCGCACAGTCGAACAAGTCGCGACTATTTAAATATTGTAGTAGTCTTACAGATAAACTGAGCCTTAGTTTTGATCAAGTAAAAATTACTGAAATATACGAAGCATAACGATTAATCGTATAAACTTTTACCACTAGGACAAGTCAATTCATGCAAAACAGTTTTATATTTTGCTGACAAGTACGGAAAATAAGAATAATTGCTACGAATCAGATATAAGATATCTGTCTACAAGTGGGGGATGAAGGCAGAAGAATTATGTCTTCGCGACGAAAGAGTATGGGCTCCTTCGCCGCGAATTACAAAGCCAGTGGTGAGAATGGCTTTGCGATGTGCCGACCTGCCGGACCTCTAGAGCACCAAGAGCTAATCAAGCCATAGCCAACCTAGAAGAGGCAAGTCTATGATATATGTAAAGCAACATGATAAAAGGCTTTGCGTTATAGCTTATTGCACAGCTACAAGCTTTTTTGGCCATTCTCTAGCCCAAAATCAAACGGCTACGGAGCATCCTAGCAGCAAGCTGAAGGAAATTACATCCAAAATTAAAATAGAAATATTGACACGGAGAACCGCCCTTGCTCTCCGAGGCCTGTTGCGAGTCTTTGGGAGGTTCGCAAAACCACAGCACGCACCGGAGTTGCAATCATGAATCTCGGGACGGGCTGGAGTTTTCAGGCATGAATCAGCTTATCGTCCCAACTATAAACTATTTTCGATCTGCTCAGGAGCTTTCTTCATCGGAGCCGGCTCAGTTCAAGAGAACCATTGCGGAGCTTGAAACCAGAATCAACGAGCAAGATTCTCTTATTGCCCAGCAAAATGGGGGCATCGAGAACCTTGCCCACAGGCTCAAGCAGCGAGAGCTTGAGCTAATCGACATCAAAAAGATGCGCGACAAACCGGGCCAAGGGCCCAATAATACTCCTGACTACTTCAATCACGATCTCGAAAAAACGAAGCTGGAGAAGGCCAATCAAAATATGGAGGCCCTAATCGAAGAGTTCGAGGAGGGCTTCTGGACTCTATTCTCCGAGCAGCGCCAGGGGCTGGAAGAATGCCTGAAGGCCCTTGGGCAGCTCCCCGCCACCCCCGAGACAAAGAGCCTCTACGCCCATGTCAAGAAGGAGTGGCAGGCCATCGAGGCGGCAAAGAAACGAGGCACAATATCACCAGTAAACGCCCTACGCCAATTGGCCGACTTGGAACGGGCCGTTGTAACATTCATCCTGGGCAGGCCAAGACTAAGCCTGACCACTGTCGAGACCTGGCGGGCCGAGGTTCTCCTGGAGGCTTTTGTAACAGACTCTAAGCTGAAGAGTCTCTCGACTAACGATTCCATAAGGATCATCTCGACAAGAGAGGAAAAGAAGATCTGCCGGAAGCAGGCCCTGAGGGCCATGCGCCGGGCCGCCTCGCTTTTCCCGGATAAGGTCAAATTTGAGAAGAAGGGCGAGGCTGCCAGGATCATCAAAGTTGGAGATGGTATTGGCACGAATTCGGCCAGCCGATGCATAATGACAGTTTGTCACATGATTTGCCTTTGTGACAGTTTGTCACAATCCTTCGGCGAGCTGCCGAATGGAGTAGTTTGTACATTAGGGGGAATCTTCAGGGATACAGTGGCCTTTTGAGATAAATTAATTAGGGAATATGGCATGTAACAGGATGTTATGTTAGTTTACGGTGTATTTGTCTCGGGGGTTTAGGTCGGGGAGTATGAGGGGGCTGGAGAGAAAAGGGGCCGTGACAAACTGTCACGAAGAATAAAATCACGCACGATTATTGAAGGCTATGCATTCACCGTCAATCGGCCTGCTACAAAATGAGACCCATTCTTTCCCAAGAGCCTTAAGATATTCTCGCGAATTACTGACCACCCATAATGAGATCAAGATTCTTTTACTAAACATGGTTCACTATTAAAATCCGTTAATTTTAAATCCATATAGCCCTATTGTAAGCCACTGATACGTATTAACACACGTTGAGCAATCTATATTTATATAATAAATAAGTTTTATATTACAGTACTTTATATTCGGTTTAGAAATAAACTTAAATATGACAACTAATAGCATAGTCATACATGGGCGAAGGGAAGACTCCCGTCAGTACAAGGGTAGATGACGACCTCTTAGTCTGGATTGACGAACAAATAAGGAAGAAGAGATTCAATAATAGAGCCCACGCCGTAAATTTAGCCCTGTATTTGCTTAAGCAGGCAGAAAGCACAAAATTTGCCTCAGAAGCATAGAGAAACAGCTCAAGTAATTACGTTAAAAGAATAAAATACTATCAGTCCAGGGTTGCAGCCCCGGACCGAAAAAGCCCACCGCAGGGACGTGACTTATGTTAAAGATAGCTATTGCTAGGATAAATAGTTTTGCATTGGGATCGCCTAATCTCGATCTATTGGAGAAAATCCTATATGAACTCCAATTATTAAATAACAAAGTCGCGCTTTTCGTAACAACTGGCATTTCAGGTCTTATGACATATAGCCAGAGCTGTATGAAGCATTATATTATTTGTAGTCAATAATAGCAATAAAAACTAGGTCCAGTCCAGGTGTTAGAGCACCTGGACAGGAATACTCCATGGCACACAGGAGCTTTACCTTATGACAGAAATAGCCTCAGCTAGAATAAATACCTTTGGGCCTTCACCCAAAGACGATTTTGTACCGCCAGATGATCCTATTCTTGAAATCCCCGCCTCGGAGCTGCAGGCCCTCTATAACTCCTCTGTGGCTTTATTCAATGATATCTTGGACATTGCCAGAGAGGAGCGGCTACTAGACAAGAAAGATTCCGCCGAAATGCTAATCAATGCTCAAAACACTATCAAAAACGAAAAATCGCCTGTCCAGAAGCTTATTTTGCTCAATGTATTCATACAAAGAGCTTTCAAGCCCATCCGAGAGGCCATAAGCCGAAGGCCTGCCGCCAATGCCACAGAAAAGATAATTCAGGCTTCCACAAAAATCAAGCTCCGGGCCATGATGCTTTTTGAGCACGTAAAGACCATCGCGAAGGGTGAGAATAGAAAGAAAGATTTTGCGTTTGGCTCTCCAGAAGTCCGCACCTTCCTGGCGGGCAAAGAAGGCCAGGCCCCTAGCCGGCGTGATGCAATCCGGGCAATGGAGAAAGCAGAAAGTCTCTTCCCGGCTTTACGATGTGAGCACACACCCAACGATGGCCGCCAGACCATGCGCATTATTGCCAAGGTTGACGATTTAGATTATTGCACAATTATAAAAGATGATCGCGAACGTGACAAATGGCAACGGTTCAGAATGACTGAGGTACTGCCCTTTATGAATCCTAATCCAAACCTAGTATAAAAGCTGTCCACTAGAATTCACGTAAAATATATAAATCGCTGATGGATATAATTATGCTTGATGCTAGCTTTAGTTGATCTGCTACTACCGTTTCGGTTTCGTTTCTATTATAATAGCAGAAGAATATTATTTTTTTGGCTAGATAGATGCCCTCTTCAGACCGTTGCCAAAGGAAACGTAATATACAATAGAAAAATGTTTTTATAGAACCAATGATACGTATCTTAGATTATGAGGAGAAGTCCGGAGCAGATCACAGAAAATATCCTAGAGACCTGCAAAGAGCCAACTGGCAAGACCGCAATCGTTTATCAGTGCAATCTTAATTTCCATACCGTAAATATACATCATCAGCGATTGATTAATGCCAGTCTTCTCAAATACTCTGGGTCAGCAGATCACCCATCCTATAGGACTACTCCGAAGGGAATCGAAGCCTTGGAGTACATCAATGTGCTCAGAGATCTGCTTACGCCAGTCGCCAACTCCCATGATCGACTTGTTGTTCCTAAAGGCCAGGAAGATCAAGAGCAGTGAGGCAAATGAATCATATCGTGTAGGACATCATTACCATCCAGTTTTTATGTAATTCGCCTTTTCCGTTTGTGTAAAAATGGTCTACTGCTATTCTTTTTCACCTAAACTACTTATGCTCAAAGGGCCAATGAGCATAGTATGGCAGGAGTTCTTGAGCGGTTAATGGGCCCTCAGAATCAGAGGCGTTTAGTGCAGCGCTCCGGAAAGGCTCCCAGGGTGGATTCCAAGGCATTGGAGCTCCAGACGGCCATGGAGATCCTGGCCGAGGTCTTTTGCATCAGGATCTCGGAGGTGGAAGAGATGCTCCAGCAACGCAGTGAGGTGGAGATCCAATCATGCAGGGGGGATGTTGCGCTTTGGCCGGAGAGTTTCTGTCTGGCGGAATGAGCTTTGTTGCGTCTATCTCTCTCCGATCTCCTTTTCGATCCTCTCAAATAGCGCAGGGTATTTTTCTCTAAAGGCGGCTTCGAGGGTTTCACTAACTTCTCTGCTCATTGAAAACCGGCCTGTTGTAAGCTGCAAATAGCGCAAAGCAGACATGACCGGAGGCGACCAGGTCGAGAGTCTTGGGCTTTCAAGTCCTTCCGTGACGGCCTGTTCAAGGATATCCGGATCGATAGCCTCTATATTTTGCTTGGTCTTCGTCGCAGGAGAGCGTTGCTTCCTCTTGGGTCCTTTACTTCCTGGCCTTTGCTTTTGATTTTTGTTCTTCTCTGCTGAAGTAATTACTTCTGACTCAGGAGGATTCACCTCTGACTTCTTACTAATTACTTCTGACTCATTAGTAATGACTAATAGCTCAGGAGGAGTTACCTCTAACTTCTTACTAATTACTTCCTCATTAGTAATGACTAATAGCTCAGGAGGAGTTACCTCTGACTTCTTACTAATTACTTCTGACTCATTAGTAATGACTGGCGTCTCAGGAGGATTCACCTCTGACTTCTTACTAATTACTTCTGACTCATTAGTGATGACTGGCGTCTCAGGAGGATTCACCTCTAACTTCTTACTAATTACTTCTGACTCATTAGTAATGACTGGTGTTTCAGGAGGATCCACCTCTGACTTCTTACTAATTACTTCCGTCTCCGGTTCTGCTTGATCTGAGAACAAGGCCCCTACTCCTTTGCCCAAGGCTTCTCTACGGACCAAGGTGCAACACCTCCTCAGCTAGCTGTTTATAAGCTATGGCACCTGCAGATTCCGGATCGTATAGACATATTGGCTTGCCGTAGCTGGGTGCCTCGGCCAGTTTGATACTTCTTGGTATTATGGTTTGGAAGACTTCCTCCTTGAAGAAGCCCCTCACCTGTTCATTCACTTGCTTACTGAGGTTGGTCCTGGCGTCATACATGGTGAGCACGACGCGGCGCATTGGTTTGCTGCCTAATCTTGTCTCTACCATTTTTACGATCTTTATGAGCTGGCTCATCCCTTCTAAAGCGTAGAACTCCGCCTGCAATGGTATCAGAAGCAAGGAGCAGGGCGTGAGGCTATTAATGGTGAGGAGCCCGAGGCTTGGTGGTGTGTCTATTATTACGTAGTCATAGTCCTTTAGAGCGTCCAGTTTCTCTTTTAGAATCAGTTCCCTGGCGATCTGATTGGCGAGTTCCGGCTCTGCACCGGATAGGTCGATGTTGCATGGTGCAATGAAGAGCCCAGGGATCTCTGTTGGCAGGGCGACCTCCTGGATGGGGGTCTCTTTTACCATCACGTCGTACATCTGATTCTTCAAATGCCATTTATCTATGCCAAGTCCTGTGCTGGCTGCTCCCTGGGGGTCGAAGTCGATAAGTAGGACCTTTTTGCCTTTGAGAGCGAGGTATGCGGCAAGATTGATGGATGTTGTAGTTTTGCCACACCCTCCTTTATGATTGCAGACTGTAACCACCCTCATAGTAATTAGTAATTACTTCTTAGTAATAAGACTTTTGATGGATGTCGATTTAGTGATAATCGATAGCATGGTGCTTAGTAATTAGTAATTACTAAGATGTAATTAGTAGTTAGTAATTACTAATAAGTTCTGATTGAAAGTGGGTTTCAAAGCACCTATAAAATGCTGTTGGGTAAATGGAGCTGCGGGCCTGGGCCAGGTGTGGCTCTTCCCCGGCCGGGGCTCCGGACACCTGGGCACCAAGAAGGAGCTCAGGACAATAGACCGCCTGGCAGAAGAGGCCGGGATCCAGGAGGTCTCGCGCAGGCAGAAGCTCTCCAGAAGGAAGGTCACGTCCCATATCCTCAGGCACAGTCATGTGGTTAATGCGCTCATGGCCGGCGTGCCGGCGCCAATGATTCAGAAGCCGGGTGGGGCACACGAATATTAGGCAAAATATTTTTCGGCACCCTATTCAGAGGCTATCAGAGATCCACCCTCCTTAGATACGATTTCGGGAGTAAGCGAGCTTTTTAAGCTTTAAGATGGACTCCATTTCCTGCACAGATTTTCCGAGTTTTTCTTCACCGAAGTGTTTTACGATCTCATCCAGAGGGATTTTGAGGGAATAGGTTATCTTGCGGCTGCCATCTCCTCGCTTGAATACACTTACTTCAATCCAACCCAGATTTCTCAAGGCTTGCATCGTTTTGGTTACTTCCGTGCAGCTCATTTCTGTACCTCGCTCGATCTCCCTTGATGTAGCTTCGTTCACGTTTTTGAGATAAGCAATAACACGTGCCAGGTTCCTTGGCGCACCCAGGTTATTGAGCATTTGGATGAACTCATGGTCCGCCTCATCCAGGACCATGACAGTCAAATCTTTCATAAACAACAGAAGAACTGTTAAAGTTCTTCTAGGTTTTCCACACCCACCTTCTTGACCATGGGTTTCCAGATCTTGTCAGGCATCCAGGCAGGCGCGCCCTTTGGCTTGTCCACCTGCACCCTCTCGCCTGTGAATACGTGCACCTTCTTCGTGCCCCGCTCGCGGAGTTTGATGTCCGTGTAGCCCCGGTTGGCCGCCTTGAGGGCCGCCTGGCGGGGCGCTTTGCCCGTGAAAACTCCGATCTCATTGCCTTTCTCGTCCCGCAGGGCGAAGTTTCTCATCTCTTTCTCTGTCATAATATTTCCCTCCGTAAAAGCTCAGATAGCCATTGCACCTGAAATGATATCAACTATGTTTTCCCTGCAGCAGCGCCTGAGCATCTGCATGCATGCTGGCGAGCTTCTTGGTGATCGGATGCTGCGGGCCGTATTCCTGCTCTGCTAGCCCCTTGATCCGCCAGATCTCGGAAAGAAGCTTGCCGATCTCCTTCGTTACGTACTTGCGATTTTGATCAGTCATGATGCCCCCAGCTCTGCCATTAGCCTGCTTCAGAGGGGCTCAATTTCTGATACAGCCTTTCTCGATACTCATTCGCCAGCTCCGAAATCCTGTCCGCAATGGGCACCTTCATACTGAATTCCTCTTCCTGCCTGCCTATGCCCTCTTCGATATAGGTTATCCAGATCTTTTGCTCCAGCTCGCCAGACTTGCGGTACTGCCTTTCTATCTCCTCATAAACGGCATCGAAATCGAGGCCCCCTCCCATCAGAGCGGCGCAATCGTCGGCATCACCTTCCCGGTTGGCAATCAGCTTCATGACAAGGATGTCTTCTCGCGAGGCGTCCCTCACCACCAGATCTCCAAAGGTCCTGGACACGATGGCCCGCTGCCACATGGGTCCACTCAATTCGAAGTCGTAAGAGATCCTGCCGGCGAAGACGTCCAGATTTCGCATGCCCTTCACAGCCAGCCTGTTGACACCCAATCGAGCATGTCTCTTCTCCGGGCCAACCAGTTCGAAACCCAGTCTTCTGGCGGAAAAGAGAAGGGTCTCCTTGTCGTTCTCATTTCTGCAGACCACATCGATGTCCTTGGTGGAGTCCTTAAGTCCCTGCTCCAGCAGCACGGCTCCGCCTATGAGCAGGACCTGAACCTTTCGATCAAGAACCTGGCCGAGCAGCTCGAAGAGTTCATTGACCTCCTCTCTCCGGGTTATCTTGTCATAGCTCGATGCCATACATCTCCGTCCTATCCTCGACATCTTCCATCGAAGGATAGCCTTTGACCTTTTCTCCCTGCAAAACCGCCATTATATCCTTCACCATTGGGTGCAGGACGCTTTGCAATTTATCCCTGTTCCTCAAATAGAACAATATACAAAAGAGTCTTTGAGAGCGGCCTTCTGCTGAGTCTAAGGAGTGAATGAAAACATCATCAATAGACAGCTCTCTTTTGGGCAATGTGTAGTAGTTGTCCCGCAGGCCCAGCTCAATCCCGTAGTCTATGTAGGCACTGAAGGATGTGGGGGTGGCATCCTGCACTCGCAGGCTCTTGAAGAGCACGCTGTCTTTGTAGATCTTAATGAGCAGGGCGTCTCTGGGAACAAGGCGAGACTTGTCGTACTCCTGCAGGGCAGAGACAAAATCCTTAAGAGCGCCCCAGTAGACATAGTTTAAAGAGTATAACGAGTGTTTTCCCTTCCTGGTCGTAACAACCACGCCCAGGCGGGCCAGGTCGTGCAGATAGTAGTATACGGTCTTGAGAGGAATGCCGGTTTCTTCATGAAGCTCTTTCGCGCTCTTCGTGATCTGGTCCAGCCGGGAAAGGAGCTCTATCCGTCCGTCTGCGAGAAGAAGCAGGAAGGGAGAGGCCCGATGGGCATAATAGAGCCTCTTGAAGCTGTCTGCTGGAGGGGCCCTGGCCAGGACTATCCCCGAATCCTCCCGGTCTACCAGTCCTTTATCCCTGAGATTGGTGATTATTCGGGACACTGACCCGCGCCGCAGACCAAGGAGGGCGTTGATATCCAGAGGACGGAGAACGCTCTCTGAGCTGGTTATCAGGAGCAGAGCTTTGATCTCGTTTCGGTTCAAACGCATTTAGTCTAATCTTGCGTGGATAGTATATATACATTTCACTTTCTATTAGAAAATATAGGCAAATTATCCACACCACCAACGAGGCGCAGGACGTCTTGTCTTATGTGCCATAGTTAATTTGATCTGCCAGAAAGTACACATAAGACGCATGAACTCCGAGGGCCTCAAAAAGAGGCTGGAAGCGCTCCGGGAGCAGAGGTCCGGGATAGATCGCGCTATTGAGCAGCTCGAAGCCCAGATTGAGGCCAAGGAGCGGGCCGAGAAGAAGGGGGCTGAGGTTCTGGAGGTCGAGCCTGCCAGGGGCGGAGGCTCTTACGTGCTGCAGAAGGTGAAGTGCGGCAAGCCCTCCTGCCGCTGCGCCAGGACCGGAGGGGAGCTGCACGGGCCGTACTGGTATCATTACTGGAAGATGGACAGGAAAACGAAAAGCAAGTATGTGGGAAAAAATGGGCCTGCTGAGAGCGCGTGAAACTGCAAGGTCGAGGCCATCGCTCTGAAGATCTCCGGCCAGGGTGGTCGAGAACGAATATAGCAATGCTCGATCATTGATGCTAAGTCTTAAATAGATCTACTCAACTATTATAATTCGTAGTGTTGTAAGTCCCTCTCGAAAAGAATGAGGCCGCCAATTGGCGGGTGGGACGAAGTAGAGAGGGGTTCGCTACAGCTTTCTTTTATCCGGTTCAAAGAAATCGAGTACTACGGAGACTCTATTTTGGATTTTTTGGTAGTATTGGTCGTCATTGTCTCTATACTTACGGCTTATTGCACCGGCGACGAAGTCTATGGCCTGAACACATGGACACTGTTTTGAATCGACATGAGAGACCTCTATACTTGCAGGTATGCGAACACCTATCCGGCCCTCAACGTAATCATTGAAATTCTCTCTCTGGACTCCATAGAGGGATCTATCTACGATTATATTTATCGTGCCGCCCATCTCATATTTGCTTATGATTCTGTAGAGCAGTTGCTTGCAGAGATAGTTGTACACCACCTGCGGCTTATCTCTGAGGTCCTCATCAACCTGATATTTTCGCAGCAAGGCAAATGCAATATCATTATCAGTTCTGCCCACGCACTCAAGGATTCTTCTTCTGATGGTCTCGTCGGAATTACTGAACTTCAACTCCGATCTAACCTTGTATTTCTTTTTGATCTTCCTTCTCCGTATGTCCTTTATGCATCTCTTAATGGGGAGGTCATCTCTGACAATTAGGGCGGCTATAACAAAATACGGATCTTCTTTAGAGGCACGAGACCCCAGCCGGCCAAGGCTTCCAGATTCATCGAGATAGATCTCCATTTGATCACTCGATAGTTGATTCAATCTTAAAGAATTGCTCATTATACTG
>SESA01001627.1_pt1 | contig 11444 bp, 13 predicted proteins | sample 3171451 | NCBI WGS metagenome assembly SESA01 (sample SAMN06051862, study PRJNA518727) | freshwater metagenome | biome: subpolar coniferous forest; feature: holomictic lake; material: water; isolation source: holomictic Lake 227, 8 m depth | place: Canada: near Kenora, Ontario | collected...
GCCGAGGCCTTCGATGAGCGCCGCCCCGTGCTTCTTGAGCACGACCATCTCGGGGATATTGCCGGCGTTGCGGTCGCCGCCCTTGCAGAAGACCGCCTCGTGGCCGAGGGCTTTCGCTTCACCGATCAACTGATCGAGGGTCGCACAGACCGAGCCATCCGTATCGATGGAGAGCACCGCCCGGTCGACGACGCGCAAGGCGGAGGTGACGGCCAGGCGCGTGTCCTGGTCGATGAAGGCCTTGCCTTTTTTCAAGGCGGCCTGGACGTCGGTGTTCACGATTACCCAAAGGATATCGCCCTGCTCGCGGGAGAGCTGGAGCAGTTCGAGGTGACCGCGATGCATCGGGTCAAAGTAGCCGGAGGTGATGGCGATGCGCATGAGTCGAAAAGGTATTAGCGGTTAGCGGTTGGCGGTTGGCGGTTGGCGGTTGGCGGCTGGGAAGATAGCAGGGTGTTTTCTTTCGGGTGACAGGTGACGGCCAACAGGGCATCGGCTTTTCGGGCGCCAGCTGTTCGGCCTTCGGCTGCCAGCTCCCGGTTCCTGCGGCTGATGGCCGCGAAGCCGATTCCTGAGTCGCCGACATCCGTGGCTGTCATCAGTCACCTGAAAATGTCTAACCGCCAACCGCTGTCCGCTTATACCTATTTTGACTACCCGGGCAGGCTACCGCCCGTGGAGGCGATTTTGCCTGCACGTATGGGTAGAGAAAACTGTCACCGGCCGCGCCGACAGAAAGGTCAGGAGCCCGGAGGGGGCGGGAGGAGCAGCGGGAAGAGTTCCAGCGCTCGACTGTTCCAGCGATTGAGGCGCTCCAGACGCTCGACGACGGCGGGCGTCGTCCCGTTTTGCTGGGCGTCTTGGAGGACGCGCTTCAGGGAGGGCGTCGCCTGCTCGAGGGCAGGGAGAACTTGGCTGCGAAGAAGAGCGACGAGCGAGGACGCCAAGGAGGGTGTCGGCATCCAGCTTTCGCGGCGCGACCCCGGGGCTTTTACGGAAAGGATCATTTCGTGATCCCTTAAAAACTTAAGTCCTTGGCTGACAGAGCCTTTACTCATCCCCAATCGCCCTTGAATTAGGTCGAAATTAAGGGGGCGCGGGGCCAGGTAAAGCAGCGCGTAAATCTCCGCGACTGACCGAGGTACGCCCAAGATGCCGGCCATACGCACAAAGAAATCGGCCAGCTCGATCTCGTGAGGCTGCAGCGGCTCAAAAGAGGGGCGGCTTTTACGCCGACCGGCGGTCTTTTCAGAGGGGGGCTTCATAGGGCTAAACCTTGGGTTCAAAAGAGGCAGGCCCAAGTTTCAATATTTTTTGAACTCAAGCAAGGGGGAATTGTGGATAACTTCCCAAGGAGCCCGGATTGGCCCTAAAAACGATGACCCCACCCGATCCGGGGCAGGTCATCTTGAAAAGCTTCCACCTGGCGCCCCCTTGGGGATTCGAACCCCAGTTACCTCAGTGAAAACGAGGTGTCCTGGACCGGGCTAGACGAAGGGGGCGGTCGGTGGAAGTGAGGAACGTAGGAACGAAGCGGGGCTGGTCAAGATTTTAGAAAAGCGCCCCAAATCCTGACCCCTAGGGGCTCAGCGGCCGAATAAACTTTGGTCTTTGTAGGGATCCTGGGGCTTACCATCGGACTTCTCCCCATGTAACTGCTGCTGTTTATGACCAAACCACGCGGCCCCGGCGGCCGAGAGCACGAACAGCACCATGCCGGCACGGATCAACCATTGGCGGGTGGCGGACGGTGTCGGGTCGGTGGTCATTAGCATAATACAAGGCATGTTAATGGGCTTTGCAATCCATCCGCAGTTTTTACAAATGTATCTCACCCCCTAGTCTTACCCCCCTCCGATTCTGCATGAGCCCCAAGCAGAAGCCACTGGTAGTCATCATTGAAGACGATCGCAGCCTCGCCGCCAACATCGCCGACCAATTAGTGACCGCCGGATTTGCCTCCCAAATATTTCACAAAGGCGCCACGGCGCTGAAATTCATCGAGGAGAGTCATGTCCACTTGGTATTGCTGGATCCGAATCTGCCCGACCAAGACGGCCTAGTCCTCTTGGAAAAAATCCGGCGCCTAAATCACTCGCCCGCCGTCATCTTCCTTTCCGCCCAGCGCAGCGGGCCGCAGGTCGCCACAGCGCTCGAAGCCGGCGCCGATGATTTCGTCGGCAAGCCGCACCATCCCGAAGAACTCATCGCGCGGATCAACGCGGTGCTTCGTCGCAGCGAGACTTCCGGTGACAGCCGGCTCACCGGCAACGCGGACCTCGGTACTGGCGTCTTTCTTTTCAATGGCGTGGAAGTGCATCCCGAGCGCCTCGAGCTGGTCTTCGGCGGCAGCAAGCGGCGCAAGCTCGGCCGGAAGGAACTCGGCATCCTTTATCACCTGCACGCCAATCCCGGAGTCATCATCAGCCGGCACAGCCTGATCCATGCGGTCTGGGGGGTGCACGCCGATGTGCGTAGCCGCTCGCTGGATCAATACATCGCGAAGATCCGCGAGGCGTTCGCTGAGTTTGGGCGCGGCCTTGAATGCTTCCGGACGATTCACGGCATCGGTTACTGGTATGAGCCCGTGCCCACCAACGGCGAAAACGGCGGACGAAAAGGTCGGCGGGCTTGATTCCTGCGGGAAGGCCCCCATTGGTGAGGTCATGAATATCCGCTGCTACCTCAAACCCAGCTGTGGCTGGAGCAACGGCGTCCGCGCCATCATGGCTAAATACGCCCTAACCTACCAGGACGTGGACATCATCAACAGCCCGACGAACTACGCTGAGATGGTGGAGAAGACCGGACAGCGCCTCTCCCCTTGTGTCGAAATCGATGGCGTGATGCTGCCGGATATCTCGGGCGCCGAAGTCGAACAATACCTGCTCGCCAACGGCTTGGTGGTCCCGAACGACAAAGCGCCTTCCGTACCGATCAATGCGCCGTGCACCGATGCGGAGCACGAGAAGATGCGGGTGAAGACGGTTCGGTTTTTCTGAGCGCCTAGGCGCCTAGGTATTAGCGGTAAGCGGATAGAAATGAATTCCAAGTGTCGGGTGACGGCCACGGCTGTCGGCGACTCAGGAGTCGGCTTTTCAGCCATCAGCCGCGGGAGCCTGGAGCCGGTTGCCGAAGGCCGAACAGCAGATACCCGAAAGGCCGATGCCCCGGTGGCCGGCACCTGACACCATTTTGAGCTGTCTGCTTGGGTAGGGGCGCGACGGCGTCGCGTCCGTTTACAACCGTAGGCAGGGAGTCATCGGGACTTAGCTAAATTAATTGAACTCTGCGTCGCTAAGCGAACGGACGCCACGCAGTGGCGTCCCTACCTCCGAATCACTCGCTCTTCCCGGCCGCGAAATCAGCCAGGGAGTCGGAGACCCATTGGCGTTGCTCGGCGGCGAGTTCAGGGAAGATTGGGATGCTGAGCACTTCCGTCGCGAGCTGCTCGGAAACCTTGGCGCTGTCGTGGCCACGGTGCGATTTGCCGACGAAGCATTCCTGGCGGTGCAGCGGGATCGGGTAATAGATTTCGCAGCCGATCTTACGAGCAGTCAGGAAAGCCTTGAGCGCATCACGGCGACCGCCGGTCACGCGCAAGGTGAACTGATTCCAGATGCCCTGGCCGGAGAAATCCACCGGGAGCAGGATCTTCGCCGCCGCCTCGGCACCGGGGCGGTTCTCGGCGATGCCGGGGCGGCCTTTGAGCGAGGCGTGATAGAAGTTGGCGTTGCCGGCGCGCGCGCAGTTATAGGACGGCAGCTGCGGCAGCTTGATGTGCAGAAGCGCGGCCTGCAGGGGGTCCATGCGGAAATTCGCCCCGACTTCGCGGTGATAATATTTCGGCTGCATCCCGTGGACGCGCAACATGCGCGCGCGTTCGGCGAGGGCGTCGTCGGAAGTCGTCACCAGGCCGGAGTCGCCCAGGCCACCCAGATTCTTGGAGGGAAAGAAACTCGTGGCCCCGAAATCGCCGGAGGACATCGTGCAACGGCCTTTCCAGCGGGCGCCCATGGATTGGGCCGCATCCTCGATGACGCGCAGGCGGTGCGCCGAGGCAAAGGCCTGAAGCACATCGAGATCGCAGGACTGGCCGAAAAGATGCACCGGCATGATGGCGCGGGTGCGCGGGCCGACCTTACGGGCCGCATCCTCCAGATCGATGTTGAAGTGGTGCGGGTTGACGTCGACCCACACAGGCGTCGCACCGAGACGTGACACGGAACCGGCCGTCGCGAAGAAGGTAAAGGAAGGGATCAGGACTTCGTCGCCCTCGCCGATGCCAAGCGCCATCAAGGCGAGCAGGAGCGCATCGGTGCCAGACGAGACGCCCAGGGCGTGCTTCACGCCGAGGAACGCCGCGCAGTCTTTTTCAAAAGCCTCGAGACGCGGGCCCATGATGAACATGTTTGAGCGAAGCACTTCGCGGAACGCGGTCTCGAACTGGGCCTCGAGGGCGCGGTTCTGGGGACCTAGGTCAAGCAACGGGACGTTCATCATGGCGCAGCAGGCTTCTCCCACCGCCCGCCCGCACGGGCAACATCATTCAACCGAACGGCGCGTACGCAGCAGCAGGAAAAGCCCGAGCCCGGCGAGCGGCAGCGTCCAGAACTGACCAGCGGTCAGGCCGAGCACATAGCCGTCTTCAGCCGAACGGAAACACTCGCAGACAATGCGTGCGGCTGAATAGAGGAGCAGGAATTCACCGGCCAGACGGCCCGGCGGCAGTCGGCGCGGGTAGCGGAGCAGGACCCAGATGAGCGGCAGGAGGCCTTCCCCAAACGCTTCGTAAAGCTGCGACGGATGCCGGGGCATCGCGCCTTCATGGGGGAAGATTACCGCCCAAGGCGCCGACGAAGGATCACCGACGAGCTCGCCGTTGACGAAATTCGCCAAGCGTCCGAAGAAGAGGCCCGCCGGCGCGAGTGCGCACAGCAGGTCGCCCAGAGAAAGGAAGTCCACTTGGCGGCTGCGGGCAAACCAGAGCCCGGCGAGCAGCACGCCGAGGAAACCGCCGTGGCTGGCCATCCCGCCCTGCCAGACGCGGAACAACATCATCGGGTCGGCGGCGAATTCGGCACGAGCGTAGAGAGCGACGTGGCCGAGGCGACCGCCCGCGATCACGCCGACCATGATGGCTGTGACCAAGGTCGATTCATCCAGACCATTGCGCAGCGGCGTCAGCCCAGCCTTGCGCCAGCGCCCGAGCAGGTAGGCCGCGACCATGAAACCGGCGGCGTAAGAGAGCCCATACCAATGGACGCCGCGCAAGGCCCAGCCGGCCGGAAAGTGAATCGCGACCGGATCGAGGTCGTGCACCCAATAGGCTAAAATCGAGGACATCATGTCGCGGCCTTCGGCGGCACCTCGCCGCCCGGACGACGACCGACGCGGTGGCCGCGCTGGCGCGCGAGCTCACGCATGTCTGGATGCGGATCATCCTTCTCGTAAATCTCCACGCCCAGCAGGGATTCAAAAACGTCCTCGAGCGTGATCACGCCGGCGAACGCCCCGAACTCATCCACCACCACCGCGAGGTGCTGATGCGCCCGCACGAGGTCATGAAGAGCGTCGGAGAGCGTCGCGTTCTCCGGGACGATGTGGGCCTTGGACATCAGTTCTCGGATGGGAACTTCACGGCGGCCTTCGCCGGCGGCTTTCAGAATATCACGGCGGCGGACCACGCCGACGATGCGATCCGGATTCTGCTCCCAGACCGGCATGCGGCCATGCGGCACGTTGGGGTAAAGACGGAGCACGTCGGCCACGGTCAGGTCCGCATCGATGGCCGTGACGACCGGCCGAGGCGTCAGCACATGTGAGACCGGGATGTCGTCGAGGCGGACCGCGTTGGAAACCAGATTGCTCTCCGCCTGGGTGATCTTGCCTTCGCGCGCCGCGGCCTGGGCGAGGCTGCCGATGTCGGCATCCGCGCGGTCAAGGCCTGGCTCCTCCGGAGGGGCGAGGGAGTCGTGAAGTTTGCCGAAGACACGGAGTAATTTTGCGGCGCCGCGCACCAGCTTAAGCGGGGCGGCGATACGCGGGGCCAGTTGTACTCGGAAATGCATGCCGACCTTGCGGGGAAGCATGACCGTGAGCCAAGCCATGATGAAGGAGACGGCGATCACGCCGAGCGCGGTCAGAAGGGCCACCTGCCAACCCGTGGCGACCTGGGGGAAAAGCCGCCCGCCGACGAGGAAGCCGCCGAGGAGCGCGCTCATGCCGACGAATGCCGCCGACAGCACCTCGAGGGCCGCGAGGGTATTCCCTTGGTCGCCCCGCGAACGCTCAATGGAGACGGCCGCCTTAGCGTCCTGACGGCGGAGTTCTTCCAACTCGGCATGCGACAAGGTGGAGACGACTCCAGCCACGAGGGAGATCCCGGCGGCGCTCCCATTCAGGAGGATAAAAATTGGCCAAAGCAACCATTCCATGTGCGGGTTTCATAGGCCCGCCCGCTGGGCTTGGCGAGGGAGAATCCCGGCGTTGACCCTAAGGAAACCTCACGAAATACTCACCCTATGACCCCTCGTGAGCTCCAGGTTATCTCCGCTCTGGCCGTCTTCCTGACCGCCTCGCTGCCCGCCGCCGCCGGAGCGATCGCCTTCCGCACCCAGCCCATCCTCGCCGCCACGCTGACGGGCGAGCCTGGCAAACTTCCCGGCCTCACGGGATTATTTTTCAATAACTTCAAGGCCGCGTTGCTCCTGCTCATGTTCCTCGGCGCCGCTGCGACGATCGTCGCGATCCGCACCCACTTTAACAAAGAAGCCGAAGCCCCGACCAAGATGGCGACATTGGTCGTCACCACTTGCTTCTCTTCCCTGCTCAGCGTGATCTTCCTGGCGTTGCTGATTCTGGCGACCGTGATGCCCGTCTACGCCAAGTTGATGCAGCGCTGAGCCCGCCAAGCCGCCAACGCCGCCAGCATCGCACGGGCCTCCGTCTGCGGACCCGTTGATTGCCAGCAGACTTGCCGTTCTGCATCGGAGCACGACGAGCTCAGCACGCCTCCACCCGCCAAGGTAGAACGCAGCACCACGACCGATTCAGCCCGCGGCGGGAAAGGCTCCGCCACTTCTGCGATCTTGCGGCCGGCGGCGAGAACCACGCCGCGGAACTGGGCCATCGCCGTGCCGCCAAGGCGACCCGTCGAGGCGGCGGGGAAACACCAGTGGGTGCCGTCCCACCAAGCAAGGGAGCTGCGCGTGGCTTCGGCCACATGCCCGGTCGCGTCCAGCTGCACGCCTTCGATGTCGGTGTCGTGCGAGATGGCACGGAGTTCGCGCCAGGCGACGGAAGAATTCTGCCACGGACCGCTCTTGGGACGGGGCAGCCATTCGGGGGCGTCGCGCCGTGTCTGCAAAAGCTGGAGTCGAATCGCCGGCGGCGTCGCGGGCAACGGGCGCACGGTCACCCACTCGGTCGCCAACGTATCCATCGCACGGGGCGCGACAATTAAGCGGACGATGGCATCGGTCAGCTGCTCGCGGCGGAGGATCTCGCGCAAGACCGGGGCCCAGCGCACGGGGTCTGGCGCGGCGCCCAACGTGAGCCAGTTTGAATCAATGCCGAGGCGGGGGCACGACTGAACCAGGCGGGCGAGGTGATCCGGCAGGCACTCCACCTTGCCGCCGCGGAGCGCAAAAGTCTCAAAAAGACACGGACCGGGCGAAACCACGGATACCTCCGCGCCGTCGGGCAGGGGAAACCATTCGCCGTTACGCCAGCCGATCATGACGTCAGCGCCGCGCGGTTGGCGGCGAGCAACGGTGCCTGCGCCTTGCGGAGGCTTTCGGCGTATTCGCGCGAAGGCACAGAATCCGCAACAATGCCGGCGCCGGCCTGGACGAAGGCCCGGCCCTCGGCGGACCACAGGGAACGGATGATGATGTTGAGGCAGAGATCGCCCGAGGCCCCGATCCACCCCAGCGATCCCGTGTAATAACCACGGGCCACTGGTTCGAGTTCCGCGATGATCTGCATCGTGCGCACTTTCGGCGCACCCGTAATCGTGCCGCCGGGGAAAAGCGCCCGGATGACTTCGGCCGGGCCCGCGGCGGCCTGCAATCTGCCTTCCACCTGGGAGACGAGGTGCATCACATGAGAGTAGCGTTCGACCGCCATGAATTCAGGGACGCTCACCGTGCCGGGCTGGGAGACGCGACCGACATCATTCCGCAGAAGATCCACCAGCATCAGGTGCTCCGCTTTTTCTTTCGTATCGCCGGCTAATTCCTGCGCCCAGGCCAAATCGGCGGCGGCATCGGCCCCGCGCGGGCGCGTGCCGGCAATCGGCCGGGAAGCGATGCGTCCGGCGGAGACCTCCACCAATAGCTCCGGCGAGCCACAGACCAGCGTCGCTCCGGGAAGTCGCACCAAACCCATGTAGGGGGAAGGGTTGGCGGAGCGCAGCGCTTCATAGGCGCGCAGCGAATCGACCGGTGCGACCTCCAGCCGCGTCGAGAGGTTGACCTGATAGGTGTCGCCGGCGGCGATATACTCCTGGCAGCGGCGGACCGCGGCGACAAAGACGGGTTCGGCCAAAGACTGGGCGAGTGGCGATGCAGGCGTGGACGTGGTCGCACCCGCCACCGCCGGCTGAGCCACGGTGCGATGCCAATGCGCGGCGAGAGACCGTGCGCGTTCGCGGGCCGACCGCAGGGTCGCAGCGGGCGGGCCGACCGGACAGAGCACCACGACCGTCAGCTCCTGTTTTGAGGCATCAAACACACAGGCTTCGGAAGCCTCGAGAAAAGCGGCCAACGGTGCCGACGGATCGGCCGGCGCCGCGGCTACCGGTTCGAACTGCGCGGCCAGTTCGTAGCCGAGCAGCGCAATGAGCCCACCCTGGAAGGAAGGCCAGCCAGCGAGGCGCGGGGCGCGGACTTCGCGCGACCAGCGCCGCAGAAAGGCCAGGGGGCGTTCGGAAGTTTCTTCATGGGCGCCGTCTTCGGCGTGCATCACCACGCGCCCGTCGGCGAAAAATACCGTCGTGCGGTGCGCACACGGTACCGCGATGGTGAACGAGCCCGAACGGCCGCTCTCGAGCACCGCATGGTGTCGTCCGGAGAAAAAGCCCTCCCAGGAGGCCGGCAATCGATCTGCGCGGAAGCGCGCTAGGTAGGGCAGATGCGTCCAGCCTTCGCCCGCGGCGGTCCAGTCGGCCGCGCTTACTTCCGCCAGAATTTCGGGGGCTTCAGCCACGGGCAAGGTTCAGCTTATAACCGGAGAACTCCGGCTGCGAAAGAATCTCCGCGGCGCGATCCATCGTCAGGCCATAGACGTGGAGCTCTTGGCGCGAGCCCTTCGAGACCACCGTGAGGCGCAGGCCGCCGTCGAGCGGCATGATTTTGATCGAAAGCGTCTTCGCGCCGACGCGGGCGCTGATGACGCCGCGGGAGACGCGACCATGACGCTCCAGGGCTTCGGCGACGGGGCGCGCGGCGTCGGTCAACGTCGTGTGCGCGCCCGCCCTGCCCCGGCCCTTCGCCATGCTCAGGCGATCTCCCAATGATAGGGATGGGAGGAGAGCATCTCGCAGCCCTTCTTCGTGACCACGACACAATCTTCAAAGCGGCAGCCGCCGATGCCCGGATAATAAAGCCCCGGCTCGACGGTGACGGCGTTACCGACGACGAGCGGAAGCGGGTGGCGCAACGAGAGTGAAGGGTCCTCATGGATGTCGTAACCCAGCCCGTGGCCCGTGCCATGGAAGAAGCCGACGTAGACACCTTTCACCAGGCCGGTCTTATAACGGAGCGACTTGAAGTAATCGACCACCACCGTGTGGACCTTGGCGCCGGTCACGCCCGCGCGGATCGCCTTGATTGCGCGACGCTGGCCCTCGAGGACAGCGTGGACCATCTTGCGCTGCTTTGCGTTGGCCTTCCCTTTCAGGTAGGTGCGGGTCATGTCGCCGTAGTGATGAGAGGCGATATGGCGCGGATAAATATCGCACACGATGAGCTCGTTGGCGCGGACCGGTCCCGAGCCCGAGCAGTGGCAATCCACCGCTTGGTCGCCCGGCGCGATGATCAGGCCGATATCGCAGAGACCGCCGGCGCGGAGGATGGCGACCTGCGCCTCCTCTTTCAGGATCTCCGCCGTGAGCAAACGACCCCCCCATTGCAGCAAGCCCTTCTTGTCGGCCTTGGATTCGGCTAGGATTTTCTCAACCGCCTTGAAGCCGGCGACGGCCGCGACGTTGCCGGCGCGGATGCCGGCGAGCTCGGCCCGGGACTTAATCTGGCGACCGGGGAAAAGTTCAGGTGAGCCGCGTTCGTTGTGCTGGGCGCCGACCGGATGAAGTTCCAGGCCGAGTTCGCGGAGGCGCTCGCAGAGGCCGACTGGGAAATCAGCGGGGACGCGGAAGCGATGCACGCCGTGCTGGAGGGCAGCGAAAGCAATGACATCCGCCAGACCCGCCTTCGGGTTAGTCTGGCGCAGGTCTTTGAAAATCTCGGCCATGTTCAGGACTTCGTCGAAGGCCGATTCTTCTTTGGCGCGACCGACTTCCATCCCTGGCAGCAGGCCGATCTTGCGACCGGCGGCGGAAAAAGCCGGGAATGGGTCGGAGGCGTGAAAACCGCCGAACCAGCGCAGGTCGGCATTCTTGGAGGGGGTCGCCATCATCAGCACATCGCGGACGGGGGCGGGGGATTTGCGGGAGGGGCGAGCCATGGGCGCAGGATGACGGAACCCGGCTCGCCGTGAAGCGCAAACGGAGTGGCAGTCCCCAAAAAGAGGGGCACGATGCCCGCATGCTCGCCGAAGCCTCCGACGCCCTGCCCCGCTACGTCTTCCTCCCCCAGCTCCCGTGGCTCGAACTCCTCGCCCGCGGCGTGCTCGTGTATATCTTCCTGGTCATCCTCATCCGCATGACCGGTCGCCGGCAGGTCGGCATGATGGCACCGTTTGATTTCATCCTCCTGCTCATCCTGAGCAACGCCGTCCAGAATTCCATGAGCGGCGGCGATAACAGCCTCGCGGGCGGGCTCTTCATCGCGACGGTGCTTATCGCGATGAATACGCTGATGGCCTGGCTCACCCGCCGCTCGAAATTCATCGAAGGCCTGCTCATCGGCCAGCCCGCGTTCATCATCCGCGCGGGCGTGCTGGACGAAAAAGTCATGGCGCGGGAGAAGATCACGCACCATGAACTGGCGGCCGCGCTGCGCTCCGCCGGCTGCCCAAACATCGAGCACGTACGGCACGCGATTCTCGAGACGAACGGCACGATCAACATCGTCCACCGGGACGCCGCTTGACCGTCGCAGGGGATTTCCGCAAGATAGCGGCTCCTGGCAACGCGGGTATCGTTCAGTGGTAGGACCTCACTTTCCCATAGTGGTGACACCAGTTCGAATCTGGTTACCCGCTCCAGGAGCCCCCGGCGGGGCCTGCAGGTAGGCTTGACCCGGGCCCTTTCCGTGGGAATA
>SESA01001629.1_pt1 | contig 11429 bp, 5 predicted proteins | sample 3171451 | NCBI WGS metagenome assembly SESA01 (sample SAMN06051862, study PRJNA518727) | freshwater metagenome | biome: subpolar coniferous forest; feature: holomictic lake; material: water; isolation source: holomictic Lake 227, 8 m depth | place: Canada: near Kenora, Ontario | collected 2013-06-25...
GGCACTGCCTGGACCGGTGTATAGGTGGCTGCGTTGTTTATTTTCCAGTAAAGGACGGGTAAACCCGTACCTGAAGTTGGTACGCCCGAGCTGGGATCAGAAATAGTGGCCGTAAGCACCTGTGCCGCCGTTGTGACAGGATTTGTAACCGGGGTATAAATAATGCTTGGAGGATTGTGGTATTTCCCTCCACCGAATTCATCTGCACCCATATCAGGTGCATTGGGGATGTCAAGCGGGTTAAACGGGTAACCTGTATTGGGATAACGGGCATCACCATCATAATCTTCGGTTATGGTAAAAGGTGTTGTGATTGCTTGTCCGCCACTTTCACAATGGGTCTCAACGCCACCCTGAACATGCAGGTTGTTGTTGGCAGCATCAATGAACGGAGGTATTTCAGTGGCAGAATTCATCTCCCTCGGAGCAACGGCAGCCTGGAATGCTGACAGGGTCTGGTAAAAGTTGCTGTTATCGCAAAAAAGGATATTGTTTGTACCGGGGATCCCGGCATAAAACAAATTGTTATCCGAGCCCGGATCGTAATTTGTCAGAGAGGGACCAGTCCGGTAGAATGCTGCGGCATAATGCCCATTGCCGGTTGAAACCGACATATTAACCAGGATGTTATTTTTCGACGTGACATAGGATGAATTGTTTGCAACATTTGCGCAAACTGTCGAGAAGTTGAGAAAGCTGCTGCTCGCATTCAGGTAAACAGTATTGTTGAACATGTTTATCGTCGTGCCATCCTGGAAATGAAGCCCGAACACCGCCCAACCACTGTTGGTGGAGGGGGCTTTAAGGTCTGAAATGAAGTTGTTATATACATTGGCGGTGGCAACACTGGTAAAATAAATACCATAGGTAAGACCACCATTGCAAGTAATGTCGTAAATCCTGTTCTTTCCGGCATTAACCACTGAAGCGGAAGTGTTGTAAATGCCAATATTTCTGAAAGCGGATGAACTGATCCCGTGAATGACATTTCCAGTAATATTCGCGGTAGCCGTTGAACCTGTCGAATTTTCGATCCCGTAGATCACACTAGAGCCAGTGGAAGTAAGATTGTAAATCTGGTTGTTCGAGATACTTTCCACGCTGCTGTTTGCCCCGTAAAAAGCATAAATGCCTTCAAGATAACCTGACCCGGGTTTGGAAATGTTGCGGATAATGTTCCCGTTGATGTTGATTGTGTGACCCGGGGCCCCCTGGTAAATGCACCTTATATATGAGTTTACACTCTGGCTGTTTACGATATTTTCGATGGTATTGTTGTTGATGTTGATGATGTTGGGAGAGGTGTTTTCGGATGTACAGATACCGTAGATCCAATGACTGGGAGTAGCCCCGTTCAGGCTTATCGTATTTCCTGAAATATCAAAATTGGCACCTGCTTCATTCAGTACATAAACCCCATACAGATTATTTGCCGTTGTCCCTGTTCCTCCGTTGATCGTGTTGTTGGAAATTTTCAAGTTATGCTGGTAATTGACGAAAATCGCCTCAGCATCGACTGTTCCTCCTCCAAAGTTGGTGATTGAGTTGGGTGCCGTCACCCCTACTTCATTCCCCAGGTCAAATGCGCTGATGGAAGTTCCATAAGCGTTAAGACTTATTCCGCAATAAACATTTGAAATTGAATTGCCATAGATCTTGCAATTGTTATTTGCATCTGTGGCCCCGTTGCTAATACTCAATGTTGAATTTGAGTTCGCTGTACAGGCTGCTATATTAATTCCGATTGATCCTGTGTTTGCTTTATTGAGTGAAATATTGCAGTTCCGTATGATCACATTCTGGCATCCATTGTAAGGGGGCGATGCACTCTTTTTAACCAGGGCGTATCCCCATTCCATCTGCATGGTGGAGGTGGTGTTAAGCGGATTTTCCTGCAAATCCAGTCCATCGAAGGTGATATAATCCCCTCCTGCAACTGTAACAATACCGTCAACAGTGGTAGAGGTTCCCGGAGAATAGGCCGTAACCATGGGATTTGACCCGGTACCTGATTTCTGGAATACTACCGGGTTCGTTGAAGAAGAATAATATGAAGGGTTGCAGGTGTAGTTGATCAATCCTCCGTTTGCATTGGTAAAAGTTTCGGTATAATTGGCTGCAATATTAAAGGTTACACCACCCGTACCAACTCCCCTGAAGCTCAGGGTGGCAATGGCAGCCTGTATGGTCGGGAAATCACCGGGTATAGTCCAAATCCCTACCAACGGACTTTGTACAACATATGTACTCGGGTTTGAGGGCGGGGTCGACGCAGCCGGAGGATTCGAAGTGAATCCTGAGGCGGCTGTTGAAGGAGATGCTCCGACATTTGCGGGTACGACCAGGTCCTGGGCTGCAAGGTAATAGTACACAGTATTGCCTGAGCTGACGCCTCCGCCAAATGTAAACGTATACTGGCCGGCTCCGGTTGAAACTCCCTGGACACCGGCATAACCCACATCCCCTGTTTTCTTCCAGTAAAGCATGGGTAATCCTGTACCGCTCACCGGAACTCCTCTACCTGCATCATAGATTACTGCCGTAAGGGTCCTGGCGTTATTGTCTGTGGGATCTGTTAAAGGGGTGTACATAATATTCGGCGGAGTATTATCACCTGCTCCGGCAAATTCATCAGCCCCCAGATCAGGGGCGGTGGCGGGGTGACCTGGATTATTCGGATATCCTGCATTGGGAAATCGTTGATCTCCGTCGTAATCATCGTTAATCGCAACAGGAACCGTGATAACCTGTCCGCCACTTTCACAGGAGGTCCCAGCTCCTGCGATCAGATGGAAGTCATACCCTGCTGCATTCACAAAAGGGGGAAGCTCCGAGGTTGAATGGGCTTCACGGGGCGCGACCCTCGACTGGAATCCTGCCAGCGTCTGGTCAGCATTGGTATGATCCTCAAATATCAGGCTGTTGGGGCTGGGAATCCCTGAGTAAAAGAGGTTGTTATCTGAATTTACATCATAATTAGTAAGGGAAGTACTTGACCTTCTTAAAGCTACAGCAAAATTCCCGCTGCCGGCAGATGTTGAGCGATTCACTAAAATGTTATTCTTTAATAAAATGGACCCAATGGTGTTACCCGAAGAGCTGACACAGGCTGTCCTGAAACTGGAATAGGCGCTCGATGCATTGAGGTAAATTGTATTACTGATAATATTACAGGATGTTGCAGTATTAATATATATACCTTCGATGGCATCCGCGGCATACCCATATCCGGTGGTGGGCGCTTTAAGGTCGGTTATGTAGTTGTTGTAAATATTCGCCGTTGTGGTGGCCGATATCGAAACCCCTGTCAGCAGGCCCTGCCCGCTGAACCCGTTACCATCAGTTGAAATATCATAGATGCGGTTTTTATAAACATTCGTTGTACCGCCCTGTTCAAGAGCGATCCCCCTGTTGCTGCCGCCATTGGAGTAAATGCCATGAATGAGGTTGTTGTAAATGTTGCCGGTAGTGGTGGTTGAGGCGCTGTAATCAATTACATAGATGGTAGTGCTGGTTGGCATGGTGATATTGTAGATCTGGTTGTTGTAAATATTCCTGACGCCATTCGTAACATTGCTCAATTCACCGATTGCATAATAGTAATTTGCACCGTAATGGGTGCAGTTGCGCATGATATTCCCGTAAATATTCGCCGTAGGGGCATTTGATTCCTGTAAAATGAGGTAGGATGGCCATGATGCGGCTGTTGGAGGTGTGAAGTTTTCCAGTGTATTATTATATATGTTAACAGTATTGGTTGTGCCACCGCTTCCCATGGTATTGCGGATGCCGGTAACTGTTGTTACCCAGGCACCCCCAGGGGTCAGGGTGATCACATTGTTATAGATCTGCACATTGGACCCGGTTCCGGAACCAGTATAAATTCCATACAGGTTTCCGGTTGTTCCTGTCCCGCCGATAATCGAATTGCCGGCGATTTTCAGATTGTCCTGGTAGGATGCATATACTGCAAATGGGTTTCCGCCGCCCCCCGCAAAATTAGTGATGGTATTCGCAGCCGTTACGCCGATTTCGGTGTTCAGGTCATACAGGTTCGAAGGACCAAAAAAACCTTCTGCACTTATCCCATTATAAACATTGGAGATGTTATTTCCGTATATCTTGCAGTTGCTGTTCGCATCGGAAGGGGAAGTAATATAAACCACGGTGGTGGAATTGTATAGATGGCATCCCAGGTGGATCCCTGTTGAAGCCGTATTTGCTTTATTAAGTGTGATCGTGCAATTTTTTATTGTCACATTTGGGCAACCGTAAAAGGGTGCAGCAGAATTCTTTTTAACCAGAGCAAAACCCCACTCCATCTGCATTGTCGGAGTGGTGTTCAAAACATTCTCCTGCAGGTCGATACCGTCGAATGTAATGTATCCTGCACCCGACAGGATAATAATACCATCAGTGGTGGCTGAAGTTCCCGGGGTGAATGCAGTGACCAGCGGATCAGCACCGGAACCCGACTTCTGGAAAACAACAGGAGACGTGGCCGAAGAATAATATGCAGGTAAACAAGCATACACGATCATCCCTGAAGTTGCACTGGCAAGGGTCTCGGTACTTCCGGCTGCCACGTTGAAGGTAACACCTCCGGCACCTACTCCGTTCGTATTCAAAGCCCCGATGGCCGCCTGTATCGTCGGGTAATCACCGGGAATCGTTTTTGTGCCTGATAAAGGCTGTCCATAAAGGAAATTTGTACTCAGGATCATGAGGATGACAACTAGAACTCTTTTCATTATTACACTGTTTTTTGATTAATGATGTTTGATTTAGTGTAACAAAAGTATAGCATAGCCGAATAACAGATTAGAAGGCATGTGCCAGAAATTGACAGATATGTTTTATTTGGAAAACAGGGAAGGATGGATAAATTTCCGCGCGAATAATAACTGAAATGGAAAAAAAGGATTGACAGTGATGTGCCGGGAATTAGCACTCATGTCTCATTTTGCCATGAACTCGCTGGGTGTCATGTTGTATATGCTGCGGAAGCTCTTGGTGAAATAAGAGAGATTGTTGAAGCCGACAGCATACATGATCTCGGAAACATTCCCGAATTTTTTCTCCATTAACTGGGCAGCACGTTTTATCCGGATGATCCGGATGAATCCCGTAATCGGCTGACCTGTAATTCCTTTGATCTTTCTATGCAGCTGGCTCCTGCTCATGGATATATTCCGGAGCAGGAATTCAATATCGAGATCAGGGTTGTCAATATTATCTTCAGTGAGAGAGATCAGCCGCTTTAGGAATTTTTCGTCGGCCGAAGTGACACTGATCGCCCCGGGCTCTATATTCATTGCACTTGAAAAAAGCTGGCGTAATTTCTTACGCTGATTAATCAGGTTGTCGATTCTGGCAAGCAACTCCCTCGTATTGAAAGGTTTGGTAATATAATCGTCGGCCCCGGTCTCAAGCCCCTCGATTTTTTCCTGTGTACCGGAAAGGGCAGTAAGCATTATGACAGGAATATGGCTGGTCCTTTCATCTATTTTAAGATTTCGGCAGAATTCCATTCCGTTCACCGGGTACATCATGACATCGGTGATGATAAGGTCGGGAACCGAGGTACTTGCTTCCCTGAAACCAGTTTCGCCACTTTCGGCCTCCATTACCTGGAACTGGTCAAAAAGTATTTCCCTGATATAGGTGCGCATGTCTTTGTTGTCATCCACCACCAGTACCAGAGGCAAACTGTTTTCTTCTGCAATACCAGGGTCATTCTCCTCAAACATTCCGTTTTCGGTCAAAGCCTCCATCACGGGTTCAGCGTGGTAGGTGTTTTGCACAGGGCTCACATAGGTTCTTGATTCCTTAAGTTCCGAAGGCAAATATTTGTTTGTGTTCAAGGGGAGATATACTGAAAAGAGGCTCCCTTTTCCAACCGTGCTTTCAACGGTTATCGTACCATGGTGAAGTTTGCACAACTCTTTTGTGAGGGCCAGCCCTATTCCGACACCCCCGGTAGTATTTCCTGGATTATGGTTAAGCTGGTAAAAACGTTCAAATATCAGCTCCTTCTTGTCGTCAGGGATGCCAATCCCTGTATCACTCACTTCGATCTTCACATAAGAAGCCAATCCTGGTTCGTCCTGCCCCCCGACATCACCGAAGTCAGACTGCTTCCCGGCAGAAACGCTCAATTTCACGCTGCCTCCTGAGGGTGTATATTTGAATGCATTTGAAAGCAGGTTCCCGGTGACTTTTTCAAGAATGTCGGTATCAAAAAAGGCCTCCACAGGTTCTTCAGGAAAACTGCAGGAAAATTGTAGATCCCTTTGTTCAGCAAGGATAAAAAATGATTCAGTGAGTGCCTTCAGCGGGAGAAGGATGTTTCCCGAAAAGAGCCTCAGTTTCTCATATCCGCTGTCAATCCTGGTAAATTCAAGAAGCTGTTCATCCAGGAACAGCAGCCTGCTGGCATTCCTGTGAATCATTTCAAGCATAGCTTTATCTTCAGGCCTTGCTGTTTCCATCAGTTTCTCGGCAGGCCCGAGCATCAGCGTAAGAGGAGTGCGGAACTCATGCGACAGGTTAGCGAAGAAGTGTGATTTCATCTCATTGATCTCCTTGAGTTTCTGAGATAATTTCCGGGAGACCCTCGAACGGTAATAAAAGAATAAAGCAACCATCAGCAATGCAAGAAAAAGTGCTATACCAAGGTAATACCATCCTTTTAAAGTCTGGAGTTTCAATTCCTGCCTGTTTTTATCAATCTTCAGGTCGGTGATCTCTTTTTCCTTGGAGACCATATTGTATTTTGCCTCGATTTCAGTGAGTGCCTTCAGGTTGGTTTTATTAACAATACTGTCACTGTATTGCATGAACATCGTATGATAGCGGAATGCTTCCCTGTAATTATTCAATGACTCGTATGATTCGAACAGAACCCTTGCCGACTCCCGGGTGAGGACCAGGTCGTTTGCCTTTTTCGCCATTTCCAGTCCTTTGGATGCATAGGTGACTGCTTTACGATAATCCCTGCCTTTCTGGTAATCAAAGCCGAGATTAATATAACCCATTGCAATGTCAACGAAGCCATTGCATTCTGTTGCTATGGCAAGGGCCTTTTCATGATACTCAATAGCCGAATCGACTTTGCCAAGGTTCATGTAAGCGGCTCCGATGTTGTTCAGGCATTTCCCTATACCCTGTTTATCCCCGAGTTTCACCTTGATCTCCAGTGCTTGCCTGCAGTAACTAATTGCAGTCTTATAATCGTGCATGGCTTCATAAATATTTCCCATGTTGATAAGGTTCACTGAAGATCCGAGCTTAAAACCTGTTGCGACATTGATCTCCAGGGATTTCTTATAATAGGCCAGGGCCGAATCAAAAAGTTTCTGGGACTGGTAAAGGGATGCGAAGCGGTTATAGAGGAGGGCCAGGTTTTTCCCTCTCCCGATCTTTCGATAAATCTCACGGGCTTCAATGAGATTGATAAGGGCATTTTTAGCATCATTTTTAAGCGTATACAGATACCCGATCTCCAGCAGACAATCAGCATAGGCAGTGCAGTCGGGGATAGTTCCGTATATGGATTTTGCTTCATTCATGATAGTCAGGGCACTGTCGTATTTGCCTCGCATCCGTGAAACCGCGCTCAGGTTGTAAGTAGCTTCCGCAATGCCAAAGGGATAATGTATCTTCCTGGCCAGATTCAGCCCCAGCTCATTATAATATCTTGCCTTGTCAATATTGTTACGTATATATTCACTGAATAAAGCTCTATAGGTGCCGCACCTTTGCGTGTCATCCTTCGATTGGGAAAGTGAACCAAGCAGGCTGTCGATCTTATGAGTATTCTGGGAAAAGATCAATACAGGGGCCAATACAAAAAACAGGAAGAGATATTTTCGGGAGATTGTTACCATTTCAGACCAATGATTGATGTAAAAGTAAAAAAAATCTGCCATGCAATAAACCTATTAAGTCGTTTCAGTAATTAAAAATTAAAATTCTTCGGGTTTAATCTGAACAAGCCGTCGCATCTGGTCAAACTGCACCGATTTATAACGACCGCCTGACAGGTCTGATAATAAAACCATTGCCCTGTTCCATTACTATCGGTTAGAGATGGTCAGCTCCATCAAACTGGCCAATAATGGACTGTTTGCCACACGCCACCGAAACACGGTAATATTCCGGTACATTTTGAAAAAATTTCTACAAGATAGCGAATATTGAAATAAAGTACTTATATTTGTACTCATAATTGTACAAAAAGGAGGTAATATGTTAACAACATCAATTTCCGATTTTCGGAAAGATATAAAAAGGTATCTCGACAATATTGTTGAGAATTTTGAGACTTTGATAATAAATAGAGGAAAAGATAATGGTGTGGTAATAATGTCTTTAGAAGAATATAATTCCCTAAAAGCAACTGCTCATGAATTATCCTCAAAAGTAAATGAACAAAGGTTAGATTCAGCAATTGAGAAATTACAAAAAGGAGCATCTTTTCAGAAAGATCTTATTGAAAAATGATATATATATTTGTTGATGAGTCGTGGGAGGATTATTTATATTGGCAACAGACCAATAAAAAAATCGTCGATAGAATAAATGCTCTTTTAAAGGATATAACGCGTAATCCTTTTACTGGTCTGGGGAAACCAGAACCATTAAAATATAAATATAAAGGATTCTGGTCTCGAAGAATTGATGGAGAGCATAGATTAATTTATCAAATCAAAGGAGATGAAATTCATATTGCTAAATGCAGGTTTCATTATGATTAATAATTCAAAACGGGTGCTAATCGAGTCGACGGCCCCGCCGGCATCGCCGGCAGGGAACGCCACTTGCTCCATCGCTAAAAATGCCCACCGGGCATTTTCTTAGTCGGGTCACGCAGGGGAGTTTCACCCTTCGTGACCCGGCTAGGCATCATTGGCCAAACTGCCTTTGGTACCGTGAAATATTATGAAAATACAGCTTTATAAACTTGAAAGATTTGTAATATATAAATCCATCAGAATAATCTGATAATGAACACAAAAGATAATTTTAAAATAGTAATTATGAAGAAAATAATTGGTTATATTTCGTCTGTCATCATTTTTATTACCCTTATTATTAGTATTAATCTACAAGGTCAGGAAAAGAGTAAAATACCCGGCTTAGATGATTATATTTCCAACATATTTAAAAATTTACAAGTTGGAACCATGCCGGGAGCTTCGGTATTGGTTGCCCAAAACGGAGATATTGTTTACCAGAAAGGATTTGGGTATGCCGATATTGAAAAGAAAATTCCGGTAACACCTGATACAAAGTTCAAAATTGGTTCTATTTCAAAACAATTTACTGCTGCTGCTATTCTAAAACTTCAGGAAGAAGGCAAGATAAAAATTGAAGATAAATTATCAAAGTACATTCCCGATTTTCCACGTGGTAACGAAGTAACAATCTATCAACTTCTCACGCATACATCCGGAATCCATAGTTTTGAGTATAAACAAAATTTTGAAATGACCAAACCCATTACGCCTAAAGCCCTTCTTGATAGTATTGAAAAATTACCATACGATTTTATTCCAGGAGAACGCTACCAATACAACAATTCCGGTTATTTTATTTTAGGTTATATCGTTGCGCAACTTTCTGGTAAAACTTTAAGTGAATATCTTAACGAAACATTTTTTAAACCTTTGGGTATGAATAATACCGGTATTTACCAAACAAATATTGTATTGAATAACGAAGCGCAAGGATACAGCATGAATGGTGAAGCAGTAAAAAAAGCCGACTTTCAGGAAATGTCGTGGACTTTGGGGGTTGGAAGTATTTATTCCACCACAAAGGATTTGTATAAATGGAACGAAGCTGTTTTTAATGGAAAAGTGCTGTCAGATGCCACTTTAAAAGTTGCTTTCAAACAGGCGGTTATAAATAGTGGCGGTATGGTTGACTATGGGTTCGGTTGGTTCTTAAGCACTAACAGAGGACTTAAATTTATTCAACATTCCGGCGTTTCCTCAGGTTTCTATTCATATCTTGAACGCCAACCAGAAAATAAACTTACAATTTGTGTTTTATGTAACTCACTTCCAACGCCCAAAGGTATTAATCCAATCTTAAATGGTCAGGCAATATCTGAATTTATACTTCAGGATAAAATGGAAAAACAAAATGTAGGTGCAGACACGATTGTTAGCGAAAACATTTTGAAAAAATATGCGGGCAGGTATAATTATGGTCATGGTATGGCCATGCTGGTAACGATTAAAGATAAACAATTATTTGGACAAATAACAGGTCAGCTACAAAGTCTATTGACACCCATTTCTGCAAACGAGTTTTATTTCAAGACCATGAATGCAAAGATTAAATTTGTATCAGATACCTCATCAATTGTTGAGCGTTTAATTCAATATCAGGATGGTGTATCATTTGAAGCAAACAGACTAAAAGATGAAATGCCGGTAAAAATAAATCCGGACTTTTTTGATAAATTAACCGGCAAGTATGATTTTGGAAATAATTACGCTATTGAGATAGTAAAAGAGAACGACAAATTATTTGTATTAACACCTAATATGCCTAAATACGAGTTGCTGCCCACAAGTGAATTAGATTATTTTATGATGGAAGCTGCAAGCAGGATTTCATTCATTTTAAACAAAGATGGAAAAGCAGAGTCATTAACTTCAACATTTGACGGAATGACTATGGCTGGTAAAAGGCTTGGTGACTGACAGATTATGGAATAAAAAAAATAACGCCACCTAATCGAGCAGGCTGCCCAGTCGGCATCGCCGGCAGGGACCGCCGTTAGCACCTCCTTAGGTATGGGCCACGTACACGGCGGTTCGTTCATCCCCTTTTGCTTCAATTGCCTGCGAGGCGTTATGGCCATTAAAAATGATACCCTTGAGCAAAACATTTGGAAAATGTTCCACAATTAGTTAACTTTGCGAAATGGATCAAGCAAGAAAGCTTGTATTCTTTAAGAATTATTTCTACGAATTCTTTGATCTTCAAAAGGATAATGTCAAAGAAAAAATAGATTACGTCCTTTTTTTGGTAGCAACGGTCAAAAGGATTCCAAAGAAATTCTTCTCGGATATAGAAGGAGAACCTGGGTTATTCGAAATTAAGATTGAGTTTGAAAGTAATATCTATCGAATATTTTGTTGCTTTGATGCAGGGAATTTGGTCATTTTAATGAATGGTTTTCAAAAAAAATCTCAAAAAACCCCTAAACAAGAGATTGAAAAAGCAAAAAGAATAAAAAACGAGTATTTCTACCTAAAAGAAAACAAAAATGAAAGTAAAAAATAATATTGAATTAACAACTTTTGAAGATCATCTGGAGCAAAGGTATGGACCTGTTGGCTCTCACAATCGGACGAATTTTGAAATTAAAGCCAAAGCATTTGCAATTGGTGAAATCATTCGAGATGAGA
>SESA01001630.1_pt1 | contig 11421 bp, 8 predicted proteins | sample 3171451 | NCBI WGS metagenome assembly SESA01 (sample SAMN06051862, study PRJNA518727) | freshwater metagenome | biome: subpolar coniferous forest; feature: holomictic lake; material: water; isolation source: holomictic Lake 227, 8 m depth | place: Canada: near Kenora, Ontario | collected 2013-06-25...
CAGTTTAAGGTTAAGCCGTTCGCTGAGCGGAGTCGAAGCGGACAACTCGCTTCGACTCCGCTCAGCGAACGGTCTCTTTTAATGCTTTATCATTAAGTTAACTGTATTGACGGTTAAGCCTTTTTGCTTGTCCCGTCTAAAGTGGGTAGCCCGCATTCCTAAGAAAGGAAACCCGCGCAGAAATGAAGAATCTATAAATAATCCCCCCGAATACTTGAAACTAGCTTGCTTGGTATTTTATTTTTTTATTGCTGGCTTTGTTAAGTACGGTACCCAAAACGTTAATGTCTTTGAGCAGCGATGCTGCCTTTTTAAGTTCATCGGTTTTGGTATGACCTTCATCAACGACCAGTAAAACACAGTCGACACAAGGAACAAAGCCCAGTGTATCAGACTGAGATAACAAGGGCGGCATGTCAAAAATGATGATTCTTGAAGGATAACGGGTTTTTAGCTCATGTACCAGGCGTATCATTTTGGGTGAACGCAACATTTCTGTCGAATTAATCATTTCTTTGCCAGTCGGTAAAATCACCAAACGATCCAGGTCAGGATTAATCAACATCTCACTAATCGGTGTGTTGTGTAACAGATAATCACTCAGACCCATGTCGGTATCAAGGCCAAACAGGTTACAAATACCGGGATTCATAAAGTTAGCATCAACCAGTAACACGCTACGATTTAATTCCATAGCGATGCTGATAGCCAGATTGGCCGCCGTCAAGCTACTGCCTGACGCTTCGTTAGGGCTGGTCACGGCTAGCGTAGTCCATTTGTTCGCATCCATAACTTGCAGGCAGCGCGTGCGCAGCATTTTATAAGATTCAAGCCATTCGCCCGGTTTAAAACCGCTAATGATGCGATTTTTCTGCAGGTGACTTTTTGGAGAGGACTGGATATGCGTCTGCGTATATAAAAAGTGCTCGCTATCCGCCGGTAAGGCAGCAGATTGCTGGGTTAGTGGGGTTATTTTTTCCATTATAGTGTCTATTGAGCTCATAATTTATTTCCGGTTTATGATTTAGATATTGCCGATAACACGCAGCAGTTTGTACCAAAACACGTCTAATGGCATCACCAGGAAGTTGAAACCTATAATAGACAGGACAATGGCAATCAAGGTTCCGATCAGTAGGATGAGGCACCGTTTTGCAGCCGCTTCACTTTCTTCTTTGCTTTCCAGATAAGGAATACTCGATAATGGCAGTACGCCTAAAATTGAGGCAATAGTTTTTTCATTATTGATAGTTGAGCCCAACATCTCAGCCAGAAAAACACTGCCAAATCCGCCCGCTGCTGCAAACACAAAACCCAGAAAAAGAATGGCACCCCGGTTTGGACTGATTGGTTCCAGGGGCTCTTGAGGTGGATCAATCAAGGTAAAACGCTCACCCTTGCGCTCAACTTCAAGTTGCTCGGAGATTTGCGCTTCCATTTCTCTGGCGCTCACTTCACGATAACGAAGATTGGTATTGTCCAGTTCCTGGATAAGATCGGTATATTCTTTTTCAACCAAAGGAGCCTGCCGCAAGCTTATACGTAGTTCTTCAGCTTTTTTGGCGAGTTGATTGCGCGTATAAGCCAATGATCCAACTTCAGCCTGTATGGATTGCAGTTGAGCTTTTAGGGTTATATAGGCAGGGTTGTCCGGTTGTAGTACGGGGTTGTTCTGTTCAGTATTGCTTGCCGTTACCAAGGATTGTTGTAAGGTGGCAATCTGTTTTTTTAGTTTTAATACATCCGGGTGTTTATCCGAATATTGTTTTAACAGCGATGCCAATCCGGCCTTTTTAGTAGTCAGTTCGGCATTCATCTTGTTAAGATCAGTATTGCTGCCGGTTTCTTTTCTTAACGAGTCAATTTCACGTTTGGTTTTAATGACATCCGGGTGGCCGGCAGAATAACTGGCTTGTAACGAGGGATATTCTGATTCCAGTACCTTAAGCCGGTCTTTCATATCAAATACACGAGCGCCTGTGGCATTGGTGGCCATGGCATTGGGGTCAATTTGTGCCAGCTCGCCTTCAAGATAAAACTGACGTTCATGTAACGAACGTTCCTGGCTATCAAGATTTAACAATTGACTGCTAAGTGCAGTGAGTTCCTGTTGATTAAGTTGACTGATCTGCGGCAACTGGTTAAGGTTTTTTTCTTTAAAAGCCGCCAGTTGGGTTTGTGTTTCGTTGATCTTATCTCTTAAACGGCGTGACTCTTCGCTTAAAAAAAGCGTTGCATTTTGTGCGGATTCAGTGCGGGATTTGATGTTTTCCTTAAGGAACAGAGACGTCAGTTCGTTGGCCACTTTTTGAGCAAGTACCGGATTTTTATAATCAAAGGCCAGTGTAAACGCGATAGTCGCTTTTGCTGCCGAACCGCTCTTGGTGACCACATCGGCACTGATGGGTTCAACTTTAATGATTTTACGCATTTTATCCAAAATGAGCTCTTCAGATTTCGATTTGCGTTCTTTAGCATACAAATCAAATTTCTGGATAATGTCTACCAGATTGGCCCGAGTCATGATGCGTTGGCTGATAACCTGAATACGCTGATCAGCAAATGTGGTGACGGTAGAATGAACCAAATCGGAAGGTATCTCCTGTTCTTCAATCAGAATTGTGGCTATTGACCGGTACACCGAAGGCAATACAACGGACAGCACAATACTCAGTATAAAAATCACCACAAACGGGATTAATAAAAACTTACTGCGTCGTTTGACGATATTTAAATAATCTCTGATATCGATCGCTTGATTTTCCACGCTATTTCACCTGATTGTTGGTTTGGGGTTGATAAGTAATTTGTAATTGAATACCATTGTCTTGCCTGAGTTGATTACTGTTTTTATATTCTTGTTGGCGGTAGGTGTAAGTTAACCCCACGTTAATTTCCGGTGTCCATTTCCAGTTGATATTGGGATTAACAGAAGCATACGTTCTATCAAGATTATTTGGACCATTGTGAGCTGCCGGCATTTTATACATGGAATAATTGGCCGAAAGACTTGACGACCAACGTTCGGTAATGGCGTAGGTCGGGGTTAACGTCAACTGGGATTGCGTTTGTAAACCTTGAGAGGTCGGGGTTTGGTTTTGCGCGGCAACCAGTGCAATCGAGCCTTTCTCAAAAGATTTTTGTACCGATGCTTGAAAGACCCCGCCAATGCCGTGGGTGTTGGTGGTGATGGTCGTTGACTGTAATTCCGACTGTGAATAATTGATACCCGCTGAGACATAAGTAACCAGCTGCTCATTAAAACTGTGTTGCCAACCTAACTGACCCACTTCATTAAAAGTGGTCAGGCCTCGTGTCGGAATCTTATAACGGGAACCTGAAACCGTGGCATTGAGTTTGTCGTGTTCCGTGTAGAGATGCGTGAAGGTACTTGATAGCTGTTGATAATCGTAGTTGCTTAAAATGATGTTCTGGCTTTTTTCGTAAGCAGCATTCGTATAAGAATAGTTCAACGAAACAGAGCTCAGTTCGTTTAGCGCATACGAAACCGTTGGCGCTATGTTTAGCTGTTTTACCATGACCTGAGTAAAAGCAAGTCCTTGAACAGTGTTTAGATTATTTAAGGATGACTGGTGGTTAAAATAGGCATCCAAGCCCCATTGTAAGCGCCCGCGTCTGTGTTCATAATCAATGTTAAATAGCTGCTCGCTAATGTTAAGTGCGGAGTTGTTGGTATAAAACAACTGGTTCCAGGTAAAGTTTGATTTTAAATTTATATTGTCACTGCGCAGGCCAACATTAAATCCGGGCGATAACTTACTAATCCAGTTCCCCGTGGATGTTGGTCGTAATAACAGGTTGCTGGTATAGCGTTCACTGGAGCTTATTACCGGTTGAAAAAAATAATCGTTAGCCTGACAGGTAAACGAGGCGCACAGTATAGCCGGCACTAAAAAGCCCTTTTTCATTGTGATGTGTGATGTTATCAAGTAATTTAAGGCTTGGGATTAAGGTACAGTAACCGTATCGCCAGCTTGTAATATTATATTTTGCTCAAGATGCTCGCCATCCAACACGGCGTCGTAATCAAAAGGGAATATTTTAACTTCATTGCCCACACGCCTAAGGACATGAATTGAATCTTCGTCGGCATAAACCGTTAAGCCGCCCGCCAGACTAAGCGCCTGCATAACATCAATACGTCTGTTGGCCGGATATTGTCCGGGCTTGTTGACTTTACCAATAACAAAAATAGTATTGCCGTTATTTTGTAGCAACTTAATGGTAACCACAGGATCGGCTATGTAATTTGCCAAGCGTCCGGCAATGGCTTCTTCAAGTGCAAACATGGGCTTGCCGCCTGCCATAAGGGTGCCGGCAAGTGGAAAAGTAATGTTGCCATCAGGGGCTACCAAGGTTTGTTCTTTTTGCATGCCTTCTTCTTTCCAGACCGAAATTTCAATTAAATCACCTGGCGAAAGCAGGTAGTTGATTGTATCGGCTGGTTGTTCTTTAACCGGCTGTTGTTTGGGTATTTGTTCTTTAACGGGCGCGGTTGGTTGCGGGTTGGCGTAAGCAATCGTTGTGAGTGCCAGAAAAAATGAAATAAATGTCAGTAAATGTTTCAAAATGATGTCCATTTGAGTAAGGATGTTTGTATAAGTCTTATGACTGGAGCTGCAGAACGGTCTTAAGAAGTATTATAGAGGTTAGATGTAACAGAAATAAGACAAGCAAGGTGAATCAAAATTATAAATTACACGGTAAAATTATAGTATAGTATTTTATTATTAAAATAAAGCTAAGTAAACTTTCCGACTTTAAATTTTTTTTAATTTTTAAATGAAAAATTTTGAATGGTGCTAGTCTACCATAAAATTTTTAGTCATCAAAATTTAATAATTAGCAGTCATAATAGAATGTCATCAAGCCAAGGCATCTTAAGGCTTTTAAAATGTGGATGATATAAGCTATTCTGTATTATAACATTGATGGGGCATTAAAATTTCTGCACAAGTGACATTGAGTGCCAAGGTTTTGCTATTGCCCTATCCTCGTTTCCAAGCTATTATTGAAACATTAATATTAAATAAATCTATATAAATATTTTTTTGTTCGTATTGTGGTCATGATTTGATCTTCCCTAATGAGCAATAAAAAAATTAACCAAGAAACAGGCATGGCACACTTGATACTTACATCCATCTCTTTTTTAGGCCCTGGGTATCTACACAAGCCCTACGGATCCTTCTCCAAAGAGAGTGCGGAGCGAGGGTTTCAGGTTGGGATAAGAGGAGTGTAACTGCTTGATTTTATGCTCATTATCCCAACCCTCCAGCTGCCTGGTGCGCTTGTGCTACTGTTTCATTGGGTATAAAAGATGTTTAGATACCCATGCCTTTAGGTACAGGTGCAACATGTTTACGCTATGTTATACATATTTCTAATTATTAAACGTTAATCCTGATCCCTTAATCCGTCACATTAAAAATGAATTTACATTCCCAAGATAACTCACTTATTGGCTTAAAAAAGCCGGCTACAGCCTTAATACTCTGGATCTTTGCGCTGCTATTGCTTGGCTATACCTTTAAAAGCAGCCTGGATATGATGGTTCACATCTGGATGGGCTCGGAAGAATATAGTCACGGTTTTTTTATACCCGTTATCAGTGTTTATTTTTTATGGATTCGGCGGCGTGAGTTAACGTTTATTGACCATTTTAAAGAGGCAGGGCCGGGATTTGTCATTGTAATCATTGGCCTGATGCTAGGATTTTTAGGGGGATTGGCAACCTTAAAAACAATTGAGCAATATGCTTTCATTATCACGTTAACAGGCATGTTTACGATTGCGTTTGGCTGGCGTGGATTGCGTGTCGGTGCAATACCCTTGTTGTTTTTGGTGTTTATGGTGCCCTTTCCGGCATTTATTCTCAATAATTTGTCGGCAAAATTACAGTTGATTTCATCCTGGTTAGGTGTTGAGTTTATTCGTGCCTGCGACATCATGGTTTATCTTGAAGGTAATGTCATTGATCTGGGGGGTTATAAATTACAGGTAGTAGATGCCTGCAGCGGCCTTAGGTATTTATTTCCCTTGGCCAGTCTTTCTTTCTTGTGCGCATATTTATTCAAAGGTTCTTTTTGGCAAAAAGCCCTGATTTTTCTTTCTTCAGCGCCGCTGACCATTTTTATGAACAGCTTTCGCATCGGTGTCATCGGCATCATGGTGGACAACTGGGGAACAGCAATGGCAGAAGGCTTTTTGCATGATTTTGAAGGCTGGGTTGTGTTTTTGTTGTGTATGGTTTTGTTATTTGTGGAGATGTGGCTGTTTTCAAGACTCAGCGGCAGAAAAGCAGCCTTTAACGAACTGGTTTTAATACCCAGTGAATGGTCAGGTGATTCAAAACAACCCAATCCTGAGCTTAAATTTAATAAATCGCTAGTGCTGTTGTTATTGTTACTTGCCGGTAGCGCTATCGCGTCCAATTTTATCCAGGAGAGGGAAGACATTATTCCGGCTCGCAAAGCCTTTCTTAACTTCCCCTTACAGTTGGGGAAATGGCAAGGACGTAATGACTACCTTAGTCAATATTATCTGGATGAGCTTAAATTAACAGACTATGCCATCATTAACTATGCACAGCCAGAATCAGGTAGCAGCATTAACTTTTACAGCGCGTATTACCAGTCCCAACGCAGAGGCGTTGCGGTACATTCACCCAAAGCTTGTATGCCGGGTGATGGTTGGCAAATTACTGATTTCGGACAACGTAACTTTCCCGATATAACCGTTGATGGTGACCCGCTTGAGTTAAATCGTGCAGTTATTCAAAAGGGTGAAAGCAAGCAATTGGTTTATTATTGGTTTCAACAACATGGACGCACGTTAACCAATGAATATTTGGTAAAATGGTATTTATTTTACGATTCCCTGATTATGAACCGTACTGACGGGGCTTTAATACGGTTGGTTACCAGTGTAGGTAATACAGAGGATATTGAAAAAGCCGATCAACGGTTACAAGCTTTTATGAAGCAACTGGTGCCTGAATTGCAGGGTTACATACCCGGAAAACCGGCCGCTAAATAAACAGGGTAAGGCTGTTTTAATTCACCACGAAGACCGAAGGACACGAAGAAAGAAAAAACTTCGTGTCCTTGGTTTTCGGGGTGATAATCTTTTATGATTTATCCATCAACCTATTTAAACCAATAAGGGGCTATAGTGAGTAAAAAAGTTGCATTAATAACCGGTGTTACCGGACAAGATGGTTCATACCTTGCCGAATTGTTACTGGCAAAAGGTTATGAAGTTCATGGTATCAAAAGGCGTTCATCGCTTTTTAACACGCAACGGGTTGATCATATCTACCAAGACCCGCACATCACAGACCCCAAGTTTTATCTGCATTACGGTGATTTAACAGACAGCTCCAATTTAACCCGTATTTTAAGTGAAACCCAACCTGATGAAGTCTACAACCTGGGTGCCATGAGCCATGTCGCGGTGTCTTTTGAATCGCCTGAATATACCGCTGATGTTGATGGTATCGGTACGCTGCGTTTGCTTGAAGCCATCCGCTTTTTAAAACTGGAAAAGAAAACCCGTTTTTACCAAGCCTCCACCTCAGAGTTATACGGACTGGTACAAGAAATACCGCAAAAAGAAACCACGCCGTTTTATCCGCGTTCGCCGTATGCCGTCGCCAAACTTTACGCCTACTGGATTACCGTCAATTACCGTGAAGCCTACAACATGTACGCCTGTAACGGGGTGCTGTTTAACCACGAATCGCCACGCAGGGGTGAAACCTTTGTTACCCGCAAAATAACCCGTGGACTGAGTAATATCGCCATGGGTCTGGAGCAGTGTTTATTTATGGGTAACATGGATTCACTCAGAGACTGGGGACATGCCAAGGATTTTGTGCGCATGCAATGGATGATGATGCAACAAGAACAGCCCGAAGATTTTGTTATCGCCACCGGCGTGCAATACTCGGTACGGCAGTTTATTGAAATGGCCGCCGGCGAACTGGGTGTTACACTCCGTTGGGAAGGGTCAGGCGTTGACGAAAAAGGCCTTGTTGATGCGATTCAAGGCAACAAAGCACCGGGCTTAACCGTCGGCAAAACCATCGTCGCCATTGATCCGCGTTATTTTAGACCCGCTGAAGTAGAAACCTTGTTGGGCGATCCCAGCAAAGCCAAAGAAAAATTGGGTTGGGTGCCGCAAATTACCTTACAGGAAATGATCGCTGAAATGGTCGCCTGTGATCTTGATGAAGCCAAAAAACATGCCTTGTTAAAAGAACAAGGCTTTAACGTTGCGGTTAGCCGGGAATAAACACATGAGCGATAAACAACAAAAGATCTATGTTGCCGGACACCGTGGCATGGTGGGAACCGCCATTGTTAAGCAGTTACATGATGCAGGCTATCAAAATACTGTCGTGCGCACTCATGGTCAACTGGATTTAACCGACCAGGCGGCTGTACGTGATTTCATGCAACAAGAAAAGCCGCAGCAAGTGATTCTGGCGGCGGCCAAAGTGGGTGGCATTCATGCCAATAATACCTATCCTGCTGAGTTCATCTACCAAAACCTGATGATGGAAGCCAACATCGTTCATCAAGCCTGGGCGGTAAGTTGCCAGCAACTCCTGTTTTTGGGAAGCTCCTGCATTTACCCCAAACTGGCCACCCAGCCCATGCAGGAAAGTGCCTTATTGACCGGCACCCTGGAAACCACCAATGAACCTTATGCCATCGCCAAAATTGCCGGCATCAAACTTTGTGAATCTTACAATCGTCAGTACGGCACCGATTATCGCTCGGTGATGCCGACCAATCTTTATGGCCAGAATGACAACTTTCACTTAGAAAACAGTCACGTTATTCCTGCCATGATCAGAAAGTTTCATGACGCCAAAACCAGTCAATCACCCACCGTTACCCTTTGGGGTAGCGGCACCGCCATGCGTGAGTTTTTACATGTCGATGATATGGCCGCTGCCTGTTTGCATGTGCTGGGCTTAAGTAAAGAACATTATCAGGCTTGCACGGAACCCATGCTGTCACATCTTAATGTCGGTACAGGCACAGATGTGACCATACGTGAATTGGCGGAAACCATCCAGCACGTCGTAGGCTATCAAGGTGACATTATCTGGGATAGCAGCAAACCGGACGGTGCGCCCAGAAAGTTGATGGACGTTAGTAAAATCAAGTCACTGGACTGGCAACCGCAGATAACGCTGACTGATGGCCTGGCCAGCACCTATCGCTGGTTTGTTGAGCACCAGAGTGAATTTAAGGCGCAATAGATATCTGGATTTGGAGAAATAAGCCGGGAGCGCCGAGTACCAGTTCGGCTTTTTTAAAGCTGCCAAGCTGGGGCTTGGCGTTCCCGGACACTTTTACAGCACCGTCAAATGATCGCTACTTTCCGTATGAGCCGGATCACCGCTGCGTTGCAAAACAAAATAACTACGTATTAACGTTTCTTGTTTGGTATCATCGTAAATATGGAAGGCCGCTATAACACCCCATATTGCTTAAATGCCTGGTAGATGGGGAACAACTTTTTAAAATTGCTCATTTTACGATCCTGCTTATCCAGATAATTGGTATGAGCCTTGTACTTTACTTCAACAACGGCAATGGCATCACCCTTGGTCATGACTAAATCGTATGGTTCCTGAATTTGATCACGGTGCTTCCATGTTTTCACCACGTCATCGAAGTGAATTTTACCCAGGTGATTATATGAATTAATAGGTGTAGTAAATTTGTCACTACGATGTAATTAATAGGGCGTAGAACGTAGTAAATATGTAGTAGATCAGAACTTGGCGAGGTCTGTAACTAATTTAAATTTTTGCTTGTTTGGGGGCAAGGGATAGAAGGTTCAGAACCTTTCGTCCCGACCAATTGAAGCAATGAATTACAAAATATGGAATTTGTTAAAAAGAGAAAATAATGTTTTTGGTACAACAAATTTCAACGCTTGCCAATTATCACCTGCTTTAAATGCTCATTTTTTTATCGGCAATACCTGCCAGAATTTCAGACAATAAAAGTCCGGAATTATCCATGTTCTGATTGTCTCATTAGCCGAACATCAACTTGCACGACTCTAGCACAAAAATCCGGAATTAACCGGCTCAATTGACGTTCATTTTATCAGTTTTAAGGCTGGATAAAATTTTTCCTGCAGGTGAATTTTTAAGCCATACCGCTTTATAAAGCAAAAAATAGACGATAGGTCTTGACAGAAGTTAGGTCTTGCATTGATGCTGCCAACATTTTGATTTTATGGTTTTTTTCACAAGTTTGTTGAGGCGACCGTTAAGAGATTGTTCAATTGAAATGTGTATTTAAGACCAAAAAAATACCGCCCGTGTCACAAAAAGAACGAGCGGTAAGTTTTAAAGAGACCGATTTAATTCAGTAGTGCGAATTAAGCCGTTTTCTTGTTGCGTGCTTGATAACCCAACAGACCAATCATACCTGTCAACATCATCCAAGCTGCACCTGGCAGTGGTACAGCCGCAGGTAAAGTATCCAGACCGCCATGATAAGTCGCACCATTGTTCAGAGCGTCACCTTTAATTTCTAAATGATACGAATGATTCGCAAACAATGGCTCCACAGGAGCGATTTCAGCAAGAAAAGAAGTTTTGGTTCCAGAAATAGTAGGCACTGCAGAGGAAAAAGCAAGCTTAGTGGATCCGTCAAAAAGGGATAAGCTTTCCAGTACAGTCCCAACTGAACTAACAGTAAAGCGGAATGCTTTTGCATCCGCCTCAACAGAAAACAGGCCATTTACATCAAAAAAAACTTCATCTGTGAAATTACCAGCAGCCAAATGACCACTTGAAAAAGAAGCTGAGTCTTGAGTGTCTAGGGTTCCCAAATTAAATATATTTGCACTTGCATTTGGTAAGTAAGAAACGCTTGCTAAAGCAATAGCAGCAGTTAATAAAGTAGTTTTGTTTTTTAGTTTCATAATTGATATCTCAAAATTTAAGGGTTAAAGCCTTCACGCGTGACTTCATTTTCCTGATACGTGAAAACATGCTGTCAAATTGCACATTATTTTTACTATTGCTATAAAGATAATTTTATACGCGCATGATTTAATTCAACCGCAAATAAATCGTTAGCCGGTACTTTTTCAATATCTTTTCTTTTGCTCTATAGGCTCACCGAATGTCTATCCCGGCTCGCACTTTTAAGTGTAGACCAAAAAAAAAAACGCGCACTGCAGTTTTATCCAAAATTGATATTTTTTTTATCAAATGCGACAAAAAATCATCATAGCCAATAAAAAATTCTTTTTTGGCTATGATGATTTTGAAGTTTATAGATTGAATAACCGATCACAGGTTAATAATGCCGGTTAATTTAAAGACCCATGAAAGCTTAAAAACTCATCGCCCTGAGTGGT
>SESA01001632.1_pt1 | contig 11406 bp, 5 predicted proteins | sample 3171451 | NCBI WGS metagenome assembly SESA01 (sample SAMN06051862, study PRJNA518727) | freshwater metagenome | biome: subpolar coniferous forest; feature: holomictic lake; material: water; isolation source: holomictic Lake 227, 8 m depth | place: Canada: near Kenora, Ontario | collected 2013-06-25...
GAGCAGATGGAGCGTAGATTTGATCCTGCATCTCAGCCAAGTTTTCATGGTACGAGTCTAGGACAGCGTTTAACCTGGGAGCAACATTGTTTTGATTACTCTGCACCCAACCCACCAAATCGGCAAAAGTAAAACCAGAGATCTCCACATACTCCCTATTTTCCTGAAACGCCGCATTCTGTTGCACTAGGTCGTCTTTTACCACCTGAAAAAACTCGCCCAGTGCTGGTGGCCTGAGCACCCATTTATCGCCAGCTGCCACGCGGAACAACAGGGGGGTAAGATGCGTTGGGTTTTTATTCTCGATCTGCTTGGGGGGGCGCAACTCGGATATATGGTCCTCCCTTCTCCCCGGAACGACGATCAGCGGGCACGATACTTGAGTAAATGAAGAGGTTTTTGATTCGGGGCAGCCTCAGGTAAGGATGTTGAGTATGAAAAGTAACTATAAACTGCCCGGCGTGCTCGCGGTTGGCTGCGTTTTCGACCTCAATGCGGATCGCTTGGCGCGCTTCTTCAAACCTTGGGGTCAAGAGGAGCAATTGGCTTTCGATTTCCCTTTTACGTTCTTCGGATGTGCCGTGATCACGCCGTTCACTGACCAAAGGACGTATTTCACGGTTCTGCTGATCAAACAATTCAAGGTATCTTTCAATCATAATGACAAAGTGGTTGTAAGTTGAATGACTCCGAGGTCAAACTGCATAAGTAATCAATCCGGTTCACTTGTTCGATGTTGACCGCTGCCGCGGTCGCAATACGTCTTTTTCGACCACAATCATCAGCGTCTGTGCCCGGGAGATTGCGACCTTCAGCCAGTTGTTTGCAAGCAGGAACTCCAGGCTGCCCGAGCCGAACTCGCCGGCGCAGGAGCATGTGGAGAGGATGACCATCGGGGTGTTCCTCTCCTCAATCGTGCGGCACGGCACCGCCGGGAGTTCGCTGGAAGAACGTACCCCCGGTCTGCTGGTCCGCTGTGGCGATGCATTTCATGAGCTGCCAGCTCTTTCTTTCGCCTATCTTAGTCAAATGGATGAGCACACGTTGATTCTATGGGGACCGCGCCTGGGACTGCAATGCCTGCCCCAAGCCCGAAGCTCGTTGCGCTTGTGCGGCGATGGCCTGGCGCAGGATGGTTTCCGGGGCAAGGATGGTCACGTACTCCCTGGCCCGGGTCAGCCCCGTGTAGAGAAGCTGGCGGGTGAGCAGGGGCGTTTCGCGGTCCGGCAGGATTACCATAACATGTTGAAACTCCGAGCCCTGGCTCTTGTGGACGGTCATGGCATAGACCGTTTCGTGCGCTGGCAGCCGCTCACGGGCGACGGCTCGAGTGCCATCGGCTTTCGCAGGGAAGTAAACCAGCGAGCGGCCTTCTTCCGGCCATACCAGACCGATGTCGCCGTTGAAAAGCTTCAACAGATAGTTGTTGGCGGTGACCATGACCGGTTTTCCGCGGTAGCTGCCCTGGCGCAAGCTTTCCGCCGGAATCGAGCCGTCTTCCCGCAGAATGTCCTCCACTAGGCGGTTCACGGCCTCACAGCCGTAGGGGCCTTCCCGCACCGCACAGAGAATGCGGAACTGGCCAAAAACCTTGAGCGCTTCCGCCACGGAAGCGCATTGGATGGCTCGCTGGTAATGCTCCCGAACCGCATTCTTCAGCGCGTCCTTGAGCTTCACAGGTTGGGGCAGTTCCTGCCAGACAACCGTGGAACCCGTTGTTTCCGGCTGGCGCGCCAGCTTGAGAAACCCGTCCGCATCACCGGCATTCACGAAGACGCTGGCATCGTGGAGAAACCTGGAATTCCCCGAGCGATGGTTGGTGGGGAGCCTGACCACGGCGTCGGCTAATCCGCCGGCATTGGCCTGGGTCGCGGCGCAGATCGTCTCACCACAGCAGCCGTGGTAGTCGGCGCAGAACCCCTGGGAAAAACTGTTGCTGGCGGCCGCCCGGCAGAGGTCGTGCAGCACGCCGCCAGGGTCAACCGGGGGCAATTGGTCCTTGTCTCCGACCAAGACCAGGCGGGCTTCCGGCTTCAGTGCCGCCAGAAGCCGGGCCATCAGGGAGAGGCTGACCATGCTGGCTTCATCCACCACGAGCACATCCGCCGACAAGGGGTTGGTGGCGTCGTGGCGGAAGCTTACCGAGTCGGGTATGGTGCCCAGCAATCGGTGGATGGTCGTGGTAATGGCTTCATCCTGTAATTTCGCTTTAATGACCTCCGCGACCGCCAGGTCCTTGGCAGCCTCCCGCAGAGACTCCTGGAGGCGCGCCACCGCTTTGCCCGTGGGGGCAGCCAGCCGGATGATCCGCTTGTCGCCGCCAGGCTGCTCCAGCATTGCGGCCAGTAACCGGGCGACGGTATAGGTTTTGCCCGTGCCCGGACCGCCGGTGATGACGCAGAGCCGCTGCCGGACTGCGGCAAAGACGGCCACCTTCTGCCAATCCGTTTCCCCAGACTGGCTTGAGCCGGGAAAGAGCCGCTTCAGGGTGTCGGCGAGCAACGCCTCGTCCATCCCGCTGGGCGGTCCGGCCAGGCGTTTCAATAGCTCCCCGGCCACATCCTGTTCGTAACGCCAATAGCGCTGGAGGTAGAGCCGTCCGGATTCGTCCAGGATCAGCGGTTTGACTTCGCCGGGACGTCCAACCACCGGAGTGGCGCGGAGCTGTTCTTCCCACTCCGCCAGGTAGGGGCAATCCACCTGGGCGCCACTGCCGGACCCGGCTTGGGGATAGGGCCGGCCAGCTACCTGGTCCAGGGGCAGGCAGCCTTGGCCCTCCGCCAGCCAGCGGCTGGCCAGGGCCGACGCGAGGGTGAGGGCGGGCGAGTCGCTCCCGGCCAGGCGCTCCATGAGGCTCGCAAAATGCCGGTCGGTGGCAGTGAAGGCCTCGCTGGCCAGCAGGGCTGAAACAGAAGTTGCTTTAGTCATGATTGCCTCCCCCAGGAAATGCCCAAAACCTTCGCCAGATCTGCCATCACGGATTGAGACGGACGCGCGCGGTAAATCGCCAGGTCTGGCCGCTCCGGTGTCACGCCGCGCAAGAACACATACCGGACGCCGCCAAAGTGCTTTTCGTAGTCATAGCCGGGCACCCGCAGGCGAAGATACTTGTCCAGGGCCAGGGTGTAGAGGTGGTATTGGAGATCGTAGAAGCTCTCGGCGATCGCGTCTTCCATCGCCTTCTGGTCGTAATCCTCAGCCCGGTTGCCCAGGTGGTTTGATTTCCAGTCGAGGAGGTAGAAGCGGTCCCCAAACTGGAAGACCAGATCGATGAAGCCCTTGAGGAAATTGCCCAACTCAGGTCTCAGGTTTCCGGTTTCAGGTCTCATCTGCAGTCCCATGCCCGGCGTCGTGCTGCGGATTGCCCGGACCAGCGCGGCGCCGTCGCAGGCGGCGGTGGGCAAATGGAATTCAAGCTCGGCAACCTGGTGATCCCTGGGAATCTGGGAAAGGGTAAAACCCTGATTGCCGGCCTCAAGCGGTGTCACACACAGCCGGCCAAGCATGCCGGCGACGGCCGTGAGATGGAACTCCTCGGACAATCCGTAACCCTCCAGCTTCTCCTTCACAAGTCGGGCGTTGGCCGGCGAGTCAGCGGTGACGGAGAAATCAAACTGCTCGAGGATCTTGTGCAGACAATCGCCGGTGCGCGCACCAGGCGGCAAGGCGAAGATGCCGGCGGCTGGCACCGGCGGCTCAGCCCCCTCCGGGACCTCGGCCGGAACCGCCGCTTCGTCATGGTCGGGCTGGTCTCCCTCGATCGCAGCGGTGTGCCGCGAGGCCAGGCGACTTGAGAGCACCGTGAAACTGGAGAGATACCACGCCGGGTGAATCTCCTTGCGTCCGCAGGAAAGGGCCTGGAGCGTCTCGGCCTCGCCGTTTTCCTGACTCCAAGTCAAGCCATTGTCGATGGGAAGATCCGCAACGGCGATCGTTGGCTGTCCGGTAGCCGGGTCAACCGAGGCGTCCGCGATCGCATTCCAGCGAGTCTTCCAGACACCCAGTCCCGGGGGATTCTCCTCCAGGGCCGCGACCGGGTCGGTTACCTCTTCTTTGTCGGGGTGCATCAGCCAGGCCAACGCGGTGGATTTATTGCGCTGGTAAGCCGCACTGACCAGGTAGCAGCGGTTCCTCGCCCGCGTCAGGGCGACGTAGAGCAGGCGCAACTTCTCCGCCAGCAGCTCGCTCCCAGCGCGCTGCTGGTTGGCCGGCGCGGGCTCGGGATTGAGATCCCAGGCCATCTGGTTGGTTCCAGCATCATGGTAGAGCACAACCTGCTTGATCGCGTGCCTGCCATCGTCTCCCTTGATCGGCTTCAGACTGGCATCTTTCTGGAAGAAGGGGCAGAAGACCACCGGATATTCCAGGCCTTTGGAGGCATGAATGGTCACGATCTTCACCGCATCCTCGTCGCTTTCCAGCCGAAGCTGATACTCCTCGGGCGTCGCTTCATCGCTGAGCCGCCGGGCTTCCAGCCACTGCAGCAGGCGCAAGGGACCCAAGTGCTGTGCCTGGCTGGCGGTCTCGATCAGTTCAGCCAAGTGCAGGAGGTTGGTGATCCGCCGCTCGCCATCGGCAAAGCGGAGCAGGTTTTCGAACACCGACTCCGCGCGCAGCAGGCGGGAGAACATGTAGAAGAAACCCTCTTGCTCCCAAACATCGCGGTAACCGGCAAACCGCTGCACGCAGGGCTGCCAGGTTTCCTCCTCGGTAGATTCCTTCAGCAACCGGTCCGCGGTCCATCCGAGGGTGTCGGTGGTCAGGGCGGATTTGACCAGGCTCTCACGGCCGGGTTCCAGGATGCCCATGAGAATCCATTGCAGTTCCCGGGCCTCTTCGCTCTCCAGGACGCTCTCCTGCGCCAGTTCCACCGCCGGGATGCTGAGGCTTTGCAGAGCGTTCTTGATGCGGCTGGCTTGATCGTGAGATTCCACCAGGACGGCGATGTCCCGGGGTTGAAGGCGGCGGTTCTTCAAGCAGCAGGACTGGTCGCGCAACAGGCGCGATATTTCGGCGGCGACGGAGATGGGCAACTGCTTCCTGGCCTGACCGGCACCGACAGGCCCCTTCGCAGATTCCCAGCACCAGACCTGCAAAGGCGGGGGCCGCTGGGCGTCAATCGTGAAGGGCTCCTGGTCGGCCTTCTCCGAAGGTTTCACCTCCTCGAAGTGGATGCCCTTTTCCAGGAATACCGTCTGCTTTCCGGCCTGGGCAAAGACGGTGTTCAGGGCCCGGACCAAGCCCGATTCGGAGCGCCAGTTGGTGTTCAGTTCGTGCTTGGCGTTCGCGGAGGCGGCCGCTTCCACGTAGGTGCTGACATCCGCCCCGCGGAAGCCGTAAATGGCTTGCTTCGGGTCGCCGATGAGGAAGAGCCAGTGGCTTTGGTTCCCGCCGAAGATCCGGCGGAAGATCTTCCATTGCTGGGGATCGGTGTCCTGGAACTCATCGATCAAGGCGGCCTGGTATTGCTTGCGGACCGAATTGGCCAGGGCCTCGCCCGAGCCTCCTTCCAGGGCGTCGGCGAGCCGCCCGATCAGGTCGTCGTAGGATTGTTGTTTGGCGTGTTGCTTACGCTGGCGCATCTCGGCGGGCGCCCACTGGAGGAACGACAGATGGTGGGCCAAGGCATAATCGGAGGCCATTTGGAGCAGCGATTCGCAGACCTCGAACAGCGGCGGTTGGGGCTGGGGCCTGGGTTTCTTCTGTCCCCCAGCGGTGCCGGTGTCTTTCTCGACTGCGGAGAGCGAGAAGAACTCGATGGCCTCCCACATGTCACTCGATGCGGCTCCGGGTTTAAGCGAGGCGTCCAGTTGGGCCAGGCTTGCGCCGATACATTCGGGCTTGGCGTGCTCTTTGGTGGTCCACTTTGGCCTCGCCATGAAGTAATCCACGAACGTCGCAGGGTTCTCGGCAATTTGTGCCACCTCGTGGCGGCAATCCTCCATCCGGTCTTGGATCTCTCCGGCAATGGTTTCCAGCCGCCGGCTGGGCCGCTCGGGATTGAGTCGGAGATTGGGATAAGTGACGAACCGCTTGAGCATCTTAGCGAGGACATCGGGCGTGATTCCTTTCCAGATTGCCGCCGCGGCCAGCGTTGGCTCCTTTGGATAGATCTCCCGGCGGAAGTAGTCGGCGGCCAATTCGTCCAGGAGTTCTCTTTGGTCCGGGACCAGTTCCACATCGAAAAGAACGCCGCTTTCAAATGCCCGCGCCCGCAGTGTCCGCTGACAGAACGCGTGGATGGTATCAATGGAAACCTCGTCGATCAGTTCCAAGGCAAGGTTCAGCGACTGGACAGCTTTCTGCGGCTCCACCTTCAACAGCAGCGCCTCCAGCAGGTCGTCCTTGGCAGCCTCGTCATGGCAGAGGACTTGTGCCTGGCCCAATTTGCGTTTGAAGGCGAGCTGGGCATCACGCAGCCGGCAGCGGATGCGCCCCCGAAGCTCAGCCGTGGCGGCCTTGGTATAAGTCACCACCAGGATCTCGGTGGCGGGGACATTAAACTCGAGGACCAGGCGGAGAAACACGCCCGCCAGCGTGAAGGTCTTGCCGGTGCCCGCGCTGGCTTCCAGCCGCGTGATGCCTCTTACCAGAGTTGTATTGACGGGATCAAAAGACATGGCGGCTATTCCTGCTCCTTTTTGTGATTATCCAGCAAGGGCGCGAAGACCTGCTTCGCCAGAGCCTCAAACTGCTCGTCCAGCGGATTGGGATAGCTCGCGAAACACAATCGAAAATACGGGTCTTCCCTCTCCCCCTGCTGGTAGTCGGAATCCGGGACACCCTCCCAGGCATTCAATGCTTTCTCCAGCGCGTTGTCCGTTCCATCGGCGGCGTAAGTCAAGGATGTCTTCGGGAAGAATGGCAGCGGTTGCCTTAGCCCTTGCCAATAAATGCCCAACAGTTTCGCCAACAAGTCTTTGGCGCCGACTTCGCCCTGGATTTCAGGGAACATCCACGATCCGTCCTCGCCAATCAGGTAGCTTGTCCTGGGCCCGGGCCAATCGGCTAACTGGAGCGCAAGATGCTCCAGCCAAATGTCCAGGTGGGGGTTCGGCTTCTTTTTGGGATCCACTTTCGAAGGCCGATAATGAACCAGGCCAATGTCCTCATAGGCCTGCAGTTGTGCCTCCAATTGGAAGTCGCCAATCTGCAAATTAACATGCAGGGAGACTTTCTTTGCCCTGCCGATGCGGCCCTGAACCTTCCTGGCCAGCGGCATTACCCCGGTGATTATATCGTTGCCGAGGATGGTTCCCGCCGCGGCGGGAGGAACCTCCCCCTGCGCTTTCCAGAGCGAAACCTGTGCGGGTGTCGCCTTCCTCTCCAGAAGCAAATCCACCGCGGTCTGTTTCAACTTGAACGATTCCAGTGCATCGAGGGCAAAAGGCTCTTCGTTCTCCATCACATCCTTGTCCTCGGGCAATCTATATTCCAGCCGCTTCGTGACAAAGAAGCGCGATGGATTGCGGTAGAAGGATTGGAGATCTTTGAGCGTGACAGTTCTTAGCTCCGGTCCGGCTTCTGGCATCGCTTCCGTCAGGAAGGGGGCCAAGGTTCGCGGAGCCCGCCGGATCAGGGCCTGCCCAATGGCGGCGTTGGCCGGAGAAAAGCTGAACCGGCGCGGCGAGCCGGATTTTCCCTGCCGGAAGTAGGCCGGACTGAACGGGTGGAGGCCGTGGTTGGTAACCAACAAATCGCGGATGATGTCCGTCTTTTCCGTTGTCCCGGTTCCTTCCGTCGGACTTTGGAGGCGGCAGCAGGCACTAATGTAATCCTGCAGTTCGCTCACTACCACCGACGGAGGGCGCGCGCTGTTGTCGCGCACCGACTGCCCAACGTAGCTGACGTAAAACCGGTCCCGGGCCGAAAGCAACGCCTCCAGGAACAAGTAGCGGTCATCCTCGCGCCGCGAGGTGTCGCCGAGTTCGGGCTTCTGTGCCATCAGGTCGAAGGTGAGCGGCGCGGGCGTGCGGGGGAAGCCGCCGTCCTGCATTCCCAGGAGGCAGATGACCCGGAAGGGGATGCCGCGCATCGGGTTGAGCCCGGTGAAAGTCACCGCGCCGCGCAGGAAAGCCTTGCCGGAAGGGGCCTGGTCAAACTGGGGCAGGAGTCGCTCCAGGATGACTGGAAGCGGGATCGGCATACCACAACCGGAGGCTTCCTGCTCCTGGCGCAACCCGTCATTGGCCAGGCGAATGGCGTTGGCGGCCACTTCCTCCTCGTGCTCGGGCAGGAACAGCACTTCAAGCGCCCGGTTAAGGGAGTCGGCCCACTCCGCCAGCGTTCGCGGTTGCGCCAGCTCATCCAGGACAACAAATAGCTGTTGCTGAAAATCCAGCCAGCGGCCAAGAAGCTCGGTAGCGGTGCCCTCGATGCCTTCGCAGGGGAGCGTGTTGTTGAAGGTGGCTTCGGTGCCGTCGGCCATGGCATAGCCCAGAAGCAACCGATCCCGGCTATGTTCCCAGGTGTGCTCTCCAAAAGCGGGGAGGCCGAGTGCTTCCCGGTGGCCCAAATTCCGGCCCCAACGCGTCCCGCTCCGCTGCATCCACTGGCGGATTTGAAACAGGTCCTCCTCGTCCACCCCAAATCGTCGCCGCACGGCTGCTGTCTCGAAAAAGGCCAGGACGCTGGAGGCCGCAAGCCGGCTGCCTTGCAGGCGCAGCAGCGCCACGAATCCGTCAATGAGGGGGCTTTGCTGGCGTGCCCCCCGGTCAGCCAGCGTGTAAGGGATGGCGGGAGCGCCGGGCTCCGCCGAATCGAACACGCCTTTGACAAAGGGCGCATACGCTTCCACCTCCGGCAGTATCACCAGGATATCGCCCGGAAACAGCGTGGCGTCGGTGTCAAACCAGTGGAGCAACTGGTCTCGCAACACCTGCAACTCCCGCAGGGGGCTGTGGCAGGCGTGGATTTGCACCGAACGGTCGTCAGGCCGGACTTCATAAGGCTGCCCCGCATCTGCCCCCCCGCCATCCTTCAGATCCAGGATGCCAGACTGGAGAAACCCGAGCAGGTCTGGTGTTCCGGGGTCGCGGAAGTCCTCCACCTCGTCCGCAGGATCGATGTCAACCACCAGTTTGAGAAACTCGCGTCCGGTCTTACCCCATGACGCCAGCAGTGGGTGCCCTGGGTCCAAGTGCAGATCCGCTGGCGATAGACTCCCATCTCCGGTGGCCGCCTGGATGCGCTCGGCCTCTCTGGGCGATGCGGTGTCTCCCCAGAACTCGCGGCAGGGCGCAAGCCAGAATAAATGCACCGGAATGTGCCGCCCCAAGCGCTCCAGAACATCCAGATAGATTGGGGGCATGCTGGTGGCGCCAAACACCGAAAGCCGCTCCGGCAGGTGCTGCTGGTTGCATTTATCCGCCTCAAGCACCTGGATCAGGTCATAGAGGAACTTGCCCTGGCAGGCCAGCTTCCCGGTCATCGCGTGCCGCCAAAGCTCCGCCTGCCAGCGCTCAGCCGGGGCGCTCGTTTCAATGCGCTTGATCCACCGATCAATCATCATAGGGCGGTAAACGCTGTACTGATCGAACAGGTTTGCGATGCGGTCGGCGAGCTGGAACAGTGGACGCGCGTCGTCAGGGTTTGATAGGTATTTCCTGATCTCCGCAAAGGCGGGATTCTCCAACAACGGTTTAAGCGTTTCCATGATCCGCCAGGTCAACGCGGCCGGGTCGATCGGGCGCGGCGATTCCGGCAGGACCCGCTCCATCAACTCGAAAAGAAAAGAGCGTGGGAAAGGAAACTCGAGGTTGGCGGCAATGCCCTGGCGTTTGCACAGCTCCAGCTTGAGCCACTGCGCCATCCCTTGGGTTTGCACGACGATCCGCTCCGTCGTGAAGGGTGAGCTCAGCGGCGAATTGCCTAGCTCGCCGGCCAGTTGCTCCGCCAGTGCTTCCAGCCGGTTGCTTTTGTAGAGGATGAGAGGCATAAGTTCGGGATCAACGCGTTGTCACTGCCCCGCCGGCTCTTCCCAAGGACATTTTCACTGGTGACAGACAGCCGGACCAGCGGATGGCGCTCGGCATGACCTCCGCCGGGCGAAAGAAATCATCGGGTATTGCCACCCGCAGTCCGGTGGTGGCGCCGGCACGACGCGCGTCCTGCTCGGTGGCGGGGCCGTAGCGCTGTTCGGTGGCGCGGAACATGCCGGCCAGAAACTCCATGTCCTCATGCACGGGGGATGAGTGGTCCACCGCCTCGCAGAATTTGAGGAAGGCCGTTTCGGTCCATTCCGGGGGCAGGCCGAGAATGGAGAGTAGATCCCAAACTTCGACAGGGTGGACCTGCATGGGGGTGGCCGTCAGCATCAGGAGGGACTTGGTTCGGCCCTGGATGCGCTGAAGGAGGTCGAGAAGCCGGTTGGGTCGCCGCTCGCCCGCAAGGCCGGGCGACTTCCGCCGGGCGTGGTGGGCCTCGTCAATGACGATGATGTCCCAGGGCTCGGCCTGTTCGGCCAGCTCGACGACACGGTCCCGGCGACGCATGAGATGGCTGGAGGCGATGACGAACGGCTGTTTGTGCCAGTCCGCCCGGGCGATGGGTTGTTCGAATGGGATGCCAGGGCCGGGTGACTTAAGCCAGAGGAGTTGGTCGCTGTCATAGACCGGCCAGTTGAGATCGAATTTCTCGCGCAGCTCCATCTGCCACTGGCGGCCAATGCTGGCGGGGGTGAGAATGAGCACGCGGCGGGCTTTTTCGGCGAGCCAAGCTTGGCGGATGAGCATGCCGGCCTGAATGGTCTTGCCGAGGCTGACTTCGCCCGCGAGCAGGAGGCGGGGAGGCCAATTGCCGTACAGGCGCTGGAACGCGCGAATCTGGTGGGGCCACGGCTCCACATTGGAGGTCGCTTCGCCGACGCGCTCGCCGCCATTGGGCATTTTGGGGGCCTGCTTGATGAAGGCCCAGACAAGCCGGCGCAGGTCGGAGGGCAACGACGAATGACTAATGTCTAATGACGAATCAACCGCGGGCGGCTCAGCGCTGATTACGTCATTCGTCATTGTCAACCGTCTCGGCAAATCATCCGCTGGCAAGAATCGCAGAAGGTCTTCCCGCATGGCGTCCGGCACCGGCATGGTGATGACGCGCTTGGACTCGCCGGACCAGAGTTTGGCGAAGTTGGGTTCCTCAGCGGCGACGCGCGGGTCGTCGCCCAGCCAGGAGCGGAAGATGTTCAAGCTTTCCCAATTCTGGGTCCAGCCGGCTTCGGTTTCGTTGAGGCTGCCGTTGAAGGCGAGGCGGTCGCCGGTCTTGTCTTCGATGATGCCGGCTTTCACGTGGAAGATGCCCTGGGCGGGAATGGGGCGGCGGTGCTCATCGCAAGGGACAGCGACCTGCACTTCGAGGACTTGATTGGCGACCATCCAGGCGAGCAGTTCGAGCGCTTGGACTTCGCTT
>SESA01001635.1_pt1 | contig 11391 bp, 10 predicted proteins | sample 3171451 | NCBI WGS metagenome assembly SESA01 (sample SAMN06051862, study PRJNA518727) | freshwater metagenome | biome: subpolar coniferous forest; feature: holomictic lake; material: water; isolation source: holomictic Lake 227, 8 m depth | place: Canada: near Kenora, Ontario | collected...
TAGCGCGGTTTTCGACCCGCTCCGGAATCATTCCGAGGTGTTTGTCATGGGAATAGATGGTTACCTCCATTATTTCTATTTTGACAATGGTGCATGGAGGCATGATGGAGAGAGTTTCAAAGCCGCAAAGGTAGCCGGCGGGGTCATTAGCGCGGTTTTCTCCATGCAACGGAATCATTCAGAGGTGTTTTTCAGAGGAGAAGATGGTTACCTCCATTTTTTCTATTTTGACAACGGGGTATGGAGGCATGATGGAGACAGTTTCAAAGCCACAAAGGTAGCTGCCAGCGGAGAGATTAGCGCGGTTTTCGCCACGCAACGGAATCATTCTGAAGTGTTTGTCAAGGGAGAAGATGGTTACCTCCATTTTTTCTATGCTGACAAAGGTGCCTGGAGACATGATGGAGAGAGTTTCAAAGCCGTAAAGGTAGCCGGAGCGATTAGCGCAGTTTTCGCCACGCAACGGAATCATTCCGAAGTGTTTGTCAAGGGAGAAGATGGTTACCTCCATTATTTCTATGCTGACAAAGGTGCCTGGAAGCATGATGGAGACAGTTTCAATGTCGCAAAGGTAGCCACAGAGATGAGCGCAGTTTTCGCCCCGCAACGGAATCATTCAGAGGTGTTTTTCAGAGGAGCGGCAGATGGTTACCTCCATTACTTCTATCATGCTGGATAACGCTGTGAGGAACGAACCGCATCATTAGCGTTACTCAACGCCTGATCGTCCGTTCCAGCGCTTCTGTGCCATAAGGCGGGCTTGTGTTTTCAGCTTCCGTCAGGTGGTGCAGGGCGCTGGAAAGCGCTCGTTATGCAATAGAAAGAGATCGCGATGTTGACCGTTCGTATACCAGTAGCTCACCGTGTTGTGGTCTCTTCGGTCAAACGGACAGAATTACTCTATGGTTTGGCAAAGGGCTCCTACCCCAAAGGCATTACAACCCGTATTCATGAGTTTTTTATCCGAGTTACAATATTGGCTTGGGACAAAAATGTTGAACCTGTCTATTGAGTTCTTCTTGCAACATGGAAAAAACAGGCTAAATTCAATCAAGGCAATCAGTACCCTTCATTCTCAACCTATGAAGAGTACTGCTCAAAGCATGAATTCTGAAAAGTATTTTATTGTTATTTCACAAAATACGGACTGTACAACAATAAAATCATTGACCCCCTCCCCAAAGAAGCTCAGGAAACAACTGTAACACTTGTACATAAGTTGTTTATTCATGCAATACCAACAGCAAAACCCGGAAACCCAAACGGGCATCAATACCCTGAGTTACCACCTCTTCCGAAAAAGTTTGTTGTCTCGGAAGTCACAACAGATAAGGTCGAAAATCAGGCGAAGAGATGGGCCATAAAAAACAAATGACATTTGAATTCATGACCATACGAAAAACCGCAAGAAAAAAAGAAAATCGATGAGAAACTCCCGGCTGTCGGCAAGCTTGATCGGTTATCGCTGGACGGGGTAAATATTGCGACCAGCATACAGAAATAATCAACAACGTAGTACCATGAACTTCGAACCACAAAAATTCTTCATCGGCCTGATAGATTTCTTCTCGGTCTTGATGCCCGGTGCGATGCTGGCCTATCTTGGCAAGGATTGGGCTGCGGCGCAGTTCGGCCTTGGAAATGGTTTTCCGTTGAATAGTGCCGAGACGGGCGCGGTGTTTTTCTTTGCTTCCTATCTTCTCGGCCACATTGTTTTTTTGCTCAGCTCGTCGCTGGATGACCTCGTGTATGACCAGCTTCGGGCGGGAAGTGAGTGGAAGCAGATCAGCAACCGGCTTGCAAAAGGAAAAACATTATCCGGAAAATGGCTGCGCAGGGTTTCCGCTTCAAGCTGGTTGTTTGGCAAAAACGCTGACACCGCCGTGATGCAGGTGCAAAGGATCAAGGCGCGCTCCTTGCACAAGCTTGAGGCTGAAGAGTCGATCAATGCCTTTCAGTGGAGTAAAACCCGTTTGACCAAAGAGCTTCCGGAAGGGTTGCTGGCTGTCAACCGATTTGAGGCAGATTCAAAGTTCTTCCGGAGCTTTGTTGTTGTATTGGGGCTTCTTGCCCTCTTCTATGCCTTTCAGGGGAGATGGTGGTCTGTTGTGTGTTTCGTGGGAATGGCGCCTGCTCTGTGGCGCTACATCGATCTGCGTTTCAAATCCACCCAGCAGGCATACTGGTTTGTCATCACCCTTGAAGCGATGAAGGCTGAGTCACCCTCCCGGATTGTGCGTAGTGATGGAATCACCCATGCTGGCGGAGTCGTGTTCAAAGGTCAGGGTGACGGTCTGGAGTTTTTGCTGGTAGAGGCCAGCAAAGAGCGATCGCAGTGGGTACTGCCAAAGGGACACATTGAGCCGGGGGAAACACCAAGGGAATCCGCTGTTCGTGAGGTCAGGGAGGAAACTGGCCATTGGGCGCGGGTCGTAAGCTGGATAACTGATGATCGCCTCAGCGGTGAACAGAATGCGCCGCTGGTACAATGGTTTCTGATGGAACTTGTCGAGGAGGAAACAGAATGGCCACCTGAAAACCGCCAGTTCACCTGGTTATCGCTTTCCGAGGCAAAAATAAAGGCAACATTCCCGGAAACAGTTGTTTTGCTGGAAAAAGCCCGGTCGGGCATTGAGAAGATGAACGCATCTGCTGTTCCCAAACGCTGAACAGCCACTCAGTTGGCAAGACGGGAAGAATAGAAATTCCGCACCGATCATCATCAACCGGAGAGAACGATCATGGCTATAAAATTCAAAAAGACATTTCGCATCTCCGGTCAGGTTGTTGACCGCAAGACAGGACAAGGCGTAACTGGTCTAAGGGTAGAGGCGTGGGATAAGGACATGATTACCGACGATCTGGTTGGCAGTGTCACTACCGGCGCTCAGGGCTATTTTTGCATCGAGTTCGATCACTCTTTCTTCAGTGAGCTCTTTCTCGACCGGAAACCCGATCTGTTTTTCAGTACCTCCGTGCTGCTTGGTGTCCGGTTCAAAAAGGAGTGGATTGAAAAAATAGATCGTGCGTTTCTGTGGTGGGTGACGGCGGAATGGCTGATTGGAATCGGGTTGTATGTCGCCTTTGTTGCGCTGGTCAAAAGCAATGAGTTCGGGTACGTCAAAGGATTGCTGGGATTTTAACGGATTGCCCCCGTCACGAAACATGACAGCCTCCCCATCGATATACAATATATTACCCACTGGAATGACCAAATTCGGCTGGGTTCAAAAAAAACCGTATATTGGCGCTCAAAATCATGATTAACACCGCATTTTTTTTACCTTTACATTGGCAGGTGTATATGGTATTGCAGATTTCCGGTAAACATGGCCAGCAATACTGCGGGGAAGAGTTTAGTATCTACCTTTAGAATAAAGAGTTATCGCGTATATCACAACACACGGGAATCCATGAAACATCTTATATCTGTACTGGTTGAAAACAAGTTCGGCACCCTCAACAGGGTCGCTTCGATGTTCAGCGCACGGGGATTTAACCTTGAAAGTATCTCTATCGGTGAAACCGAAGACCCGGAAATCTCGCGCATGACCATTGTGACAAGGGGTGATGACCAGATCATCGGTCAGGTGCTCAAGCAGTTGAACAGGCTGGTCGATACCATCAAGGTTGTCGATCTTACCCGGCAGCCGCATGTCGAGCGGGAGCTGCTGCTCATGACGCTGAAACTCAGCAAGACAATACAGCATGAGATTTTTGAGCTTATCAACGTTTTTAAGGGAAAAGTGGTGGATATAAAACAAAAATCCATTACTATTGAGGTCATTGGATCTCCAGACAAGATCAACACAACTATCGATATTTTCAAGCCGTACGGCATCAAGGAGCTTGCACGTTCCGGAGCGGTAGCAATCCACCGGGGAGAGTGAAAACCTTTTTTTTTGGGATTAATCAATCAAAACCATTGTAAGAGATGAACGTTTATTATGAGCAGGATGCCGATCTTGGTTATCTGCAGGGAAAAAATATTGCAATACTCGGTTACGGCAGCCAGGGTCATGCTCATGCCCTGAACCTCAAGGATAGTGGTCTGAACGTCTGTGTGGGCCTTCGCCCTGACAGCTCTTCGTGTGCGAAGGCACGGGAAGCCGGACTGCAGGTGAACACGGTGGCCGATGCGGTCAAGTGGGCTGATATCGTCATGGTGCTTCTGCCTGACCAGTACCAGAAAGCGATCTATGAATCTGAAATTCTTCCTAACCTCGTTGCGGGTAACACCCTTGCTTTTGCTCACGGGTTCAATATTCATTACAAGCAGATTGTTCCGCCAGAGACAATCAACGTCATCATGATTGCCCCGAAAAGCCCAGGTCACCTTGTGCGCCGTACCTTTACCCAGGGCAATGGTGTCCCCTGCCTTATCGCAGTGCACCAGGATTATACCGGCGAGGCAAAACAGCAGGCACTTGCATGGGCGAAAGCTCTTGGCGGCACAAAGGCTGGCGTCATTGAAACCACCATCAAGAATGAAACCGAAACCGATCTTTTCGGTGAGCAGGCTGTCCTGTGTGGAGGTTCTGCCGAGCTGATCAAGGCTGGTTTTGAAACCCTTGTGGAAGCCGGGTACCCTGAAGAGCTGGCTTATTTCGAGTGTATGCATGAGCTGAAACTCATTGTCGATCTCTATTATGAAGGTGGCCTGTCGAGAATGAACTACTCCGTAAGCGATACGGCAGAGTATGGCGGCATGACCCGTGGACCTCGCCTCATCACTGCCTCAGTGAAAGCCGAGATGAAAAAAATCCTCGAAGAGGTTCAGGATGGTCGCTTTGCCAAGGAGTTCATTGATGAGTGCGGCAGCGGATACAAGAACCTGAGCAAGCTCCGTGCGGAGAACAGCAACCATTCAATTGAGAAGGTCGGCGCCAAGCTTCGCGACATGATGAGCTGGTTGATCAAGAAATAATTCACTGCAAAAACGAAAGAATGTACAAGATAGTATCAATACCGGGTGACGGTATCGGCCCGGAAGTAGTTGCAGGAGCTGTTGCCGTGTTGCAGCAGCTCTCAAGAAATCACGGCTTTGAAATAGTTATTGAAGAGCACCCCTTTGGCGGTGCCTCTTATGACCTGCATGGTGAAATGCTCACCAAGGCAACCCTTGAAGCGTGCAAACAGTGTGACGCAGTGCTGCTTGGTGCTGTCGGCGGCCCGAAATGGGAGAGCCTGCCACACGAACACAAACCGGAAGCTGCGCTGCTTAAAATCCGCAAGGAGCTTGGACTCTTTGCCAACCTGAGACCAGCCAAAGTCTATGACGCACTGCTTGACGCATCTTCGCTCAAGGCGGATGTGGTTCGCGGTACGGATTTCCTCGTCTTCAGGGAACTGACGGGCGGCATTTATTTTGGCCAGCCACGCGGGTTTGACGAGAACAAGGGATGGAACACCATGGTCTATGAGCGTTATGAGGTAGAGCGTATTGCCCGTCTGGCCTTTGAGGCTGCACGCAAACGCAAGGGCAAGCTCATCTCTATCGACAAGGCCAATGTGCTTGAGGTTTCACAGTTCTGGCGCAATGTGGTGCATGAACTGCACAAGGAGTTCCAGGATGTGGAGCTGAGCGATATGTATGTCGATAACGCGGCAATGCAGATTGTTCGCAATCCGAAACAGTTTGATGTTATCGTGACCGGCAATCTCTTTGGAGATATCCTGAGCGACATTGCTGGCATGATTACCGGAAGTCTCGGCATGCTTCCTTCGGCAAGTATCGGCACCAACCATGCCCTATACGAACCAATCCACGGCAGTGCTCCTGACATAGCAGGACAGAACAAGGCAAACCCGATTGCCACTATCGCATCGGTTGCCATGATGTTCGAACACAGTTTCTGTGTGCCGGAAATCGCAAAAGAGATTGAGCAGGCAATAGAGGCAACACTGGCCGATGGGTTCCGGACAGCCGACATAGCCGCTCCGGGAGAAAAAGCGGTTTCAACAAGTGAGATGACAGAAGCAATTGTCAGGCATCTTGGCGCCTGATTAAATTATAAGGCGGTGAGATTTGGCGAAAGAAAAAGTTCTTGTATTCGATACAACGTTGCGTGACGGAGAGCAGTCCCCAGGGGCATCTCTGAATGTTCAGGAAAAAGTTGAAATTGCCCGCCAGCTCGAAAAGCTCGGTGTCGATGTCATAGAAGCCGGGTTTCCGGCTTCTTCACCCTTGCAACTCGAAGCGGTTCAGAGGGTAGGTGCTGAATCGGGCGCGGTTGTGGCCGCACTGGCCAGAGCGGTTGAAAATGACATCATTGCGGCCTGGAAAGCGCTGCAGGAGGCTCGCAAGCCTCGCATCCACACTTTTATCGGCACCTCTGATATCCATATCGCAGGCAAGTTCGGCAGTGACCGCTACGGCCTCACCCTGAAGGAAAAACGGGAAACCGTCCTGAAAATGGCTGTAAACGCCGTTACTTTTGCCAAAACATTTACACCCGATATCGAGTTTTCGGCTGAAGATGCAGGGCGAACTGATGAAGGGTACCTCAGAGAAGTCATTGAAGCGGTCATTGCCGCCGGAGCCACAACGGTCAATATTCCCGACACCACTGGTTATACCTGGCCGTCAGAGTTCGGCAGGAAAATAGCCAACCTCTGCAGCGGTGTTCCAAACATCGGGAACGCCATCATCAGCGTGCACTGCCATAACGACCTTGGTCTGGCAGTGGCCAACACCCTCAGTGCGCTTGAACACGGTGCACGGCAGGTGGAGTGTTCCGTGAACGGCATCGGCGAGCGTGCAGGAAATGCCTCGCTCGAAGAGATCGTGATGGCGCTGAAAGTAAGAAGCGACCTGCACAACTTCTATACCGGTATCGTCACCGAAGAGATTTACAATACCAGCCGGATGGTCTCGACCTTTACCGGCATCATTATCCAGCCCAACAAGGCAATTGTGGGCGACAACGCTTTCTCACACGAATCGGGCATTCATCAGGACGGTATGCTGAAAAACCGGCAAACCTACGAGGTGATGACACCCGAATCAGTCGGTGTACCGCAAACAAGCATCGTGCTTGGTCGCCATTCCGGCAAACACGGCCTGAAGTCACGTCTCCAGGCACTCGGCTACAACCTGCAGGATGACGAGCTTGAAACGGTTTACCGTCGCTTTGTCGAAGTCGCCGACAAAAAGAAAGAGGTCTTTGACGACGACCTGAGAGTACTGATGGGTGATGAACGCAGCAAACCGCGCAACGCCTATGAGCTTGACTATCTGCACATCAACAGCGGCACAGCCTCCATTCCCACGGCAACGGTGAGAATCCGCCACGAAGGGCAGGTTTATGAAGAGTCCGCCACCGGTGACGGCCCTGTCGATGCCTGTTTCAGGGCAATCGAGCGAGCACTCGGCATCGAGTCGATGGTCAGCTCTTACGCTGTCCGCTCAACCACGGCAGGGCGACAGGCTCTCGGAGAGGCGCTGGTACGCATCAGGGACCGCAATGTCTCCTTCAACGGAAGAGGAGTCTCGACCGATATTATCGAGGCAAGCGCCAAAGCCTATCTTCAGGCTCTCGGCCTTCGCCAGCATCATTTTCAAAACAACAGTAACGACACAATTGATAACGGGGTTTAAGTAACCATGGCACAAACAATAACCCAAAAAATCCTTGCAAAGGCAGCAAACCGCAAATTTGTCGATGCCGGAGAGAGCGTATGGCTGGATGTCGATATCCTGCTCACACATGATGTCTGCGGGCCACCAACCTTTGATATTTTCAGGCAGGAGTTCGGCCCGGACGCTAAAGTCTGGAACCCGGAAAAAGTTGTCGTCCTGCCTGACCACTATATTTTCACGGCAAACGAACATGCTCACCGCAACATCGACCTTCTGCGTCAGTTTGCCAAAGAGCAGGGTCTCGGTAACTACTACGATGTTGGCACTGACCGATACAAGGGTGTATGTCACGTAGCGCTTGCTGAAGAAGGCTTTAACCTTCCCGGTACAGTGCTGTTCGGTACTGACTCTCACACCTGTACATCAGGAGCATTCGGCATGTTCGGTTCCGGTATCGGCAACACCGACGCAGCCTTTATTCTCGGCACAGGCAAACTCTGGGAAAAAGTCCCGGAATCGATGCTCTTTACCTTTGACGGGGAAATGCCGGAATATCTTACGGCCAAAGACCTTATCCTTCAAATCCTCGGCGACATCACCACCGACGGAGCAACCTATCGCGCACTGGAGTTTGACGGCGCGGCCGTATTTTCACTTCCGATGGAAGAGAGAATGACACTCACCAACATGGCTATCGAAGCCGGCGGCATGAACGGCATCATTGCCGCAGATGCCGTTACCGAAGCTTACGTCAAGTCAAAAAGCCAGAAACCCTACGAGATTTTCAATAGCGATCCCGACGCAAGCTACCACAGCAAGTACCGCTACAACGTGCGTGAGCTCGAGCCTGTCGTGGCCCAGCCGCACAGCCCCGACAACCGCGCGACGGTAAGAAGCGTCCAGGGCACAAAAATCACCAAATCCTATATCGGTTCATGCACCGGCGGCAAGCTGACCGACTTTGTCATGGCAGCCAAAATCCTGAAAGGCCAGAAAGTTACAGTGCAGACCAACATTGTGCCTGCAACAGTCAAGGTGGCCAGTGAGCTTGAAACAGAACGCTACGACGGCCAGACCCTCAGGCAGATTTTTGAGGATGCCGGATGCAGTATTGCACTCCCCTCCTGCGCCGCCTGTCTCGGTGGCCCGGCAGATACCGTCGGACGTTCGGTTGACAACGACATCGTGGTCTCGACCACCAACCGCAACTTCCCCGGGCGCATGGGCAGCAAACACGCGGGAGTCTACCTTGCCTCCCCGCTCACGGCAGCCGCGTCGGCAATTACAGGCAAACTGACCGATCCGAGAGATTTTCTCTGAACGGCACAATGAAGCACTCAATGATCCGAATGAACTTGTAAGGAAAACACAACCATGGAAACCATCATTCAGGGAAAAGCCTACGTACTGGGCAAAAATATCGATACCGACCAGATCATTCCGGCCGAGCATCTTGTCTACAGCCTCTCCGATCCGGAAGAGGTAAAGCTTTACGGCAAGTATGCCCTCTCTGGAGTTCCCCTGGAACAGGGCGGCCTGCCGGAAGGCAACATCCCCTTTGTCAGTGAAGGAAGCTTCGAGTCGGAGTTCACCATCATCATTGCCGGGCCGAACTTCGGCTGCGGTTCCTCACGCGAACATGCGCCTTTCGCGCTCAAAGTTGCCGGAGCCAAAGCCATTATCGCCGAGTCATACGCAAGAATTTTTTACCGCAACTGTGTCGATGGCGGCTTTGTCATTCCCTATGAGACAGCCGAAAAGCTCAACCAGATCATTAGTACCGGCGACGAACTGAAGATCGACGTTGAGGCAAACACTATTGAAAACCTGACCACCAATGCAACATGGACGCTCAATCCACTTGGGAGTGTCTTCAACATTGTGCAGGCTGGCGGCATCTTTGCTTATGCCCGTCAGGAAAATCTAATGGCTCAAAGCTGATTTATGACTGATTTATCAAGAAAGATAGAACTTTACGACACCACCCTGCGTGACGGCACACAGGGTGAGCACATCAACCTTTCGGTACAGGACAAGCTGCTCATTGCCCAGCAGCTCGACGAGTTCGGTATGGACTATATCGAAGGAGGATGGCCCAGCAGCAATCCCAAGGATGAGGAGTTTTTTCTCAAGGCCAAATCCCTCGACCTCAAGCACGCCCTGCTCTGCTCCTTCGGCTCAACCGCACGGTTTGCCAAGAGCGTCGAGAGCGACCCCAACCTGCTCGGGCTGCTGCACTCCGAAACACCGGTCATCACGATTTTTGGAAAAACCTGGCAGGCGCACTCCCTGAAAAGTCTCAATATTTCAGACGAAGAGAACGCCGAACTGATATTCCGCTCCGTCTCCTTCCTCAAACAGGAGGGACGGCAGGTCTTTTTTGACGCTGAACACTTTTTTGACGGCTACAAAAACAACCGCGACTTTGCCCTGAAAATGCTGGTTTCGGCAGTGCAGGGTGGAGCCTCAAGAGTAATCCTCTGCGACACCAACGGCGGCTCAATGCCCCACGAGGTAAGTGAAGCAGTCAAGCAGGTACTTGCCGTTACCGGCGTTCCGGTAGGCATTCACAGCCACAACGACAGCGACCTTGCGGTTGCCAACTCCATAGCAGCGGTACTGGCTGGCGCAACCCAGGTTCAGGGCACCATCAACGGCATCGGCGAGCGGTGCGGCAATGCCAACCTTATCAGCATCATTCCCAATATCATGCTGAAACTCGAGGGTAAGGAAACATCGGTTAAAAATCTCGCCAAGCTGACCCAGCTTTCGAAGTTTGTCTACGAGATTCTCAACATGCCATCCAACACACGGGCGCCATTTGTCGGAAAATCCGCTTTTGCCCACAAGGGCGGCATCCACGTCAGCGCCGTCATGAAAGAGAGTTCGCTCTACGAGCACATCGACCCGGCACTTGTAGGAAACCGCCAGCGAGTTCTGGTATCGGAACTTGCCGGCCAGAGCAACATCCGATACAAGGCACAGGAGCTTGGTATCGGCATTCCTGAAAAGAGCGACGTCATAAAAAACATCGTCAACCACATCAAGGAACTCGAACACGAAGGCTACCAGTTTGACGGAGCCGAAGCATCCTTTGAGCTTATCCTGCACAAGGAGCTTGGCACCTTCAAGCCATTTTTCGAAGTGCTTGAAACCAAGGTACACATCGAGTCCGGCAAGAACGCCAAAAACGTCGATCAGGCAGTGCTCAAGGTAATGGTAGGCGGAGAGGTCGAACACATAGCCGCCGACGGCGACGGCCCGGTCAACGCGCTCGACAAGGCACTGCGCAAGGCGCTCATCCATTTCTACCCCGAAATCAAGAGCATCAAGCTGGTAGACTACAAAGTGCGCGTCCTCGAAGAAAAACGCGGAACCAGCGCCAAGGTGCGGGTACTGATAGAGAGCAGCAACGGACGCTTCACCTGGGGCACAGTAGGTGTATCAACCAACATCATCGAAGCCAGCCTGCAAGCCCTCCAGGACAGCATGAACTACCACCTCTTCACCGTGAAAGCCACCATGCCGAAAACCGTGGTGGCACCGCAGATACAGGCGTAGACTGATCGTTTATCCGGCAGCGTATTTTGCAAAGCGCTGCCGGACATTCAGGACGGTCTCTCTTCATCACCCCCGATTTCACCTGCCTTACTAAGAAACGCCTCCCACTTTTCGGGAGATATGTTTAGAATAGTTCCAAGCTTCTCGGTAATTGCTGGATCTTTGTTTTCCCTCCATACCCGAAACAAGCTGCCCAACACAATCTGCAAACTGTGTTGATCCTGGTAGTGTGCAAATATTTCTGCCGC
>SESA01001637.1_pt1 | contig 11380 bp, 12 predicted proteins | sample 3171451 | NCBI WGS metagenome assembly SESA01 (sample SAMN06051862, study PRJNA518727) | freshwater metagenome | biome: subpolar coniferous forest; feature: holomictic lake; material: water; isolation source: holomictic Lake 227, 8 m depth | place: Canada: near Kenora, Ontario | collected...
TGACCAGCCAAACTGCCGGGGGCTTGGTACATCGACTGTGTGGACTGTTGGCCCAGTGGCAAGCCACGAATCATGTCGGACATGAAACCCAACTGCTTGTATGGGTAGTTCTGCTGGTTGAGAAAATCTTGATACGCGGTATCCAGACCTTGCTGACGCAGGGCTTGTTCTTGACCACCATAAGCGTTCTGCAGCTTGTTGATGTCCATGCCTTGTTGGAACTCTTGGCCACCCAAAGTACCAAGTTGACCCGCACCTTGAAGCGCAGTTTGCAGACCTTGCAAACCAAGACCCGCGCCGTATTGACGTGACTGCTCACCGAGTTGGTTGGCAGCTTGACCGTATTGAGCGCCGAGACTTGCGGCTTGTAAACCTTGGCCAGCGCCAAATTGACGTGACTGCTCCGCCAACTGTTGAGCGTTGAGGCCGTACTGTTGATTAGCCAACTGCGACTGTAAATTTTGGTTTGCGCCAAGTTGTTGGACACCAAGCAATGCGTTCAAGTTTTGCAGCCCAGTGGTCAAACCAGCTTGTTGGTTGGCTTGTTGCGCTTGCAGTCGTGCGTTTTGTTCCGCGTTGAATTGTTGTTGCGCTGAGTTGTAAGCGGCTTGCGAACCTGTGGCTTGAATGTCACCAAGTTGGGTGGCTAGGTTACGCTCGCGTTCCGCACGCATCAGAGCGTCGCGGCTACCACCAAAAGCACCACGCCCAACAGCTTCTGCTTGTTGGCCTTGACCGGCGATCTGTGATGCGCGACGGGCTTCGCGTTGTTGAACATCCACCACATTCTGCATGTAGGGTGACATGTAGCTCTCGGCAGCGCCGGGGCGTGTAAAGCTCTGAGTCCGCACGCGTTCCGCGGGGCCCATCTGGTATTGCTGCAACTCGGGAGCCTGCACTTGCATGGCGTTGAACTGACCAGCTTGGTATTCGCCGGGGGCTTGGAATTGGTTTTGAAATTGCCCCGGTTGGTAGTTGGTATTAAACGCACGGTTCGTAGCTTCCGCGGCTGCATTGATACCCGTGCCAGTGGCACCAGAGGTCTGCATGTTGGCAGCGTTCTGTTGGGACTGCAACTGCATGGGGCTAAACCCAGCAATTCGTGACTGGTCGTATGTTTGATATGGTTTGTCACTTAACGCCGCGGTTTTCTCAAGCGTATTCTTGGCGTAACCACGCGCCCATTCGGGCAGTTCATTAATGGTTGTTTGAGTGCCGGTGCCACCACCGCCACCACCGCCGCCCATATCTTGGGGGCCACTCATTGGCATAAGACTACGTTTAAGTGCTAACAGGTCCATTTTCGGCCTCTTCAAAGAATTTTTGGTACGTTACGCTTTGTACGGCGTAGCCGTACTCATTTGCAGTCTTTCGCCATCCGGGGCGTCCAACGAATTCAACTCCAGCGCAGCCTGCGGATTTGGCAAACTGCTCGGCAATACTGTGCATTTGGTCAGAGATTAAGTCCATCGTCCAAGGCTTCATGGCGCAGTACTGAACCGTCAACATCTTTAGCCGTGGGTATTGTTTGATCTCTGTGATTACGTGCCCGTAACCATTACCCCCCTCGTGTACCACCCACAACTGCATTTCACCATTAAGCACGAAACGTAGCAAGTCATCAGTAGTTACTCTACCTCTTGACCACCCAGCCGACTCCTGCAAATAAGGCAAAAGGGCTGGAACTACGCCAGCCACTTGTCCGGGGGGTACGAGGTTGATTTCCATCACGCAGGCAAATATTTATCTGCGCGGGTGTTTTTGGCAACCTTGCCCTTTCCAACCGTCTTACCTCGGGCGCTTTGAACTCGGTCCATCATGCCGTACAGCTTGCGTGCGCCAGCTTCTGTTGAGCCGTTACCCAATTCAGACACGATGCGGGCAGGAACCACAAACTCACCATCAGCTAAACGCGCAGGTTGCTTGTTGCCAATCGTTGCAGGGATGGAATCAGACACGCCATCACCGGGACCACGCAGCAAGCGGCCACCATCAGAGTAGCCACCCAAGTTGTAATGGGCGTCAGCGATACCACCAGTAGCCAGCATCTGGCCGGTCATGCGGTTTACACCGGTGTCGGCGGTGCCTTGCACAACGTTTTCACTCACGGGGGTTTGCCAAGGTGTTGCGTAGGCGTGACCTTGAATATCGGCTTGAGGGTAGCCAGTGTTTTGGCCAACCGCATTTGCGTTTGACATTTGCTCAACAGGCAGTCCACCACCAGCGTAGCCACGGATAGCTTTGGCTTCCTCGGGGGTTATTTGTTTGTAACCTGCGGTGGGGAAGTAGTTGCGTTGGCGGCCAAAATCCTGACCCAAGTTGTCATAGCCGGGCACGTCAGGTTGCGGGAAAGGTGTTGCTACGCCTTGGTCATATTTCAAACGCTGAGGCATTGTGCTGTCACCGGCAGGTGCGGGGGGTGGAGTTGCTGTACCCATAATGGCGGGGGCCGCGGCGGCTAGACCATACATGGCGGCTTGCTTGCCCCCACCCAAACTGCCTGACATAAACGCCGATGGGTTGTCCACGGCGGCAGAAAGACCTTTGCCCATTGTGCTCAGGTTGTCGGTAAAGCCACCTTGCATTGCTGCATCTTTTGCAGCCATGAATTTATCAGCGTAATTTTGGGTTGCCTGACGACGAATTTCATCAGTGGTCATACCACCATAACCAGCGGTGTTCTTAGCGACCTCTGCTGCGCCTTGTTCTGTCAAAGCTGCGCCTTGTGGTACCGCCGCATTTGCTGTGGATTGCGCACCAGCTTCCAACAAACCCTGCCCAAGACCAGCGCCACCATAAGCACCAAGACCCGCCATGAGACCTTTGTTGAGACTGCCGGTTCGGGCATATTGAAGGCCACCAATCAGGGCAGCGGCGGCAGGGGCACCAACGCCAGTCGCAGCTAAAGCGCCACCGGCGATCATGGGTAACATAGAGGACAAAAAGCTCATAGAAGCCTCGTGGATTGGGGGTTGTACATATTATGCCTTGATGCGAAGTGGATAGCTAGTGCCACCACCGGAAGTATCACAGTACACATCGCCGGGGCGAAGGTTTGCAAAGTCCGCTTGCGTCGGCAAACTTAGGATTGTTTGGCCGGGGTTGTTTGGGTCCGGTTGTGCAAACGTCAACGCGGATATGACAGTGGTGGTACCAACATTTTGAGACGCAGCCAATATGGGGGACGCGTTATCCAACTGCGTGAAATACAAACGCAGGATGTTTGTCAGGTCGTCCATAAACCGCTGGCTGTATTCAACAGGCGCAGCGGGTAGTCGAGGGGCGGTGAAGTTTTTACTTGCCATTAGCGTCTTCCATCTGGGCGCACATCGAGGCGCGGTGTACCGAGTTGCCAAGCAACACCAAGGTCGTTGGAACTGACTTTGAAAGCCATCTGACGGCCACGGATGCGCACATACGCATACTCTGTAAATTGCTGCACGGTAGCGTAGCGTTGATTGGCAAAAGACACGTTACTTGTAACCGTGGGGCTGTCAGAGCTGCCATAGTTTGCACCGGGGTTCTGGCGCGGGCGAACGGTAAAGTCCAGCGAAGGAGCCGCTACATCTGAGCCATCAAAGGTCACATCGGGAATGATGCGCCACACAATACCGAAGTTGTGCCCGTCACCAATATCAAAGTCAGAAGACTGCACGAAAGCCTCGATGGGTGTGAGACTGCCGGGCACAGTAGCGCCGTCGTCATTGCCAGTCTCTTGGTAAATCAGTTGGCCGTTGTAGCCAGCAGCCATAGGTACATCGCGCAGTGGGCTATCAAGCCAAGCAGTGCGTGCCATCGTGCCGTAGTACCAAGTGCGCTCAAGGTGGTTGAACACCACATACTTGTCAATCGCTGTGCTGTTGGCCGAACAGTAGAACCACCAAATCTCGTTATAGCCCTCATTGGTGCTAGAGAAGAATTGGTATGACTGCTCCATGTTGATGTCGTCGTACACATACTGACGCAAGGTGCACGGCAATGTTTCCACACGACCGGAGTACATGTAAAACTTATCCGCACCCATCCAGTAGGTCACGTTGTTCGCCACAGATACCACGTTGGGGCCTGCAATCGAAATGTTGTCGCCCATGATCTGGAAGCCCCACACATATGGGGGGCCCAAGTACTGCATGGAGTAAATGGCCGCATCAGTCCAAACCAAAATTTCTTGGCGGGTTTGCTGTGTGGCAACAATTTCTGAACCGCGACTCAGCCGGTAGTCACCTGCTTGGTTAGTAACTGCGGGTGTCCAAGTGTTGTAGTCCTCTTGCGCTGACCAGCGAATAAGCAATGGGTCTTGCGTCGCCGGAAACAAAGCACCCGATGGGTCATTTGTGCCAAATGCAATAACGAAACGCGATGAGTCCGACACCATAACCAAGTTGGCTATAGTAGGACAGGTTGTGTCGCTTGTGCTTGCCGGTGTGAGTTGTGTGCCACGATCAAAAATATTTGGGTTGGAATTGACCGCCCAATAATAAATTGCGCCACCACGGGGGTTAAAGATCAAGTCTTCGCCGTAATTTGATTGGCTCCACAAACGCAGTTGTTGGCCAACACCTGAATTTGAAGCCGCTACGCCCCAACCGTTCCAAGCGTTTGCACCAGATGTGATGACCTGAGTGACCACGGCACCGGATGTGTGGGCCGCCGCAGTTGTACCGCTTGCCCCACGGGTGCACCCGGTGAGTGTGTTGACACCTTTACCCGAATATGTGATGTACTCGGTGTCGATTACAACCGCACCAGATGTGGCAAAACTTGCGTTCGAGGTGAGCGTAATGATTGTTGCGCTTGAGTTTATCGTGCCGTTCAACGTGGTTGTGGTGGAACCGGGGGTAGTGCCGCCCCAAGTGCCCGCGCCCCAACCAGTAGCCACGGTGTAAGTAGCAAGGCCGGTAGTAATTTGATATGTAAAAGTGGCTGCGCCAGTAGTGCCAGAAGAAGTGGCAGGGGAACCAACAGTAATGTTGTATTGGTTCGAGTTCAAGTATGTAAGCTGAAACTCACGATTTAACGACGCCGCAGGAATACCGTTGATCGCGCCACCTACGCCCGAGATAGTCACAAAATCGCCCGTTTGTGCACCGTGGCCGGGGTCATTCACTGTTACGGTTGTGGAAGCATTTACGGTCGTAAAAGCGTTGGATGCGACTGTATCCGTAGCCCGGATCGGTGTAACGTCATAGAACAAACCATTGGGCCCGTTCTGAATATAAAACTTCAGGTTGGTGCCAAGGCCAAGCAAGTTCTGCCCCGCCAAAGTATTCCAATTCCACATGGAACGGCACACGCCCCAATACGAACCTACGGGTGGTTTAAGTGTGGCTTGCGCCGTGCCAGTATCTAAAACCCACCCGCCAATTTTTTCTGGGTAGCCTGAACGAAAGCGAATCTTGTCGCACTCAAACCAGCCACCCTCGTTGGCTAGGGTTGTACCTTCGCGGTTGACACCGGGGCGGAATTGAAGTTTTTGTAACGGCATGGTCGTATTGTCCTATTTAGGCGCGGCACTGTCCATAGCAGGCATCGTACAGCGCTTGGCGCTTTTCGTACCCAATCAGGCCGCCGTTAATTTTGATGGTCATGCCCTTGATATCGCCTTTGTCTGCGAAAGATGAAAGATTGTTGGTCTTCCAAAACCATCCAGCACTTCTGGCGGCATAAATAGGTTCAAGCAATAAATCAGGATTGCCCACAAGATCAAGGCCCAAATCCGCCCCACACCGTACATAGTTGTCCTTCCCTGTCAATTGCTTCAGACCCCTGCCAATGAACTTCGCGGCTTCGCCAGACTCGGCAGGGCCGTTTCCCATACGGTTGCTGTATGTGAGCAGGGCGATCTGTTCCGGCTTACCCGCTATGGATTCGGCAAGTTTGGTGGGGATGTTCGCGCCCTTGGCATCTTTCTTGGCGCGGGTCTTGCCCGGCTTGTTGGGGTCCGGCTCCTGCACAGCAAACCGAGCTGGCCAGCAGGCGGCCAAAGTGGCTGCACGGTAATTTAAGTTTTCCTTGAGCATGGTGTAACCGCCAGACTCGTGACTGGTCTGGGCCAAGAACCCAGCAATACGTTGTGGGGTGACAATATCAAACTCTTTGCAGGTGGCTACCACCGCATCAATCCATTTTTCAGGATTCTTAATCTTGGCCGCCTGCAGATCAGCGATGGTGGGTATCATTTTTTCTGGTCCTTGGCGCGTGAACCTTGGCTAGAGCCAAGCAAGAAAGCAAACATGCCAGTCACCATGGTGCCGAAGATAGCGCCTTGAGCCACATCAGCAAAGCGTTGGTTGTTTTCAGGAATGGGCAACCAGATCATGCAGGGGATGATGATTGAAGAAAATATCGACCACCAGCCGATAAAGAAATAAATGAAACGGCGCACCAGAGGGTCGTCAGACTCCATGGCTTTCATCTGCATGTCGGTGGCGCGTTGGCGGCTTTTCTCGTCCAGCTCTGCCATGAACTCCTCGTGCTTCATAGCCTCGGCTGACAGCTTGGCGTTGTACTCGGGTGTGGCTTCACCCTCAGGCTTGAGCTCAATACCCAGCTTGGACTGCACGGCGTCAACACCTTTTTCAATGACCTGATCGGCCACCTTGTGCATACCGTTGTTGATAAGGTTGGCAACAATGCCAGCAACCATTGGAAGCATATCAAACTCCTAACGCAATAGCGAACAACACAACGCCCGACGAGCCAACGGCCACAGCAGCGTAGAACAAAGGCATCGACACCGCAAGAATGGCAGCGGTCGAGAGAACAAGGCCAAGCTGCATCAGCATGGCGGAGTAGGTGTAGTAGGGCGCTTTCGCACTTAGGGCTCTTTGCTCTTCCTCTAAAGCTCTGGCTTTGGCCTCAATCTCTTTCATATCTGCTTGCATACGCTGGGCTTCTGCGTGGTAGTACTGCGCCAATCTTTGGTCATGCACAAGGTCGGCAGTTGTTTTATAGATCACCGAACGCACGTTCTTGGCTTGGTACCAAGCCCACTGGTTATTAGCAGCGATGATGTCCTTCATGATGCGGCCAGAGTTACCGTCCTTGAAGAAGCTGTTGATGGCTACCAAGGCAGCCAAGATGATGAGCAGCACCGCAGCGCGGCGCTTGATGATGATTTCAAGTTCACTCCTCGTCATCGGCTTTTTTTCTTCGGTCATTTTTCTTTTCCTTGTCTAGTTGTTCCACACGCAGCAAAATCGCTTTTGCTTCACGCACTTGTTTATCTGCGTACAGCGCTGATGCAATCGAGAAACACAGCAGAGCCAGCAAAAATGTGACGATAAGCACCCACCAGTAGAACTCCTTCATAGAACGGAAAACAGTGCCGTCATCCACAGGCCCACGATTGTTACCACCACCGCGTAACCCAGCTTGGCCAGAAGAATTTGTTGGTGGTACTCGCGTTGCCATCTTGCATCAATTTCTTGTTTGCGCTTCAGCGCTCTGTCAAATTCGCGCTCTTCCAGAATCTGGTCGTACATCTTCAAGAACCGTGTGTAGATCGACTGCAACCCAATTTCTTTGGGCGTGTAGATCATGGTCTCTCGAATCTGAACGGTCATCTGTTCAAGCTGCATTTCGATTTGTATCCTGTCTAGCGCGGCACCTTCGATGTCGGTTGTGGTTTTCGATTCTTCTTCAAGGTCGTGACAGTATTCTTGCAACTGCCTGCGTATCTCAAAGAAGGTCTTGAGCTGTTCGCAAATCTGGTGGATGGCTTGGGTCTGGTACTCCTCGTATGTCAGCTGCTCAACAGGCTTTGGTTTGTAGTTGATTGCGCGTGTAGGTGGCTTCGACGCAGCTTTTTGTACAGCAGGTGTATTCGCAGGCTTCGTCGGTTTTGCACCGAATAGTCCTTTGACCCAATACCACAGCCCGGCGAGTTCAGAGTAGATAGCCTTGCCGTCAGCCACGGCTTTTTCAATTGCCGCTTTCGTCTTTGTAATTTCAGCCTTGCCTTGAGACAACATCTCACACCCGCTGCGTATCGCCGCAACGGTTGCTTGAGCCGCCATGAGAAGGCTGAAAGGGTCCACATCTTAATAGCCGATGGCAAGGTAAAAATAGTCTGGGGCGCTGGTGTAGCTCAACCCAAAACGACAACCTGTTGTAGTGACCGAATCGACAATAATTGCATATGTTGCAGAAGGGGTACCAACGACCGTGGGGTACACACCAACACAGGCAGATGCAAAAGCAATTGCAAACGTGGGGGTTACAACGCCCGGGGGGCTGCTACCAGCAAAGGTACCTGTACCCCATTGAATGGTGAAACCACCGGGGAATTTTTGGTATCCAGATGCGCCAAGTGATTTTGCAAACGCTGCCAAAGAAGCAAGGTCCACCGCGCCTGTTGCGCTATTCACAGATGTGACACCACCGTTACCTGCAGTACTAGCGTAGTTAACCGATTGGCTACCAATGTTGAGTGACGTGATAAACGACCCACCGCCCTGTGGGCTAGTGGCTGTAGCAGCGTTACCTGAAGTGTTTTGGTTCAGTGTTGGGAACGTGCAGTTTGCCAAGTTGCCAGATGCTGGTGTACCGAGCGCGGGAGTGACCAACGTAGGACTGTTCGACAACACTACGTTGCCAGAACCTGTAGACGAAGTGACCCCAGTACCGCCACGCGCAACAGACAATGTGCCAGTAGTACCCGCAATGATGGGTAACCCAGTGGCGTTGGTCAAAGTAGCCGCAGATGGGGTACCGAGGTCGGGGGTAACCAATGAAGGGCTTGTGGCAAACACCAACGAACCAGAGCCCGTCTCGTCAGATACCGCGGTACGCAAGTTTGCGCTGGATGGGGTGGCCAAGAATGCTGCTACGCCCGTCCCTAAACCAGAAATACCTGTGGCTACGGGTAGCCCAGTTGCGTTGGTAAGGGTACCAGAAGAAGGCGTACCCAGCGCACCGCCATTAACAACTGGGGCACCCGCAGAGCCAACGCTCACAGCCAAAGCAGTTGCCACACCAGTACCCAGACCAGACACGCCAGTAGAAATTGGCAGTCCAGTAGCGTTGGTCAATACGCCCGATGCGGGGGTACCCAAGTTTGGGGTTGTCATTGTTGGGCTGGCCAACGTAGGGGAGATGAGGTGAGTGTTTTGCTGGCTGAAGTTTGTACCGTCGCTCCACACGGTCATTGTCTTACCGGCAGGGATGGCCACGCCTGTACCTGCAGCGGTTGTGTTACCAATCACAGTTGAGTTGTAGATTGTGGCGGTATAGCTCGACGCGTTGTAGATCGTGTATTGTTTGGAAGCAGGGGGCGCGTAGACGGCAAAGTTTGCACCGGTGGAGGTGGTCAAAGCCAGTGAAGCGTGCACAGATTGATTGTCGGCTGCGGTGGCGGTGGCACCGTTCAGGTATGTCAGCGCTTGATTGGCTGAAGCCACAGACACAGAAACATATCCTGCAACCGCCTGCTCAAGCACATAGGCCAAGTTGTTGTTGGTAGTCGCGCCCCATACACCTGCTTGGTCGCCGGTGCCAATGAGTTCGATACGCAGGTCTGGTGAATAGGTCGAAGACATGATTTATCCTTATCTAAAACGTGGGCCTTTAACCCAAATGGTGGCGGACATACGAAGCCCAGATGTGACAGGTGTGACCCGATGTTCAACCATGGAAGGAAACGCAACGATGGAACCTTTCTTCAAAGGCACTGCATATTCGCAACGAAACCGCATTTGAAACTCGCCCCCTTCAAATTCACTGGGGTCGTTCAATAGGCAGACTACAGTTACTTTACGGTCTTTTGGCGTCCCGGCCAAGAGAAATGTATCGGTGTGCCATCCATAGTGCTGCTCTGGTCCATACTTGGCAAACTGTACGGCTTCGTGCTCGTCCATGAGGTACTGCCAATCGCACTTTTCATTGGCCATCTTGGCGTACTCGTACATCATTGTCCCAAACCAGTGCGAATGGTTAGCAAAACTCACGGTGGTGTTACGCCCTTTATGGTCGATCTCTTCCCCTGCAATACCCATCGTTGCATCTTGTGGGGCGATCGCGCTGAATTCTTTGACAGCCAAGTCGATCATGTCATGTGGGCAATCGCCCAAATACCAAATAGGTAAATGTTGCATATTAGGTTGGTGGCAGTGGCCATTCGACATTTTCGGGGAAGCCAGCTTGCTGAGGTATATCACGCAATGCTTGACGATAGGGTGCCCACTTCTCCCGCGTCGCTTGTGGCACATCCAAGGATTGTGTCCAGTCAGTGGTACGCAAAACACCGTTACGCGCTTCGCGCACTTGTTCTGGGGTTGGCGGTGGGTAGTCAACCAAAATAGGGTACCCATTGTCATTATGCGTAATCAACTTACCCGCGGTTTGTCCATCGAACAACTCGGTGTGATACGCCTCAGTAATTTCAATGACGTCGTTTGGCATCACCCCTAGATACATGTCTGAGATGTAAAACCCTTTGGTCAAAGCTGAATAATAAAATCGTCTGGTCATGCCTTAGTTCCCCATTGCAATCCAATAGAAGCCGGTGTTAATGTTGACTCCCTCGAACGTACCTGCTTTAGCATAAAAACCTGTTGTGCCTACGCTTGTGATTGACGCACCGCCGCCAGTATAGGCAGAGGTGGTATTCGAGTTTGTTACAGCAACAACTGAATAAATTGAACCATACCCAGTCGGGAACGAAATACTCGTGCCAATATAACGCGAAGCGGCGACACCAACGGAACCCCATTGAATCAACACACCGCTTGAACCGACACGGTTGTACCCGTTGCCAGAAGCAGAGTATGGTCCGTTAGGGCCAGTAGGGCCAGTTGGTCCGGTAGGTCCGGTAGCGCCAGTAGAACCAGTAGGTCCAGTAGGTCCAGTAGGTCCGGGGCCGCCGGGGCCACCAGTAGGTCCAGTAGGTCCGGGGGGCCCAGAGGGGCCGGTTGCACCAGTAGGCCCAGTGGGGCCTGCCACACCAGCCGCCCAAACGCCATCACCACGCCAGAAAGTGGAGGCAGATGCACTTGTTCCGCTGTTCAAACGGGTCACAGGTAAGTTTGCCGACAGTGATGCGGCAGAGCCTGTTGTGTTTTGGTTCAGCGTTGGAATATCCGCAGCAACAATCGCTCTGAATGTGGGTACACCAGCAGCGCCGTTGGGGGCCGCTAAGAACGTATTCGCCGTCTTTGACGCAAATGGGTTTTGCGTATCGCCATAACCTGAAGCCAAGCTGATAGCTGGGGTTGTGCCGCCAGAAGACGCAACTGGGGAAGTCCCTGTTACAGACGTTACCGGTGCAGTGCCACTTGAAGCCGCTGTCAACCGACCTTGAGCATCCACAGTAAGAGATGTGTTGGTATACGAACCCGCAGTCACCGTGGTGTTTGCTATGTTCAGTGTACGAGCAGCCGAG